>JAEEGK010011593.1_pt1 | contig 20109 bp, 13 predicted proteins | sample 8958771 | NCBI WGS metagenome assembly JAEEGK01 (sample SAMN16246547, study PRJNA631951) | gut metagenome | biome: gut microbiome; feature: rumen; material: SC-attached | host: Bos | place: Iran: Karaj | collected 2018-10
TCTGTGTGCAACTTTTTGGAAATTGCAATTAATGCCTGATTATGCTCGAATTAATGCCTACTTATGCTCTAATTGATGCCTAGTTACGTTCTAATTAATGCCTGATTAGACCTTAATTGATTAACTAGTTAGAGGGTAATCAGGCATCGATTACAAAATGTGTGTGAAGGCATCGTGACGGCAGAAAGACAAGTGTCACCAAGCATAAGCCATTATCCGTCAGGCGATAGTAAGGTTTAGTGACGAATGAGGGCAGCAGAACTGCCGGTTTCAAGTTAACGCGAATTCGTCGAACTCACGTTATTTATCATCATAAAAGAATAGTGCCACCTGCCACAGCTTCCCGAGAGAGCATGATGACGGGTTGCATGTGGCAGATGACACAAAACTCAGTTATCCTTTATCTTTTTTATTTCGCCGTGGCATAAAGACCGATACAGGCGCCTATGAACCCTCCCGAACGGGAAGTACTCAGGTTGACAGCATCGACACCTGCGGCTATGCAACGCCATTCTCCATTCTCACGATAATAGAAAGAGTAGTAGCGGCCGTCGCCCTCTATTTTGAGTTGCAGACTACTGTCGGGCTTGACGAACGCCGAACCAATCAACACCTTGTCTTTTTCGGCACGCACGAGTGTCACTGCCGGACGTCCGTTAAGAATGGTCTTGCCGAACACAAAGTTGTATTGCTCGTTCTGCAACAGAGCCAGTCCGGCAACATCCTTCTCTGATTTGGGCGAGAAAACCACTTCGGTCTCAGCCGAGAACGTGGTATGCTGCTGACGACAGAACAGGGCTGACAATGGTTTCCTCTCGCTGATATCAGCAGATGAGGGCTGGATGGTCAATTTACCTTTGCCCCACTTATATCGATTCATCTCCGGATTGCGCAGGAACATCCAACGCTGATTCAGTTTTTCAGTGTCGAACTTGTCGGTATAGGAGAAATTTCCTGTAATGTACTGAGCACCATCGCTACCAGGAACCAGGCCAGTCTTGCTGACCACGGTGGGCAATGCCTTTCCTTTTTCCAGGATCTCGGGCCATCCGTCTTTCCATGTGACGGGTAGCATGTAAGTATCACGGCCTGTATTATAGAATGGTCCTTCGTAAGCTCGGCAGCCAAGGAACACAGCCCACCAGCGGCCTTGCTTGTCTTGAACAAGGTCTGCATGACCAGTACTGGTGACAATGTCAGCACGATTGGGGTCAACACCCGTGCGCTGGGTAAGGATAGGATTGTTAGGACATTCCTCCCAAGAGGCAGGATCCATGATGTCCGATTTCACCGGAGCGCGCAGAATCACCTCACTGTGCCAATCGCCCGTACCACCCTCAGCACACATCAGATAGTAGTATTTACCGATGCGGTAGAGGTGCGGACCCTCAATCCATATCGGATGGGCCTCAACATGAGTGCCACCGCGTACTATCTGTCGGTAAGTGCCTATGATACTGTCACCTTTCGTGTCGAAACGGAAGATGCGGATGGCACGTTGTCCCTCATAGTCGGCACCACCGTCAACAGGCCCGTTGTGCACGATATATGCCTTGCCATTGTTATCGAAGAAGAAAGAAGGGTCAATACCGTCAATCTTAGGCAGAGGAATAGGGTCGCTCCATCCCATGTGCGGGTCCTTGGTCTTCACGAAGAAATTACCCATGCGGATGCTAGTGGTAATCATGTAGTAGGTCTTGTTCTTCGGATTGTACTTAATATCGGGGGCAAAGATACCCTGCGACACACCCTGCCCATCAAGGGGCAACTGTGAGGGACGGTCTAATACATGACCAATCTGCTGCCAATTCACGAGGTCCTCACTCTCGAAAATGGGTACTCCGGGGAAAAAGGAGAACGAGGAGTTCACCAAATAGAACTTATCGCCCACTCTGCAAAACGACGGGTCGGGATAGAAACCTGCCAGAATGGGATTCAGATATTGGCTGGTCGGGTCGTACTGCTTGTCGAAACGGGTGTCGTTGCCCGTGTACTTAAAGTACGAGAAAGTGGCATCTTGTGCCCAAGCGCACAGCGTGGCGCATACGACTACTGCTGTGATTAAGGTTTTCTTCATTGTTACTTTGAGAGTTTAATGATTATATATTCATATTATTTTTTCTATGTTACTCTGTATTCTGCTTATTTATGTTGACGGTGGTAGGCACTCGCTCGCCACTCTCAATGCGTTGTCCCATCTGACGGGTATCGGGATCTATACGGCGGGTCGTAAAATCGGGAGTGTTATAGGAATACAGAAGATTCCGATAATAAGCTTTCGGATGTCGTTGAGGCAGGAGGAAGGGCTTGGTGGCCTTGCCTTCCTCATCGATGGAGGCAAAATAGAGGCGTGTGTAGAGCCCATCATCGCGACGGCTGGTGAAAAGAAACCAGCGACTGTTGGCCGACCATTGATGCAGGCTTTCCGAACGCGGGCTGTTCACCTCGTCCATAGGCCTTGCCTCTCCGGTCTTCAGGTCAAGCAACCACAAGTCTGCCTCGGGATGCCATACAGAGAAATAGCCATAGTCTAATTGGGTGTACATCACGTAGCGGCCATCATAGCTGGCACGGGGCCACGTTACACTCTTGCCGGTCTGCCGGGCATGAATGAGTGTGTCAACCTGATCACCCAGACGACCTGTCGACACATCGAAAGCCACCCGGCACAGGCTGTAGCGCTGCTGCTCATATCCTTTAGGGTATGTCTGCTGGAGGGCCGTTGTAAAAAACAGCCAACGGCCATCAGCCGAGAAAGTAGGAGTATTCTCCGACCATCCTGGTTTCATGACAAGGCTGTCGATCAGGATTGTGTGTGTCTGCGTATCGTAGACAAAGAGATCGGAAGCATTGTCGTATACTTCAATGAGTTTCGGGTTGGCCATGTGGAACATCTGTGCAGTCTTGTTGGTAGAGAAAGCGCAGAAGCGGCCATTGGGGTGCCAGGCGGGATAGACCATCGATCCTTTCAGTGTGTCGTTCTTGGCTTTGAGCCATTCATAGCTACCCTTCCGGTGAATGACGGTGGCACCATGTGAGCCACGGACATGGAACACATACTCGTCGGGGTTGGTACGGTTGGGCGTGTGGCAGTTGATACACTGTCCCGGTATCTGACTGGTCAGTAGCAAGGGTGCCTCGTCGAAATTCGACAAGTTCCTCTGCCAGATGCCCATCAGTCCGAAAAGAGAGTAACCGGGAGCAATGCGCCGGTAGGTGACTCCCCACTCGCCCAGCGGCTGGGTGCTGACGTGGATGATAAAGGGACGATAGCTCGTCCACTGTTGCTCCTTACGGGCTGTCACTGTCACGCGCAACTCCCCGCCTATATTGTCGGCCAGCAACTGGTGCCAGGCATCAATATCGAAATCGGTCTCTTCGCCCGACGCAGTTAACCGTCCGCCCTTCGAGCCCGTAACCTCAACACAGAGCCAGTCGACCTCATCATCGGACATGGCAAAGTTCAATGGGGCTATATCTGCAGGAACCGTCACATCCACATAGTCGGGATAAATGTCGGGCAAGGTATTCGCCTGATGCACATCGTGCGGACGAGGCTGGCAGGCAATGATAACCGCTAACAATAACGCTACCGCTAACCTTATCGTTAACGAGAACGTTCTTGCTGTGCCAAACCTGACTGTTGTTAGTACAGTGTGAGTGTTGTCGTGCGTATGTTGCATGGTGCTAATTTCTTTTTCAGTATGAGATCAATAGAAAACTCCGTCAGGTGTCTGGTGGTAAATGCTGCGCAGTCCCATCACACTGGCATTTCGTTCGATGAGTTCGGGATGGTCTGCCATCTGCCGGATATCTCGTGCCCACGACCTGTAGAACGGGGCTTGTTCCAGAATGACGGCATATTTTCTCACCAAATCGTAATGACCTGTAACGAGATTCATCTCTGCCAGTCGTTTTAGCGCCCTTCCACTGTTATTGTAATTGGGATACGACACCATAGCATCGTGAGCTGCCCGTTGCGACATATGGAACCAGCCGATTTGCAAATACAACTCGCTCATCAGCAACGAGGCTGCACAACTGGATAACGAGCCCCATGTGTCGTGCAGGCATTGGAGCAGTTCCTGTTCCCGGCCATTCCATAATTTCCACTCGGCCAGCATCACCGCATATTTGCAGGCACGCGACTTAGGTGGGTGCTTGGCTGCTACCGAGATCAGGCGGTTCCACAAATGAAGCTGCACCAAAAGACAATACTGTTGCTCTTCGGGTGTTCCCACCATATTTTTTTTATTGTTGACATAGTCAATTCCCGTCAGCAACTGACGCATCGGACGATTGCCTTGTGGTGCATACAGCCAGATGGCTCCCAGCAACAGGAACACCAGAATCAGCAAGCGAACCACTCCTCCTGCCACGCCACGTCGGTCAGCCTTATTAGGTAACAATGACCATGGAGCCAAAAACGGCAACAGGATGACGACTGGTCCTGCCAGCCACCAGCCTACCAATAGCAAAACAACGGCGACAGGGAAGGACAAACGACCACGCTGCGGTACTAGTAATGAGAGCAAAAGCACAAGGGCAACAGCGACAGGAAGCGTCATCTGCACGTTGATGTCGAGCAACAACAGCCATATCAGCACATGAGGAACGAAAGACAAGAAGTGCAGCCATACCGGTGACTGCCCAGACTGCCCCTCTTTATGGTGGTAATACCGCCAAATACGGCGCACCACCAACCACCAAAGCCACTGCATAAACAGAAAGAGCAGTGCAATGACGGCGGCTCCCCAGGCGACATAGTAGCAGAATTGTACAAAGAACTCTCCCACATAACGTGCCAGCCCGCCAGGTTCCGACAAGCGCTGTAGCAAATAGTCACCGCTAAGGAGCCATAACTGACCATCCTCACGTACTGTCATCAACCATGGGTGGCTATAGCCTAAAAAAGCAAACACCACAACGGCAGGAATGATATATAAGAGTGGGATTAGGTATTTCTTCATAATCTACTGCTGGTAATCAAGAGTCAGACGTTTCAGGTCTTCATCCCGGGAACTGTTTCCATATAGAATCTCGTAGGATCCTGGCTTGATGCGCATGGTGTTGGTCTCGGTATCGAAAAACTCAAACGACTCTTTGGTTAGTTTCAGTTTCGCTGTCACTGTCTGACCGGCCTTCACATTCACACGACAGAAGGCACGGAGCGACTTCAACGGCCCTTCCTTGTCGGCCGTATTGCGGACATACACCTGCACAATCTCCACACCATCACGCTTGCCGATGTTGCTGACAGGCACCGATAAGGTAAAGTTTCCTGCCTCACCGCTCATTTTCGCCTCACCCATCTGGAACTGCGTGTAGCTCTGTCCGTAACCGAATGCAAACAATGGGTCATCGAAATAACGGTAAGTACGGCCCTTCATCGAGTAGTTCTCGTAGTCGGGCAACTGCTCTGTGCTCTTATAAAACGTTACGGGCAACTTGCCACCGGGATTATAGTCGCCGAAAAGCACATCGGCAACAGCCTGTCCTCCCTCCTGACCCGCATACCATGCCTGGACAATGGCATCGCACGACTGGGTCTCGGGTAGCAATGCGATGGCCGACCCTGAGCAGCACACGAAGACAACCTGCTTGCCTGCTGCCTTGAGTGCCTTCAGGAACTCACGCTGTACACGCGGAAGTTCAATACTTGTACGGTCACCACCACGGAAACCATCGATGTTGACGGGCATCTCCTCACCTTCCAAGCTTGGAGCTATTCCCCCCACAAAGATGACCTTGTCGATGCCTTTCAATTTAGCGATATTCTCCTGATAATCGATGGGCAGCTCGCGGGCAATATTAATTTTCATGCCTGCTCCCCATGTCTTGACAGTTTGGAAACGCACTTCAATCTGGAATTTCTCTCCAGCCTCTGCCTTCAACACCGTACGGGTAGGCGTGGAACGCCAGATGTGGTGACGGAATTTCCGCTCTCCATTTATATAGAGTTCAAAATGACCTGTTCCTTCCACGTTCACCACATACTCGCCTGCCTCCTTGGGAGCAAAGGTCGTCTCATATTTGGCAGAGAAATCCTCGATGGGCAGACCGGGAGCAAACACGTGCATACCGTTGGTGGTAACAGCCAAGGGCTTCGTATAGTATTCGGTAGTAAAAGGCTTACCTTCCATCTCGGTATTTGTCCAAAACGTACCCTTCAGACCGCGCTTGCCATCGGGAGCTGTACATTCGGTTGCCATGTGACTCTCCATCACTTGGTCGTAGGTCAGGTCACAACCAGGCAGATAAACCAGTTTCTTCTGTTTCTTCTTAAGACCGTCGAGAATGGTAACGGTATGGTTGGGCGTACCGTTGTAGTTTCCCCACATCATGGGTTCATTGTCGGCATTAGGACCGATAACGGCTATCTTCTCCTTATTTTTCTGCAGAGGCAGGATATTGTTGTTGTTCTGAAGCAACACTATCGTCTGGCGTGCCATGTCGAGCGACAGCTGGGCTGATGCTTTTGTCGACATCGCCGAATAAGGAATCTTCGACCATTCTACCAACGACGGGGCGTCCATCTCGCCTAAGTCGAAACGTCCTTCCAACAGGCGTACGACATGCTTGTCTACTTCTGCCTCAGTAATCAGTCCACGACGCACAGCCTCAGGAATACTCCTGTAGGCATATCCGTAGCCACATTCCACATCGGTACCGGCAAGCGTTGCCTTGGCAGAAGCAGTAACGGGCGACGACGAGCTCTTATGCGAAGTGTAGAAATCACTCACAGCCCCGCAGTCGCTGACCACCAGATACTGGAAGCCCCATTCATCGCGCAGAATCTGTTGTAACAGGCGGCTGGAACCACAACAGGGATCGTCGTCAAGACGCTGATAGGCACACATAACCTCGCGCACCTTGCTCTTCTGCACCAGGTGTTTGAAGGCGGGCATATAGGTTTCCCAGAAATCACGCACCGGGACATCGGTCAGATTGGCGGAGTGACGGGTATATTCAGGACCGCTATGCACGGCATAGTGCTTGGCACACGCCCACAGCTTACGGTATTTCGACGACTCGGGGCCTTGCAGACCGCGCACCACGGCATCGCCCATCACCGAGGTCAGGTACGGGTCCTCACCATAGGTCTCTTGTCCTCTGCCCCACCGCGGGTCGCGGAAGATGTTTACATTGGGTGTCCATACCGACAGACTACGCATTTTCATATCCTCGCCGCCCAAGTCGTAAAGACGGTGGTTGTACTGTGCGCGGAACTCCGTCGAGGCCACATCGAAACACTTATATAGCAAGTCGGGATTGAACGAGGAAGCCATGGCTACGGGCTCGGGGAACACCGTCACATTACCCATATTGGCAGCACCATGAAGAGCCTCGCTCCACCAAAAGAATTTTTTGATACCTAAACGGGGGATGGCAGGACTCTCGTCGAGCATCAGCTGGGCTTTCTCTTCCAGTGTCAGACGTGAGCATAAGTCCTTTGCACGCTCTTTGGCACTCAGGTCCGGATTCTGATATGGCAGTTGCTGCGCCGACACAACAATGCCGACAGCTGCGAATGATAAAAACAAAATTAAACGTTTCATATCGATACAAAAAACTATTTCCAACGGCAAAGATACAACAGAAAAACGGCATGTCTTTTTTCTTCCGTAACATGTTTTTATTTTTTTGTAGCAATTTGAAAGCGTAACATGGCGCTTATTGTCATTTGTATCATAGTACAACGGTTCATGAGACATCACCCTATGCAGGGCCTTATCCCGTATATACCCGTCTGACAAATAAAAAGAATAAGGACGCCAGTCGACGCCCTTATCAATTCATCCTAGAAAAGTCTTTGTTGGGAGATTACCGCCAAGCATCCTGACTGGCAGGTATACGGATATCACTCAAGTAGTTGATTTCCCAAACAAACCATTGGCCGGTGCTGGGTTTCTTACGAAGTGTGACGGGCCGTGGCGAGTCTGCTCCCGACGACTTCAAGTAAAGCGTCGCATAGTCTTTCTGCTGATAACTATAGGGGGTGGTGCTCACCACAATCTGGTAGGGCCTTGCCGGCGTGTAGTTGTTTGCCGGTGAGGAACCCTTGAAATACGAGAACGTCTTATAGCCTTTGCCCGACAAACGGTCTCTGAGGAACTGAATATCCAACTGGGACAACGGGCGCGGACCTCTCAGGTAATTCAACATCGCGACAGTTTCCTGCGGATTATTCTCGTAGTTGCACAATATTGCCACCGACAAGGCTGCCACCGTGAACTCGTCGCTCAAACTGGCCTCGGGCATTGCCTTCAACCCATTCAACGTGTTAGGCAAAGCGTTGAAAGTAATCGTCTTGCTCTTGTTCCCTCCTCCGAGGACACTACCAATTATATTGTTAAGGATTCCCATATTTAGAGTTGTTTGAAGATGCTTTTGCAAATATAATGCGAAAAGCGGGAATCAACATATCGGGACATGTTAAAAATCATGAAACAAAGATGATTCGATACTAGATTCCAGAGATGGGATGTTCAAAAACCAAACTAGATTCATTACCAGATTCATGATTCATCCTAACTATCTGTTAAAGTATACAAAAGGTAGGTAGCCAGCGTACCGATTATGGAGATTGTTACCTATCTTTGTTACCAAATAACGAGAATTAATGATGAGAAGAACACTGATAATCTGCCTTTTCATGGCGTTGTTACCTACCTGTTGCGCCTTATGCAAGTCCAGGACGAGAACCATTCATCTCTCGACCTATAACATACGGCATGGTAAAGGAATGGATGGACGTATCGACTACCAGCGCATCGCCCAAACGCTAAGTCTGGCGAAGCCCGATGTGGTGGCTGTTCAGGAGGTAGACAGCATGACCAAACGCACCGATAACCGCTATGGACTCGATGAGATTGCCAAAGCCATGAAGATGAAAGCAGTCTTTGCTCCTGCCATCAATTATCAAGGTGGAAAGTATGGCGTGGGCCTTCTCTGCAAGAAGAAACCCTTGTCTGTAACCCGTATACCTCTTCCTGGCCGCGGAGAGGCAAGAGTGTTGTTAGTGGCAGAGTTCAAGCATTATGTGGTGGCATGCACGCATCTCTCACTGACCGAGGCAGACCGTATGGCGTCCATCGACATCATCTCAGGCGAAGTCATCCGTTGGAAGAAACCATTCTTCCTTATGGGAGACCTGAATGGACAACCAGGCACTGCCTTCTACGAAGCCCTCACGCGTCATTTCCGAGTACTGAACAATCCCGCCCTGCCCACTTTCCCTGCCGACAAGCCAAACAGCTGTATTGACTATATCCTCATCAACCAGCCCCACGCTTCTGCAGCTTCCGTTCTCAACACTTATGTCGGCACAGGGCTAGCTTCCGACCATCGTCCCCTTCATGCCACTATCCAACTGAAACGGGAATAGATTTGAATCCCTAACAGAAAACTGATGATTGGTCTTGAAGAATTGGAGAAGAGTTTTTTGTGAAAAGCGATGGCTTTTCGAGGAAAAAAATGTATCTTTGCATGGTGGTTCGCAAGGTCTTCTGCTAAGTTTTGAGAACCGCAAAACCGGTCACAACTATCATTTATTACACGCTATCACTACAGTGAGAGAAAGCTATCACTACAGTGAGAGGATCCTTTCACTCCAGTGATAGACTCACGATTTGTGCCTGATTGTACCCCAATCGGTCATTGCCTGTACCTCAAAAAGCCATTGTTTGTACCGCAACAAGTCACTTTCTGCGGTTATCGTTCAACGAACAACTAACTGTTATAGGAAAAGAATCCGATGAAGAGACTTTTCCTATAACAGAAACAAGACTAAAAAAAAAGAAATTGTCTGCCGATACAGATGGGCTGATGCATGCACCTAAACAGGTGAGATGATGGCCACATCCCGGCCATTCTGAATCTGTTTGCATAGAAATTCCGTTTCGTTCGACCTTTCGCAGAAATATCTATCAGACAGATACTTGCCTACTATGAAAGGGTTCTTTACAGAGTTTTTATCCATGGTTGACGCTATTTTATTGCAAATATAATAATTATAGATGTAATAAAAAAGCTTTTTGAACAAATTTTTCCTATTTGTTATTTTGAAGTGCTCAATAGGTTGGTATGTAGCTAGCTTTTGCTTGCTTTCTACTCCCCACATTATTTGCTTTGGTTCCTTATCCTATTGTCCTGCCGCACCTGATGTTTCCACCTTGAATCCATGGTTGGCAAGGAAATGGTCTCTGTCAGGGAAACCTCTCATTCCGGGATAGCCGCCGAAGGACTCAAATACCACGCTGTCGTTGTATAAGACATGCTGGAACAATGACAGGACCTCATGCTTTTTTTCTTCCGTCATGGGATGGTCATACAGGGTAAATTGATACCTGTTAACCCCATGCCATCTGAACAGCAAAACGCTTTTTCCAGGCTCCAGGTAGGGGAAAAGGTTTTTGCCTATCTCGATGCCGATGACCCCTGCCTTGTGCATTTTTTCTTTAATCACAGAGAATTCCTGCATGGACAATCCTGCTGTCTGGAGTACCGTCTCAAGTTCACGTTTGTCATCCAGGTCTGTTAGTTCTTCGCATTCGCCCCTATTCCTTATCGTGAACTCCTGAACATCATCATTCCTGTAAAGAAGGACTATCGAACAGGTATCGTTCAAAGAGCTGCGCACATATCTGACCAAGTCATACATGTTGTCTTGATGTGTCTTGAAATGATTCTCCATCAAGGCCGCATCACATGGGGCAGGTTTTGGGAGAAGATAATAAATCAGGAACCATAGGACAACATTGAGGATATGTAGGGAAAGGATTGTTTTTTTGTAGGAGGTGGATGGTGGGATGGAACGAATGAAGGAGGCTGTGATAATGATCAACAGCAGCAAGGATATGAACCACATCCATGCCAAGGCCACGATGACAGGGCTTAGCAATCCAACCATTTCGGCCTTGTCATGGCTTTGGAGCCCTAAAGCAATAAGTCCGGCAGTTATGGAGAGTATCAGCAATATCTCTATAACGCGGTAAGAATAACGTAGCAGTGCTCTTGTTCTCATTCACCCTTTGTCTTTAGTATTCACATTGAACTTTCGTTCATTCAAGAATAGTTCATCATCTACTTAGGGTCACCCCAGAACGTTCCCATGAAACAGTAGCTGTCGAATGGGTCTTGAATGATATAGGCGAAGGGATGGTCGGCATAGAAGTAAGCCTCTGTCGGATTCATCGTTTCACTCAGGGTGACAAACGAGACAGAAGTGATGGCACCTGCCCTTGTCCCATCCTCATCCAGGATGACTTTGGTCTTTTGAACAATCTCACCAATCTTCATCGGTTCGGATTGAATGCGGTTCAGTTCGGCATGGTTGCTGAACATTCTGCCGACTCCCAACGATGCAAGACAGCTGTTAGCGTTGAGTGAATAGTCAATCTCAAATTTTGGGATTTTGACATAGGTATGATTGTAAGATTTCAATTGGCTCATGGCGGAACGGAGTTTCTCCCCGTCAAGGGATTGGAGCAATGTTGTTAGGCCGTCAATCTTGTCTGGCAGGATGATGTAGAGCCTGTAACCACCTATATAGGGTATCCTGAGCATGGAGAAGTCATCAAGTTTCGCATATGAGAAAACTTCCTCATTATCCGTCATGTTCATCATATTGACCGTAGAGCTGACCCCACCCTTGAAAGGTTCCTCTTTTGTAGACTCCTTGTCAAACTCTTGCACCCATCTGCCGTTGAAGAAGTTTGCGACGAGCAAGTTTGCCGACCCTTCGTCAGTCTGTTTGACAGGGAAACTGCTGAGCAATCCCTCCGTCTGTTCGGCACACCATTTGTCAATCATTTGCTGTTGGGTGCCATCAACATCTCCAGTGATGATATTGGCAAAATAGTCGTGTTGCAAAATCTCCTGGAAGGATGGGGCTGTGTTTACGCGGTTTCCTGCCTGGAACAACGTGGCATTCCTCATATATGATGATGGGCCGAAGAATTCGTCTTCTATTGCTTTTGCCTGGCCTATCATCAGCCTTCGGCAGAGTTTGTTGACACTCTCGACATCGGTTGTGTCCATGTTCAGGGCATTGCAGATTTCTTGTCGGGTCTGGCCTGATGCGCCATTGTTGATAATGTTCAATGAATAGAATATTCCAATTGTTGAGACGAAGACATTCTTCTCTCCTTCCTCCTCAGCAATTCTCTTGAAGAACTTGATGGAGAAGTCATTGCCGTTGCGGACTAAGATCTGCTGCTCTTCGTTCAACTCGTAGTTCTCTTCCGTCTCTGCTGCCAATTCCAATACTGACTTTTGCCGGGAATCTTTGCAGCCCGTCAAGACGGATAACAGGCAGACTGTATAGAAGAATAAGACTAGATTTAAAGAATTATTTTTCATGTCATGATAAATTAATGTTCATTCATGATGCTTTCTGGGTTCCATCATTTTCACTACATTTTGCCACACGATGGCATGAAGGATGATGTATCACCACGCCACATAGTGCTACGTGATGTCGATCATCTAAGCGACCGTTGGAACACCTGTTCAAATACATCCATCTCTCTTGGCCATGCCAAGACGTATGGCAATGGACTTCCAGTGCTTCACGCCGGCTTTCACTTCACCGATGATGCGTCCGGCTTCGTCTTTGCCAATCATATATTCCTCCGAGGAGTCAAGCAACACCTGAAGGTTTGCATGATTGGTTGAGGAGTTGATGAGCAAGGCCTGGTATTCATTCAACGTGGGATTCATGTCAGGGCTAACTATCATCTGAGCATTTGCCCCAACTGATAGGAGCAACCATGCCAGACAGCACAATAATGTCTTTTTCATATTCCGTAAAATTATTTTTTGATTCATTCGTTGATTACAAATACAAAACCGCCCCGCGGCTGACAGACCACTCGCTCTGGCAACATGCCTGCAGTCTGAATCTTCCACAACAAATAGGAATCCTTTTGGTCGAGGAAAGCAACACGAAAATGCTTTTGCGGTAACAAGTGACTCAAAGGCAGTTCCACGACACGCTCGGAATCGGAGCCATTGATACCTGCTACGTACCAGGTATTCCCACAACGACGGGCTATGACGGCATACTCGCCGGGATAACCGCCTACGAAACGGGTCTCTTCCCACACGGAAGGCAGCTGGCTGAGGAAGGTCTGAACCTCCTTGGGCTGCGTCAAGTAGCTCTCTGGCTTATCAGCAAGATGCTGAAGTGCTGACTCATAGAGCACTGTCAGCGCCAACTCATGGGCATGGGTGGTGATGTGCGGATGCTGGGAATCGCTGAACGTACACGGTGTATAGTCCATCGGTCCGATGACGTTGCGGGTGAAAGGCAGCGTGGCATTGTGGCAGGCAGCCTTATCGGTAAACGTCGGTACGTTATTATACCACTCTGCTCCGTAGACGCCCTCGGTGGTCATCAGGTTGGGATAGGTGCGCTGCCAGCCGCGGGGAATGGTGGCACCATGGAAGTTGACCAACAGATGGTGGCGGGCGGCACACTCCAACAGGTCCATACAATAGTCCATGTTCATCTGGTTGTCGCCCGAGAAAAAGTCTATCTTCACACCGGCAACACCGATTCTCTCGCACCAGGCGAACTCACGCTCACGGTCCTCAGCCTTGTTCAGCCGGAATTTCGGTCCCGGCGCACCGTCAATCCAACCCACACTGGAGTTATACCAGATGAGCGGGCGGACACCCTTCGAGTTTGCATAGTTCACAGCATCCTCGATGGTCTTACCGTCCCCCTCCCGGCCTTTGCCTGCCTGCCCGTAGCCTCCCATCTCATCCCACTCAGCATCTATCAGCACGTAGGGCAGCCGTAATGCCACCGCCATATCGACATACTTCCTGATAATCTCGTAGTCGTTGCTTCCATGATTGTATGCCCAGTAAATCCACGACACCACACCGGGCTTAATCCAGCTGACATCGGTCAACCGGCAAGGTTCGCTCACATCGGTAATCAGTGTCGACTCGACCAGATTCCTCAGTTGTCCGATGATGGCCACACGCCAGGGCGTATGCCACGAGCCGCTGACAACTGTCTTGTTCTCCGCAGGAACAACCCGGAAACGCTCACCGTCGTTATACAGGCACGAGGCACTCTGTCCGCGCTCAATGTTCGCTTCCGACAATAAGACGAAGATTCCATCCACAGGCTCCAACAATGCCGGGTAGCCCCAGCGGTTGTTCCAACCCTCTGGCGACGCCGATCTTTCGGAAGGACGCCCCGTCGGTTTCACCTGATAGGTTGTTATCAACGGAAAGAAACCCTCGTAAGCCTCGGTCCATTGTTGCATCCAGCGCCGTGTCCCCTCAGGAATACGGTAGACGGTCTGCTCGTCGGGAACCTTCCCTTGTAGCAGATTTGTATACTCATAGCGAAAAGCCAGACCATCGTTATACAACCGGACGACCATACGGCAGTTCTGACTCAGAGAGGCCTCGTACTCCCGCGCCACGTTCTGACAGTGTAACCGCTTACCCGCCAGCATCAGATAATTATCGGTTACTGTCCTGACAAACCGCAAGGCCTTGCCTTTCCGGGTATTGCTGAACGGCACATCGGTCAGTTGCAAAACCTGTTGTTGGTCATAAAAGACTATTATTTCTTTTCCCTTTGCCACGATACTCAGTCTGCCATCGGGTGACACCACACCTTTTGCCGGCACCGCCAATGACGACAGTACACAAACAACCAAGACGAACAGTGTTCTTATTACCACACTTTTACTATTCATGTCTGCAAAGATACAAAGAACAATTGAAAGGTCAAAAACAAATATACTCCCTAAATGGCCATGAAGCCCGGCAAGCGGTCAGTCTGACAAGGCACCGACTCAATTTGGTGGAGCCTGACAATCTGGTTCAAGTCCTCATCGGCTGACGCATGTAACTGGATTATTTTTTCAGTTTCTTGAAACGGGCATTTGTCTCCAATGTCCAATCCTTACGCTCGAGCAGCTGGGGCTTTTTACCTATAAACACGCGGGCCGCCTGTTTGTCACCTTTCAGTTGCCACCGCAGCCAGGCGAGTGCCGTAAACGTGAACTCGCCACCATGAGGCTGACGATAGGTTCCGCCATGACCGACAGGGAGGTTGGCGGCACATGCTGGCACATGACTGATGAGATGGAAGTCGTCCATTCCATTCTCGTAGGCGATATCTTCCTTGCCACCAAGAATATAGATAATTGGAGTGTGAATCTCCTTGAGTTTCTCCTTGGGAGGCATCGGCATGCCGCCAACAGCCTGAGCGGCATTAGAACGCTTGAACAGTCCGCTGTTACAAATCATTAGCGACGTGATGCGCGGGTCGGCACAGTTGAAAAGAGTCTGAAGTCCGCCGCACGACATACCTGCCATGCAGATATGCTTGGTATCAATCTTCTGATAGTAAGGCGATGCGGGGTTCTCATTCTGGGCGATAATCCAGTCGAGACTCTCTATCTGCTGTTCCGAGCGCGACATGGGACCACGATACCACTCATCGACCATCGGTATCACACCTGTGGCCAACACTATAAAACCATGTGAAGCTATCTCGTTGAGAAAATTCATGTGCTCCCAAGGAGAATTGGCACACGCCCCGTTACCCCAAATCAAAACGGGTAACGGGTGTTTGCTGTTGAACACCGACAAATCCTGCGGAACAAAGATGGTGTGCTCCCTGCTGAGCGATGGGTCTTCTTTCATCACAGCTTTGTAGGCACCTGTGCCACCGTCTTCGATGACACGCTGGCGCGGAGCACGCGCTTCATCGAGGAAACGAACCATCTTCTGCAGTGTCTCCTTACTGTACATGCCCATTCCATGGCCTCCTTCGGGGATAAATGTTGCCTCTGTCCTCACGCCTGCAGCCTTCAACAACTCGAAGAACTTCTTTCCCTGACAGCATGGCACAACATTGTCTTTCTCACCGTGGAAGATAATCACAGGCGGATCATTCTTGTCGATATATTGTGTGACACTGAGACTCCGGTATTTATCGGGTTCCACGGAGAGTTTGGACTTAAGCAACACATCCTCAGGACTGTTTCCTCCCATCGACATATGCTCGCCGCAATCCATGTCGGTCAAGTCGATAGGACCCGACCAGTCACATGCGGCATTGACGGCACTGCTCTCACTGGGGTAGTTGCCAATCGTTCCCTCAAGGTCTATGTCCACGGTCCCAACCTTGGTCTGTTTCGTACCACTTGTCGTCGCAGCCATCGAGGCCAGATGCCCGCCAGAGGAAAAACCACTTGTGGCGATAAACGAGGTATCGAAATGATACTTCGCAGCCTCGCCACGAACGAAACGTATGACGGCACGAATGTCGTGAATCTGTGCCGGCCACTGGGCTTCCATGCTCGACCTATGGTTAGGACATACAACCGCAAATCCTGCCTCGAGCAACGTCTTGACAATGGTACCGAGGTCGGCGGCACCCTTTCCATTATTATTAAACCAGGCACTTCCGTAGATGTGAATCACCACAGGATAGCTTGCCTTCTCTTGTTTAGGCAAGTAAATGTCGCAGGTATGGGAGACCAGATTGTCGTTGGCATAGTTCACATCCTTCCACTGTTGTGATGTTTCCAGTTTTACTTGTTGCTGGAAGCCGCCAAAGCCCCCCGCAGGCTGTGCCATTACCAATGTGGTGAGGCATGGCAAAAAAAATGATAAAAGAATTTTTTTCATCTTATCCGTCATATGAGTACTCAAATCAATTCGTCTCGGGCAATATCGGCTCGCCCATCTCTGAGGCCTCAGCATCGTTGGCATCAAGTTTGAAAAGCATAAACTGAGGGTTCTCTGTCGTACAGGGTTGCCATCCGAACCCTTCGCCCTCACCATTGGGGTCGCTGTATTTGGCAAAATTGGTCCATGCCGTGAGCATCTTCTCTGCCAAGTCCCAGTCGCCCTGTGTCCATGGGCGCCAACAGTGTTTCAGACTCTTGAACACGAACCAAAGATCACTACTATGGAAAGCTCCTTTCAGCCGGTTGGTAATGTCGGGATGCTTGCCGTCGTCAGGCAACGGACGGGCGAACTCGTAAGCCCATGCCTTACCGCCCTTCTCCTGACGTACTTTGCAGAACTCGGCAATGCCAGGACCCATCGACCCCATATCGTTCAGCGTGTAGCCAATCATATAGGGTACATCGGCTATCGAGCCTTCGCGGACAGCCTCGTCGAATCTCTTTAGGCTGACATAACCATCAACGATAGGACGCTGCATCAGGAAGAGATCACTCTTGGTCACCATATTATACAATGTTCCAACGGTATAGAGAATCTCCGTCGAGGCAGCACGAAGCTTTTCCAAATTGGTCAGTCCTGCCCAATCCATCACTTTCTTTGTCTCTGCCTCGCTCTCAGCCAATGTCGGGTTATAACTAAAGAACTTGTTCATCGGAGTGGCAGGCTTGGCTTCCTCACCATCCTTGGCAGGAACATTGATGCCACCACCGCTCATGATGACAGCCTTATGGAACAAGCCACGTGCCAACGGACTCTCACAGAGGGTACGAACGCTACCAGCACCGGCACTCTGTCCGAAGATTGTCACATTGTCCGGGTCACCGCCAAACTGCGCGATATTCGCCTTTATCCACTTTAATGACTGTATCTGGTCAAGGATTCCATAATTACCACTAACATGGTTGGGACTCTCTGCCGACAACTCGGGATAAGTCATGAACCCGAAAATGCCAAGACGGTAGTTGATAGATACGAGCACCACATCCTTTGATGCCCACTCCTGACCGTCGAACTCAGGTTCTGAGCCCCAGCCCTCGCGGTAGCCACCACCATGAATCCACAGTGCAACAGGCAATTTCTTATTCACGTCACCTGGTGCCTTTGTCCATACATTCAGATAGAGACAGTCCTCACTATAGGGAGCCTCATCACCGTATCCCCATTCCGAGGCATAGAAGCCTGGATAATGAACAGCCTGATAACCCGGATGGCCGAATCGATCGCAGAGGCGGACACTGTCCCATGCCACTACGGGTTGCGGCTCTTTCCAACGCAGGTCGCCAATGGGCGGAGCAGCATAGGGAATACCACGGAACACGAATACTCCGGGATTCTCTGCCCGCACACCTTGTATCTGTCCTCCCTCAACCGTCAATACAGGACTAACTCCCTTTTGGTCGTTGGAAGTACAACTTATCATCATCGCCACGAAAAGGGCGAGCCATAACATCTTTTTCATTTCTGCTCCTTTCTATTGGTTGTTAAACGATGCTTTCTGATAGAACGGTATCTTATAGAGAGACGATACTCTCGGAGAAATAATGGTTGCGCAAAGGCTTGCTAAACATTTTTCCACGCAGGATAACCTGTTGTCGCAGACGGATATCGGCGGAAGAAGCTCCCACTTGAACGATGAACGTGCCGGGCGCTACATTCCACTGCCGTACATGATTCTGATGGGAATAGTAGCCGAACTGCTCGACATAGAGGCGGGTGGTAACGGTCTTCGTCTGTCCCGGCTGCAAAGAGATGCGGGCAAAGCCCTGCAACTGGATGGGGCGCACGAATTGCAGATTACCTTCCGGGGAAAGATAAATCTGTGCTATCTCGTCGGCAGCCATCTCTCCAGTATTCGTAACCTGGAAGGTCAGCTCAACCGAATCGTCAGTTGTCTGTGCCTCGCTATTCACTTGCAGGTTCTTATACTCAAAGGTAGTATAGGAAAGGCCGTATCCAAAGGGCCACTGAATGCGTGGGTCTTTCTCCGCAGTGTAGTTGTAACAGAGTGGTTCGTAGATTTCCGTATTCGGATAACTGACAGACAGTTTAGCTGACGGAGAAACTTTTCCAAAGAGGATATCAGCCACGGCATTTCCTCCTTCCTCACCCGGATACCAGGCTTGGATAACGGCAGCACACTTCTCGGCAAGTCCTGAGATAACCTGGGCACGGCCTCCAAAGACAACGAGCACCACGGGCCTGCCTGTCTTCAGCAACTCTTCTACATATTGCTCCTGCTTGCCAGGCAGACGAAGTCCCTGCCGGTCACGGTTCTCACCGCACAGCATCACATTCTCACCCACAGCCGCAACAATGACGTCGGCCTGTTCTGCCAGACGAAGAGCCGCAGCCTTGTCAGCCTTCTCGCCAGAGTTGACCTTACGATGCAGCAACTCATACTCCCAGGCACGCTCGTCGCCCAGCTCACCATATTTAGTCTCAATCTCCTCGGTCCAGTCGCAACCGCGCTCATACAGCAGATTCACGCCCTCGGGCTTCTGGGCCTTCATGCCCTCCAGCAACGTGATGGTATGGGGATTATCGAGATTGTTTTCCACCTTCTTCCAGAAATAAGACATGGCAGGGAAAGAGTAGTCGCCCAACATTGCCCACATGGTATTGGCATTCGGACCTGTCAGGAGAACATGAAGACGTTCGCCCTTCTTCGCCAACCCACCACTACCAAGCGGAAGAATACCATTGTTTTCAAGTAATACAACCGACTGTGTCGCAATATCATAAGCCGTCTGCCGCTCAGCTGGACTATCGAGGGAGATCTTCTCCGTACTATAGAGATAAGGGTTCTTATCGAAGAGGCCTGCACGGAACTTATGGCGCAGCACATTCTTGACGGCACGCTCCAGGGTCTCTGGCTTTACCAGTCCCTCGTCGATGGCCTGTTGCAGATGCTGATAGTTGGCTCCGGAGGGGAAGTCAACATCATTGCCACCGTTAATGGCTGCCGCAGCCTTGTGCATAGCATCCTCGATACCAGGTATTTGGTCGATGGCTGTATAGTCGCTGACGACCATACCGTCGAAACCTACATAACCACGGAGAATATCCTCAAGTATCTCACTATTGCACACACATTTCGTACCGTGCACTTCATGATAACCAGGCATCACGGCCTTGCTGCCTGCCAGACGGATCATCGCCTCATGGGGAAGCAGAATCTCTTCCATCATCTCCTTTTCCTCAGCATCGCCACCGCCGCCGTAACCTAAATAATGCTTCGAACAGGCACCCACGCCTTTTTTCAGGTTTCCTTGCTGCAAGCCTTTCACGAAAGCCACTCCCATGGCCGCCGATAGGTATCCGTCTTCGCCATACGACTCTTCCAGGCGATTGAAACTGGGAGTACGGCACACATCG
>JAEEGK010011596.1_pt1 | contig 20108 bp, 19 predicted proteins | sample 8958771 | NCBI WGS metagenome assembly JAEEGK01 (sample SAMN16246547, study PRJNA631951) | gut metagenome | biome: gut microbiome; feature: rumen; material: SC-attached | host: Bos | place: Iran: Karaj | collected 2018-10
AATCCCTCCTGTACATCTGTTTCAAATCAATAAGATTATATATATTGGTGATCTGTAAAAGAAGATACTGCTAGTACGAGTTGGATTAAAAATATTATACCAATAGTATGGGTTGTTTTTTTATGATTTTTTGTTGACAAAAGATAGATATGGTTTTAATATAAACATATGAACAGTTATTCATATGTTTGATTGAAAGGAAATAACATGGCTTTAAATGATGTAGAACACTGCGAATTACATGATGTTCATAAAGATCTGGTTAATAAGATTAACGCAGAAATGCCTTCAGAAGATGAGCTTTATGATCTTGCGGAGCTTTTCAAGGTTTTTGGTGATTCGACCAGAATTAAGATTTTGTTTGCACTGTTTGAATCTGAGATGTGCGTATGCGATATAGCTGAGACTCTTAATATGACGCAGTCTGCGATATCACATCAGCTCAAGATACTTAAGCAGAGTAAGCTTGTCGGAAACAGACGTGAAGGTAAATCAATTATCTATTTTCTTGCCGATGATCACGTGCGTACCATTATCGATCAGGGCATAAATCATATAGAAGAGTAATTACTTGTTCCGGCGAGCGTAGCGAGAGCGGAACATACACAGACAAAAGAAAAGGTAAATATCAGAAAGGGTAAATATTATGAAGAAGACATTTAAGTGTGAAGTTGATTGTGCTAACTGTGCAGCTAAGATGGAGGATGCAGTTAAGAAGATTGAGGGCGTTGTAAATGCAAGAGTTAACTTTATGACTCAGAAGTTCTCACTTGAAGCTGCCGATGAAGTGTTTGACTCAGTTTTTGAAAAGGCAGTTGCAGCTTGCAAGAAGGTTGAGCCTGATTGCGAGATCGAAGCATAATAGTATTTATAGGCGCGGGGAGTGATGATTGGAAAGCCAATATCAGATCCGCGCTTTTTTCATACTTACGAGGGAAATATTATGACTAAGAAACAGAAGAAAACTAGGAACAGAATATTAGTTGTTCTTGTAGTATTTTTTGCATTACTTATTTTGGAAAAGACAGGAATGCTTGAAGGAATCCCGGGTATCATAAGATTCTTCATATTCCTGATTCCATATATTGCTATCGGCTACGATGTTATCAAAAAAGCTGCGATCAACATCAGTCACGGACAGGTGTTTGATGAGAATTTCCTTATGATGATCGCTACATTCGGAGCTTTTGGTATAGGAGAGTATCTTGAGGCGCTTGCTGTTATGCTCTTTTATCAGATAGGAGAACTCTTCCAGGGCGTTGCTGTAGGTAAGTCTCGTCAGGCTATTACGGATATGATGAGTATTGCGCCTGATTATGCCAATATTGTAGGCGAAGATGGCCAGGTTACAGAAGCTGATCCTGAAGATGTAAGTGTCGGAGACATACTCCTTATAAGAGCCGGTGAGAAGATTCCTGTAGACGGCGTCGTTGTTGAGGGAGAGTCTTTTATTGATACGGCAGCTCTTACAGGAGAATCTGTTCCAAGATGCGCCGCAGAAGGTAGCGAAGTTATAAGCGGCTGTCTTAACGGAGAGGGCGTTCTTAAGATCAGAGCCTCCAAAGCTTATGAAGACAGTACTGTAGCCAAGATTCTTGAACTTGTAGAAAATGCCAGTGATAAGAAGTCCAGGATGGAAAACTTTATCACAAGGTTTGCCAGATACTATACACCTGTAGTTACAATAGGCGCACTGCTACTTGCAATTTTGCCGCCTTTGTTTGGACAGCTTTCCTTTGCAGACAGTATTAAAAGAGCTTGCATATTCCTTATTGTTTCCTGTCCTTGTGCTCTTGTTATCTCTGTTCCTCTTGGCTTCTTTGGAGGAATCGGAGCTTCATCCAAGGTCGGTGTCCTTGTTAAGGGGAGCAATTTCCTTGAAGCTGCTGCCGGAATTACAAAGATCGTATTTGATAAGACAGGAACGCTTACAAAGGGCGAGTTTGCCGTTACGGATGTAGTAGTTAATAAAGAATCCGGAATTGAAGGCGATGAGCTTATTGAGCTTGCTGCATTTGCTGAAGCAAGTTCCAATCATCCTATAGCTTTGTCTGTCCTTACTCATTACAAGAAAATTACAGGCAAAGATGATGTAGACAGAAGTCTTATATCTGATGCAAAAGAGATCCCGGGACACGGTATTTTTGTTAATTACAAGGCAAAAGAGCTCCTTGCGGGTAATAGTAAGTTACTAGTCCGTGAAGGAATATCTTTTACGGAATCAGATAGTGCAGGAACCGTTGTATATATCGCATATGACCATAAATACATGGGCGCAGTCATTATCTCTGATATTGTAAAAGATGGTGTTAAAGAGGCGCTTAAAGCTATGAAGGCTGCAGGTGTCAAGAAAACCGTCATGCTTACCGGAGATAGAAAAAAGGCTGCACTTGCTGTAGCTGATGAGCTTGGAATAGATGAAGCAATGTATGAACTTCTGCCCGCCGATAAGGTTGACAGGGTTGAAAAAATGCTTAATGAAGATGATAATGGTAGTAAGCTTGCGTTTGTTGGTGATGGCATTAATGACGCACCGGTTCTTATGAGAGCCGATGTCGGCATAGCAATGGGTTCACTTGGAAGCGATGCTGCCATAGAAGCTGCAGATATCGTAATTATGGATGATGATATATCCAAGATACCTCTTGTGATCAGAATCGCGCGCAAGACTCTTAGAATTGTCAAAGAGAATATTACTTTTGCTCTTTTGGTAAAGGTTATCATCCTGATCCTTGGCGCACTTGGTCTTACAACTATGTGGCTTGCGGTATTTGGTGATGTAGGCGTTGCGGTTATAGCGATACTTAACTCCATGAGAGCACTTAAGATTGACAATAGATGATCTAAAAGGCGCTTGAAGGGGGTAAATAGAATAGATGGCAAAAGCAGGACTTGACGTTGGAGAACTTCTCTTAAAGATTGTAACCGGAGAGACCGGGGAGATCAGTAAAGTTGATTATGTACCTCAGAAACCGGATTTTACAGATAAGATCCAGGAGGATGAGACATTTCTTGAGAGAGGCTTACCTGAGAAGGAAGGCGTTAGTTCTGCTTTTTTGACGTCACTTATCAAAAATCTCGCAGCCAATAAAGATTGTAAGATGCACAAAGTTATGTTCCTAAGACATGGCAAGGTTATCGCTGAGAGCGGCTTTGCTCCTTACAATCTTGATATGTGGCACGTTTCTTATTCCATGTGTAAGAGTATAGTCGGTATGGCTATCGGAATTCTTGTATCTGAAGGAAAACTTTCCGTTGAAGATAAGCTTAGTGATATCTTCAGCGCAAGAGTAAGTCCCTTTGCTTTCCGCAAAAAGACGATCAAAGTAAAGCATCTTCTTAATATGTCAAGCGGCGTAGACTTTAACGAAGCCGGAGCCATAAGTGGCAATGACTGGCGAAAGAGCTTTCTTGAAGCCGGCTCTAAATTTGAACCCGGAACTCAATTTGAATACAACAGCATGAATACTTACATGCTTTCAGCTATTGTTACTGAGCTTACGGGACAGTCCCTTTTCTTTTTCTGCAAGGAGAAGATATTTAATCCAATGGGGATAAAGAGGATTTATTGGGAAAGCTGTCCTCAGAATATTACCAAGGGAGGATGGGGACTTTTTATCCGCACAGAGGATATGGCTAAGCTTGGTCATCTCTATCTTCAGGAAGGTATGTGGAATGGCAAACAGCTTGTTCCTAAGGAATGGGTAAAGGAGTCTGTATCTCACCAGATAGAGACCGGTAAAGATGACAGTGAACATTATGGTTATCAGCTTTGGATTAATGATGACAGACCGGGATCTTATGCTTTTAATGGAATGCTTGGACAGAATGTCTTTGTTTATCCTGATATTGATATGATCGTAGTTACAAACGCAGGTAACAGCGATATCTTTCAAAGTTCGCCCATGGCAGTTATGATTCGCGAGAGTATGAAGGTGATTCAGATTTCAGACACAGCTCTTCCCGATAATTTTGCTGCTTGGTCGGAGCTTGTAGCTCTTAGAAGATCTCTTGAAGCAAAAACAAGCTCTTTTCCCATGATAACAGCCGGAGGCTGGAAAAAGAGAGCGGTTACAATGACAAACGGAAGGCCAAAGAGAAAGTTTGCTGAGTTTGAAACTAAGAGAAGCAGCTTTAAGTCTTCAGTGTCTGCCTATAACGTACGAACAGAGAATATGTTGGTTTCTGCCTGGCTTAGTAAATTAAATGGTCATGTTTATGAACTTGATAACAAGACCTATGGAATATTCCCTGTAATGATGCAGGTTGTTCATAATAATTTTACCGATGGCATAAGCAGGATAGGCTTTAGGATATATGACAGTAATTTCTATTACATAGATATTTATGAGGGCGAGCGCATATACAGCCTTAGATGCGGTTTTGGTGGCAAGAGCTATGTGAATAATATAAATATGCACGGCGAAAACTATAAGGTGTCTATGTCCTCTGTCTGTACTACTGATGAGTACAACAGATTTGTTATCAGAAATGAGATTAGTTTTCTTGAGGAAGCCTGTATGAGGACTTTTAACATTTACTTTATGGACGATGCAAGTGACAGAGAGGACAGGAAAGGAACGTTTATTCATCCGTCTGTTCCCGCAGGGATTGAAGTTAGGCTAAACGAGACTCCCGGGTGGGATATCCTTCTTGAGAGCATGAACAATATAGCACCTGAGGGACTTGGAGGTATGCAGGGAGCTATTTTTAACAGGATAGTAAAAGGCGGTATTAAGGATGTCTTGGAGGAAGCGGTTAAGAATTCAATTCAGCCTGTTATAAGCGGTAAACTCGTAGATATGCCTTAACACAAAGAGGCGCATATATGGTAAACTGTAGTTGCTTAGTAAATGTGTAAAGGAGGCTTATTTTATGGCGAATAAGTTATATGATAAATTAGTGGCTTGCAAAAACGCAGTCAGAGAAAAGACAAACTTTGAACCTGATGTTGCTCTTGTACTTGGCTCAGGTCTTGGTAACTATGCTGAGAATATCAAGGTTGAAGCTGAGATAGAATATAAGGATATTCCGGGATTTCCTGTTTCCACAGTTCCGGGACACGCCGGAAAGTTTATATTTGGTTATGTAGGTGATGTAAAAGTTGTCTGCATGAAGGGAAGAGTTCATTTTTATGAGGGTTATGACATCAGTGATGTTGTTCTTCCCGTTAGACTTATGGGGATGCTTGGAGCTAAGATACTGTTTTTGACCAATGCTTCGGGCGGACTTGGCGAAGGATTCAGAGCTGGTGACCTTATGCTCATAACAGATCACATTTCATGCTTTGCGCCCAATCCTTTGATCGGACCAAATCTTGATGAACTTGGTCCCAGATTCCCTGATATGTCTGAGATTTATAAGAAAGATCTTCAGGATATAATCAGAGCTACAGCCAAAGAGAACGGTATTACTTTTAAGGAAGGAGTATACTGCCAGTTTACAGGACCATCTTTTGAATCACCTGCTGAGATCCGGCTTCTTGCAAAACTTGGTGTTCATGCTGTTGGAATGAGTACTGTTAATGAGGCAATAGCGGCTAATCATATGGGACTTAGAGTCTGTGGTGTTTCATGCATAGCAAACCAGGCTTCTGGTCTTTCCGATACACCTCTTTCACATGAGGAAGTACAGGAAGCCGCTGACAAGGCAGCTCCTTTATTTACTAAACTGGTTACAGAATCTATCAAGAAATTTAAGGCATAAATTTTATTAAAAGGATCAGAGTGATTTATGGAAGTATTAACTTTTCTCGGTGCCTTGGCGGGTATTGCTTTAGCTGCATATTTACTGGGTATTCGAGATCAAAAAGCTACAGAGAAAAAGCTTGTAGCCTGGCTTAAGGATAATTACGGTAAAGCTCCTATGCGCTCTTACAAAGACGATGAGCTTGATCACTTAAGAGGCTACTATGATAATCACAGGGGAGATTTTCAGATTGATGATATAACCTGGAACGATCTTAACATGGACGGCGTTTTTGCCAGGTTGAATTATTGCCAGTCCGCTACAGGTGAAGAGTACCTTTATTACATGTTAAGGACACCATCTACCGTTGATGATTATGATGATATGGAGAAAAAGATTTCTTTTTTTTCAGAGAACGGCGAAGCCCGTGTTAAGTTCCAGCTGTATTTTAGCAAGATCGGTAGAAGGATAAGATATTCAATCTATGATTATCTTAAACTCTTGGATGATAATATTGATTTTAGCAACAGGCGTCATTACGTGATGATCGCTCTGATTTTATTGTCTGTTGTTTTATGCTTTTTCCAATTCGGAATCGGACTCTTACTTACGATTGGCTTATCTATAGCCAATATTATTATGTATTTTAGGGAAAAGAATAATATAGAACCTTATCTTGCTACATACAGATATGTTCTTAAGGCTATCTATTCTGTTAATTATTTTTCCAAAGATAATTACCCCGAGCTTTCTGATGATATGGAAGAGCTTTCCGCTGCAGCCAAAAATCTTAGAGGTTTTGGTAAGGGCTCATATATTTTGATGTCTCCAAACAGAATGAATTCAGGTTCAAGTCCAATGGATATTCTTCTTGACTATATCAGGATGATGACTCATGTGGACATCATCAAGTTTAATCAGATGTATAAGCTGATTCTGGAAAGAAGAGAAGATCTCGACAGGATTATTACCATCCTTGGTAAACTTGATGCGTATATCAGTGTTGCTTGTTTCAGAGAGTCTGTAAAAGATAATTACAGTATCCCGGAATTTGGAAGCGGTACCTATAGCGCAGATAATCTGATTCATCCACTTATAGAAAATCCGGTTCCGAATAGCATAGATACTGATAAGGGTATACTTATAACGGGTTCTAATGCTTCGGGTAAATCAACTTTCCTAAAGACAGTAGCCATTAACTCGATTTTATCTCAGAGCATTCATACATCTCTTGCACATAAGTATAGAGCACCTCTTTATCGCATTTATTCTTCAATGGCTTTAAATGACGATATTCTTGAGGGCGACAGCTATTATATCGTTGAGATAAAGTCAATGAAGAGGATTATTGATGCTTCTAAGGAATCAGGAGCACCGGTTCTGTGTTTTGTTGATGAGGTACTTAGAGGTACCAATACAGTTGAGAGAATCGCTGCGTCCACGGAGATACTTAAATCTCTTTCACAAAGCGGTGTAACTTGTTTTGCTGCTACACATGATATAGAGCTGACAACACTTCTTGATAAAGAATTTAAGCTGTGCCATTTTGAAGGTAACGTAACCGACAATGATGTGCATTTTGATTATCTTATTAAAGATGGTGCTGCGATAAATCGTAACGCTATAAAGCTTTTGGGTGTTCTTGAATACGATGAGGGAATCGTTGATAGAGCGCAGGAGCTTGCTGATAAATTTACCAAAACAGGAGTATGGGCGTAATGCTTGTAGAGATTTATACTGACGGGGCAGCTAGAGGTAACCCGGAAGGCCCCGGTGGATATGGCGTAGTGATGCGATATGTTGATGCCAAAGGACAGGAGCATATCAAAGAACTTAGCGCCGGATATGATAAGACAACCAATAACAGAATGGAACTTATGGGAGCAATTGTCGGACTGGAGAGTCTCAATAGGTCCTGTGATGTTGCTCTTTATTCCGACTCTCAATATGTGATCAAAGCTTTTAACGATAAGTGGCTTGACGGATGGATCAAAAGAGGTTGGAAGACTGCAGGAAAGCAGCCTGTAAAGAATGTCGAGCTATGGAAAAGACTTCTTGAGGCAGCAAAACCTCATAACATAAAATGGAATTGGGTGAAGGGTCATGCGGGTCATTCTGAGAATGAAAGATGTGACGAACTTGCGACAACTGCTGCAGACGGGGATATAACTACGCTTCTCCACGATGACGGCGGCGATCTTAGGTGATTGTCAGGACTGTTTACCACAATTTTCAGATAATTAAAAAATAAAAAATTTAAGGATTTTCATGATCTATTACATTGCAGATTGTCATTTTTTTCATAATGCACTTAATGAAAAGATGGATAAACGTGGCTTTAAGAGCTGCGAAGAGATGAATGAGTACATGATAAAAAAGTGGAATGACAAAGTGACGAAAGCGGATACCGTTGTCATTCTTGGGGACCTGTCTCTTGGTAAGGTTGAGGAGACTAATGACCTCATTCACAGATTAAAAGGTAAGCTCTGTCTTATTACCGGTAATCATGATAAATATGTTACTTCCGCTGATTTTGACAGAGACAGGTTTGAATGGATCGATAATTACAGAGAGATAACCGATTCTCAAAAGAAGGTTATCTGCTGCCATTATCCGATCCCTTTTTATGATGGACAATATAGGAAAAGACACAACGGAGATCCCAAAACTTATATGTTATACGGGCATGTACACGATACCAGAGATGAAGTTCTTATGAAAAAAATCATCGAACTAATTGGGAATACTCCCTATTATCCTATTGGAAGTGAACATGAAAGTACTATTCCCTGCAATATGATCAATTGCTTTTGTATGAGATCCGATTATACACCGCTTACTCTTGCGGAATGGATCAAATTGTCTGCACTGTTCTGAATTTTGAGAATCCTTGAAGGGCTCGAAAAGCCCTGTTGTTAAGCCAAAAACATTGTGTTATACTCCAACCTATGTGGTTCGGAAATGAGCCACGGACGCTTATAAATCATTTTTTCACCAAGGAAGGAGAGTAACATGATCAAGCTAACTTTTGTTTCAAAGGCACTAATTTTTATCATTCATTTTAATTCGGCACTTTGCCCTTGTCCGACTGTCGAGATTAATGTGAATGATGCACCTGCTGTATCTGTAGAATCTGAGGCAACAGAGCAGGCTGAAGACACAGAAGTAAGTGAGGACAAAGACGTGGCTGAAGATGCTGATGAAGCTACAGATGCTGAGGTGGTTGAAGATACTGATGCAGTGGTAGATACAGACGCTGTCGCAGATACTGACGTGGCTGAGGATACTGATGCGGTCGTAGATACTGACGCTACAGCAGATTCTGACGTGGCTGAGGATACTGACGCTGTGGCAAATCCTGAGGCTGAGCTTTCTGATGCTGAGGAAGCATCTGATGTGATTGATAATGAGATTAAGGATACTGATCAGGATACTCTCAATATCTCAGAGAAGGTAGATGATCCTACAGAGGACACAGAGGCTGAGACAGATACAGAGGAGATCATTACTGAGACAGCACAGGAGCCCGAAGCCGAGACAACAGAGGAGGCAGCTACTGAGACAGCACAGAAGCCTGAAGTCGAGACAACAGAGGAGGCAACTACTGAGACAGCACAGGAGCCCGAAGCCGAGACGGTAGAAGAGGCTACAACTGATGCAGCTGATAATACAGCAGATGAGGTTACTACTGATGCAGTAGAGAAGACAACAGATGAGGGTGCTCTTGATGTCTCAGAGAAGGTAGACGATCCTACAGAGGATACAGAGTCTGAGACAGATATTGAGGAGATCATTATCGAGGCTGACGCTGAGGCAACTGTCTAACTTCTTTTAATAAAATAATCAGGTCCGGCTTTCTGCTTATATTTATATATAGATAATATACAGGGCACCGAAAGTTAATGCTTTCGGTGCTCTTTTTATGATATAGGAAATTTCTCCGAAAATCCTATATCATAAAAAGCGCTCCGCTATGGATGCGCACTCGCGCGATAGGAATATGTTGCCTTCAGCAACCCCGCTCGGAGCGAGAATGTCGCAAGCGACATTCTTTCTTGTTTTATAGGATTAAGCAATTGACGCTTTATTCTGTGGATATTCAGTGTAGAAAAAATAAAATCTCCATTAAAATATAATTTCATTGTTGTTAATTTTAGCGTAACGTGTTAGAATGCCATTTAGTAGTTTTTTACTTAACGCTTATAAATGAAATGGAAGGAGATCAATATGTTAGCTTTTATATTGATAATGGTACTGTTATTTGAGTCGGTACCTGCAACTGATATGCCTGATATAAGCGCTTCTAATACTAGCAGTGCTTATGAGGAAAGTTACGCATCTCAGGATTCGACTTCTTCAGATACTTCTTCAAATACTGATTATGAACAAGAATACGATTTTATAGAAAAATATAATAATGAAGAGGGAATACCCGGCTACGATTATACTGAAGACTACGAGTATGAAAACACTACTGAAGATTGGAATGCTGAAGACTATGAGTATGTAACTTATGAAACTACAGGATATGAAATTGGTGAGAATATTGTGGATGGAAGGTATGTGTATAATACCCATATATTCACAGATAGAGATGCACAGTTTCTTGGGGAAGAGACAAGGGAAACTTTTTATAATCTTTGCGATGCACTGGCTACCGGTAATGATACTTTTGAATGTCCTGATAAAAAGTCTTATATATATGCCACCAGTATATTGCTGATTGATAATTTCTTCCCTGTTGCTTCCAGGTATGTAGAGCGTGATGGCTATTCAGACGGTATTGGAAGGATTCGTTATACAATTCCTGTAGATGAATATCTTGCTGAGCTTGAAACCTTTGAAACAGAAGTTGAAAATCTTATCAACGCACTTGTGAGCCCTGATAATTCAGATTTTGAGAAGGCGCTTATCTTATATGTATATATGAGCCAGAACTATTCTTATGATCATGATATGAAAGGATATACAGATCGTAAACTTGTATATCCCTACAGAACTTTTCAAAGCGGTACCGGTATATGCGTTGAGCTAAGTGGATTGTATTCGTTCCTGTTACTTCAATGCGGAGTTCAGGCTGATGTTATGGGAAGCGGCGAAGGAGCTGTTATCGAGAAAGAAAAAAGAGGTCATATGTGGAGCTTTATCAGAATTAATGGCATTGATTATCATGTTGATACAACCTTTGGTTTGCATAAGCCTGAGAGATGTAATGATAATACAAGACTTGATTTCTTCCTTATGTCAGATCAGCAGAGGGAGAGCAGGGGTAAATACGACTCTGATTATTACATTATAAACAGACTAAAGCCTGAGCTGGTTGATAATTCACTATATAAAGCTACTGATGACAGTTATGCGACACTTCAAAACGGTTATTTTGTATCTCTGGATCCTGATAATAATATTGTGTACTACTATGATTATGATGTAGATGAAGTGTGCGAATTCTATTATTATGATTAAAATGATACATAATAATTTCTTAAAAACAACCACTTGTTAACTGAGTTGAAATATGTTATACTCATTTTATGGTTGATAAAAAGACCATATAACGCTTAAAAAATGGAAGGAGAAAGAAAAATGTTTAAGATTGCTTTTTTAGCAAAAGCAGGTAAAGCAGTGGGCTTTATTATTGTTAACATCAGCTTGCTGTTTTCACAGTGTACAAAAGCACCTGTACAGACAGCTGTAGCTGAACCCTATGTTCAGAGTGCTGTAGAAGAGGAAGAGGATCTTTGTAGTTCAGAGGGAATCAATTTCCCTGAAAATGATGTGGAGAAGGCTCTCGAGAAAACACTTGATGATGCATCATCTGATTATGCAGATGACCCCACAGAGGACACAGAGTCTGAGTCAGAGCCTGTAGAGGTTAAGGAAGTATACGGTAAGATTGTTCCTGTAAATGAGCTTATCAAAGTACCGGATACAGACAATGGTAAGGAAGTATTATCCGAGGTTGGCCCTTCAGCACTCTTTGATGAGAATGGAAATATCATTAAAACTTCTGATGAGGATGATCTTTGTTCTTCAGAGGGAATCAATTTCCCTGAGAATGATAAGGAATACGATGACGGCATGGATGCTGTTGGTGAATCACACGACGAGTATCGTGATGATCCTACAGAGGACACAGAGTCTGAATCAGAGCCTGAAGAAGTTAAGTCGGAGGTTGGTCCCTCAGCTTTGTTTGATGAAGATGGAAATATAATTAAAACTTCTGATGAGGATCTTCCTGCATCAGAGAGAGTAGATGATCCCACAGAGGATACAGAGTCTGAGTCAGAACCTGTAGAGGTTAAGGAGGTAAACGGCGAGATCGTTGAGGCCTAAGCTTATATAATTATGGGTGTTACTTAAATCTAATATATAGTTATTTATTCAAAACAGGTCGACCGTATATATTACGGCCGGCCTGTTTTGTTGCACAAAAGTGTAGGAGTTAGCCTGTTTAATTGCCTTATAATTCCTTGCATGTTATACTCGTCTCTATGTGAACGGTTTTCGTTTGACAAAGTCATTCGAACTGAGCACTCGGGGAAAGTTAAAGACGCTTAAAAACGGAAGGAGAAAAATTAACAATGAAACGTAAGTTATTATCTATGGCGTTAGCAATAACGCTGTCTTTGAGCTGTGCGCTCATTCCCAAGGCTAATGTATTTGCAGCCAACGAGGCTTCGACAGAACAAAATAGTGACAAATTGTGGACTACAAGAAAGACAGTTAATGGTATCGAATATTCACTTACTGTCGATCTAAGAGAGTGGGATGAAAGTGCGTCTCGAGATGGTATTCATGTTTTTGAAGATTTGTTTTTTGAAGTATATCCTCAGATGTATGATAGATTTGGCTTTTATTCTTCGGCTCCAACTGATGTAATACTATGCATAAAGGAATCAAAATCTAAAATAGCTTGTGCGATACCTCAAACTTCTACAGTAATAATTAATAAACAGTATTATGCTGATCATATGAGTAAAGATGTACATTATGATGTATTAGCACATGAACTTGCTCATTTAATCCAAACCGACTGGGATTTTGAATATCTTGAATATGATGATATGGAAATATTTGCGAACTATTTGAGGTATGTATATGCATACAAGGATGGAATATATAACGATTCGGTTTGGACTTTGAATACGGCTAAGAACGATGGTACTCGAGATCGTTCCAGTCGCTTTTTAGTTTGGCTTGATTTGGAAACATCTTCTTCAAATAGGGATGTCATTCGTGATTATTTTGAAATTTGTTTTGATAAAAGATATAAAAGAAAGGAATGGGATAAAGCGTGGAAGTCACTCTTTAAAGGTACCAAATTTGAAGGTAAAACTATAGATGAAGTATGGAATATGTATTATGAATCAGATTTTGGAAAATATAATGCTAAAGTATCTAACGTCGGGGAGAAGTCTGAATTAATACAGAAAACTGATGCCAGAAACTATATCAAGAAACATTCCTATTCAGAGAGTTATGAGGCTAAGCTAAAAGGTATCACCTTGGTTAATCCTAACTCAAAGAAAGATGAACCCGCGCCCACTAAAAATGAAGAACCGGCGCAGCCAAAGAATGAAGAGACTAAACTTAATAGCGAAGAGCAGACAACTCAGAATAAGGATGACATATCAGCGGTTGAGGATAAATCATCTAATGAAAGCAAAAGATCTGCATCCTATGAATTTGGTAAGAACATAGTGGATGGAAGATATGTATTTAATACTCATATCTTGGACTCCGGAAACATGAACGGTAAGAAAGAAGCCTTTTATAATATGTGCGATGCACTTATAAACGGCGAGGATTCTTTTAACTGTCCAAATAAAGAAACTTTTGATCTTATCACTTCTTCTGAAATACTTAGTTGCTATTTCCCTTTCGCTGATGGAAAGATCAAAGGTGCTGGATTTGAAAACGGTGTAGGTAAGATTGAGTACCTCATACCTAAGGATGAATTTATTGCTAAAGAGATAGAATACGAAAAGCAGATAGAAGATGTCTTAAATAGTAAGGTGACAACTGATCAGAAGGCATTTATGAAAGCAATAGCTTTGTTTAACTATTGCAGAAAGACCTATACTGATGACATGGAGTTTAATAAGACATATGCATATTTACTTCTTCAGTGCGGTGTGTCGGCTCACCTTGATATGAGCAAAGATAATAAGCTTGTTACTGTTGTAAATATTTCAGGTTCCGATTACACTTATGATCCGGATTCTCAAGAGTTTAAATTGTTTTCAAAATAATCAGTGCAAAAGTCTACTATATAAAAACGCCGAGGGCATAAGCTCTCGGCGCTTTGTATGCAATGAATATAATTACTCACCAAATACAGCGATGTAATCTTTCTGGAACTTCTCAATACCCTGATCTGTAAGAGGGTGGTGAGTCATCTGCTCGATAACCTTGTAAGGAACAGTCGCAATATCAGCACCTGCAAGTGCACAGTCTGTAACGTGCATAGGATGACGGATGCTGGCAGCGATAATCTCTGTCTGAATGTTGTGGATATTGAAAATCTCGGCAACTTCAGAGATAAGATCTGTTCCGCGAACAGAGATGTCATCAAGACGACCAAGGAAAGGACTTACGAATGCAGCACCTGCTCTGGCAGCAAGGAGAGCCTGGTTTGCTGTGAAGATAAGAGTCATATTAACCTTAATGCCTTCAGCTGCAAGTGTATGGCAAGCCTTAAGACCTTCTGTAGTCATAGGGATCTTAACAACCATATTCTTGTGAATCTTAGCTATTTCACGGCCTTCTGCGATCATGCCTTCAGCATCTACAGTTGTAGCCTTAACTTCTCCGCTGATAGGTCCATCAACGATAGAAGCGATCTCTGCAACAACCTGATTAAAATCGCGGCCTTCTTTTGCGATAAGTGATGGGTTAGTTGTAACTCCGCAAATGACACCCATATCATTTGCTTTTCTAATGTCATCGACATTAGCTGTGTCTAAAAAGAATTTCATTTTTTAACTCCTTGTTTAATACATTGTTTTTTGCTTTCAAACTAACACACCATAAAATATAACACTATTTCGTAATTTTTCAATATCAAATTATTGGCGAAAATTGCTCAAATAATGCTATTCATCGATTGACTTTAGTGGTTGAAAGTGTTAAAGTGTAGAAAGACTATTTATTCTAAGGAGAGAAGGTATGATTATTAAAGTATTACTTTTACTTGTTTTCTTTTCTGTAATGATCTACATAGGTATGATGTGCAGGAAGAATTCAACTGATGTAAACGGTTTTGTATTGGGTGGAAGGTCAGTAGGTCCCTGGGTTACAGCATTTGCCTACGGAACTTCTTATTTTTCGGCAGTTATTTTTGTTGGTTACGCAGGACAGTTTGGCTGGAAATACGGTATTTCCGCTACATGGGTAGGAATCGGTAACGCTCTTATAGGTTCACTTCTTGCCTGGGCTATTCTCGGAAGAAGAACCCGTATCATGACCCAGCATCTTGATTCTGCTACAATGCCTCAGTTCTTTGCTGCAAGATTTGGCGGAAGATCTCTTAAGATCGCTGCATCGGTTATTACTTTTATTTTCCTGATTCCTTATACAGCTTCTTTGTATAACGGTCTTTCAAGATTATTCGGAATGGCCTTTAACATCGATTATTCTATCTGTGTTATTGTTATGGCTGTTCTTACAGGTATATATGTTATCGCGGGCGGATATATGGCTACAGCAATCAATGACTTTATTCAGGGCATCATCATGCTGATCGGCATAAGCGCAGTAGTTTTATCTGTACTTAACTCACAGGGAGGCTTCCTTGCAGCGCTAGATACACTTGCAAGAGTATCCGATGAGACTGTATCAACAACTCCCGGTGTTTTTGCTTCGTTCTTTGGTCCTGATCCTCTTAATCTTTTGGGAGTAGTTATTCTTACATCCCTTGGTACATGGGGACTTCCTCAGATGGTTCAGAAGTTCTATGCGATCAAGAGTGAGAAGGCTATTAATAAAGGAACTATCGTATCAACTTTCTTTGCATTTGTGGTTGCCGGTGGTTGCTATTTCCTCGGCGGATTTGGACGACTTTTTTCAGATAAGATAGATATTGCTGCTGATGGCTTTGACAGCATCGTTCCTACAATGCTTTCAGGACTTCCTGATTTTCTTATTGCTGTAGTTGTAGTACTTGTGCTCTCTGCATCAATGTCAACTCTTTCTTCACTTGTTCTTACAAGTAGTTCAACTCTTACACTGGATCTTTTGAAAGGCCATGTGGTTAAGAATATGGATGAAAAGAAACAGCTCTTTATTATGAGATGTCTTATAGTTGTATTTGTTGGCATTTCTGTAGTGATTGCGATTATTCAGTATAAGAGAAACGTTACATTTATTGCTCAGCTTATGGGTGTTTCATGGGGTGCGCTTGCAGGAGCTTTCCTTGCACCTTTCCTCTATGGTCTGTACTTTAAGTTTATTACCAAGGTTGCTGTTTGGGTAAACTTTGTATTTTCAACAGTTGTAATGCTTGCAAACATGATGTTCAGATCAAGCTTCCCTAAGCTTCTTCAGTCACCTATCAATGCGGGCGCATTCTGTATGATTGCAGGACTTATAATTGTCCCTGTTATATCTGTATTTACTAAGAAGCCTCCAAAAGAGCTCGTTGATGGCGCATTTGCATGTTACAATAAGGAAGTACTTGTTCATCAGAGCACATCACTTTCTGATGATACAGAGTGATCATTATTGTATTAGAGCTATTTGGTAAAAAGAGGTTGTTATGGCGGAACATGTTTTAAAGAATGATGAACTTCAAATAAGAGTATCAGATCACGGTGCTGAACTAAGGTCTTTAACTAAAGCCGGCACCGGTAAAGAGTTTATGTTTCAGGCTGATTCAAAGTACTGGGGGAGAACATCACCGGTTCTTTTCCCTATTGTTGGCGGTCTTTGGGAGAATAAGTATGTTTATAATAACAAAACATACGAACTTCCCAAACACGGCTTTGCCAGAGATATGGATTTTAACCTAGTAAAAGAATCTGATGATGAGCTTTTATTTGAGCTAAAAGATACTGAGGATACATTAAAGATTTATCCTTTTAAATTCAGACTTCAAATAGGGTATAAGCTTAACGGAAGTAAAGTTAGCATTACTTATAACGTTGTCAATGAAAATGATGATGTTATGTATTTTTCTATAGGAGCTCACCCTGCTTTTATCTGTGATCTTAATACGGATAAGCTTGTATTTGAAAAAGACGGAGCTTCTGTGGAAGATAAACTTAAGTCCAATGTTATTGATATGAGCAGTGGATGCCTTTCTGAAAAGGTAATCGATATCAAGACAGAGGGAGGAGTGCTTACACTGGAGCCTGAGCTTTTTGATGAGGATGCTCTTATCTTGGAAAACAGGCAGGCTGACAGCGTTACTATTATCAGGAAAAACGATGAAGACAAGATAAAGGTAAGCTTTGATGCGCCTTTATTTGGAGTCTGGTCACCTGATAAGAAGAATGCACCTTTTGTGTGCATCGAACCCTGGAATGGCAGATGTGACAGAGTGGGCTTTTCTCATATTTTGGAAGAAAGAGAGTATGGCAATAAGTTAAATGTCGGTGAAAGCTTTAAATCGACATTCTCTGTTGATATTATCAGGTAATTCATTGTCTGCTTATTAAAGGCATATTTTATATGATTATTGATTTTCATACACATACTTTTCCTGATTCCATTGCGGCAAGAGCGGTTGAGAGCCTTAGTAAAGAGGCTCATATAGTACCGCATACGGACGGAACGGTAACAGGACTTATAGATTCGATGGATAAGGGCGGCATAGATATGTCCGTCCTTTTGCCTGTTGCAACAAACGCTGGGCAGGTTGAGAGTATTAATGACAAGGCGCTTAAGTCCAATGAAAAATTTGATGGCAGACTTATTTCTTTTGGCTGTATTCATCCTGATTATTCAAGGTATAAAGAGGAACTTAGGAGAATTAAAAACAGCGGGATAAAAGGAATTAAAATACATCCTGTTTATCAAAAAGCAGATATTGATTCTAAGGAGTTTCTGGATATCATTTACGCTGCCTGCGAAAATGATCTGATAGTTATTACTCACGCAGGACTTGATATAGGGTTTCCGGGGGTTGTCAATTGTTCTCCCAAGATGTGCCGAAATGTAATTAATACTATCGGAGAATTTAAGTTTGTTCTTGCTCATATGGGCGGCTGGCGTAACTGGGAAGAAGTGCCTTTATATCTTGCTGATACTACGGCTTTCCTTGATACTTCGTTTTCTTCAGGGAGGATCAAGGCACTTTCTGACGGATATTGGGACGATAAGGACAAGAACATGCTTGATAAAGAAGGCTTTATGAAGCTTGTAGAAGCCTTTGGTACTGATAGGATTTTGTTTGGAAGCGATAGTCCTTGGTCAGATCAAAAAGAAGCTGCTGATTATATTACAGGGCTTGGACTTAATAAGAGTGACTGTGACAAAATCATGTCCGGTAATGCTTGTAGGCTTCTTGAGCTATAATGATTTTATGATGTAATATAAAAACTTATAAAAGGTGAGATGAATGAGAAAACTAAAGATTTATCTTGTAAAACACGGATATACACCTCTTGGGCTGTATATCACTATACATTTTATTGCATTTATTATAGCTGTTCCCTTGGTTATCATCGGATATGTTCTGAGTAGTAAATACTATAATGACTTATCGGTTATGTTTATATGTCTAATTCTTGCGCTGATTCCGCTTGTAGCATCATCTATTATTTCAATTTCGTTATGTCGTTGTCCGGGATGCGGTCGTCTTCTTAGATTTGAATCCCTTTCCCAGACTCATTGTATGTACTGCGGAGCAAATCTTGATAAAAAATTCAGCTGGTTTTCTGAAGTGGAAGATGAAGTTTTTCCAAGAATTAATTGGAACTCATCCTGGGATGCCGAAGATAAAACTGTTGATAGTCATGATATTGCTGATACTACGCAAACGGTAACCACTAAAAATGAGAGTACCGAGGTAGATGTCAGAAGAGCCATCGTAAAAGATATTCCTTCACTTCTAAAGCTGTTATCGCAGGTTCTCGAAGTTCATGCAAGAATAAGACCCGATTATTTTGTTTCAGGACAAACTAAATACTGCAATTCTGAACTCGAACAGATACTTGATGACGATGGTAAAAGAGTATATGTCGCGGAAGTAGATGGTACTGTTGCCGGTTATGCATTCTGTGAACTTAAGGAAATGCCGGATAAGCCCTTTGTAGAGCATTTTAAATATTTATATATCGATGATCTATGCGTTGATGAGTATTTCAGAGGAAAAGATGTAGCAACAAAGATATTTGAATATGTCAAAACTGAGGCTAAAGCACTTGGCTGCAGAGATATAACCTTAAATGTCTGGGCGGGAAATGACAGAGCAAATGCTTTCTATAAAAAGATGGGCATGAATCCTCAGAAAACAACAATGGAAATAAAGCTTTGATATTTAAAAGTTTTATCTGTATAGCATATTTTACTTATTAGGAGGAGACTTGATTGGAAAATGCTAACAAGAAACGATTAATTACTTTTATTATTGTCGCGTATGGAGTTGCTGCAATTATGTGGATCTTTATGGCGATAGGACTTAAGAGCGGGAAGGATCTGACTGCATTTGCCAATGCGCAGATGTTTTATCCTGCATGTGGAGTTATGCTGGGATTTCTTCTTTTTGGCGATAAAGAAAAGAAGTTACCGAAAGCTGGTTTTATTGTGGCACTTATAACCGCAGCGGTAATGATTATCTTCAGGGAATTCTTCAAAAGAAGTTTGGACTTAGACTTGGTGTTTTGATATTGGGTGTTGTATGGGGGCTCTGGCATTTTGGCCTTGATATGATGTTCTATACAACTACTACAGGACCTGTATATTTAATCTCTCAGATTATTACATGTATCAGCCTTGGTATATTCTTTGGATATGTATATATGAAAACTCAGAACATTTGGGTAGTAGCACTCATGCATTTCATTAATAACAATTATGTTGTTCTTTTTTCTGGAGGGGACGTAAGTGTTCTCCAGAATCAGACTGTGACTTTGTCTGAGATTCCGTTACAGATAATAAGTTGCCTTTTGTATATGGCATTTATTCTGGCGCCTATATACAATAGAAAAAATTTAGCTACTGAAGTAGAATGAAGAAGATAATAAAAAAAGGCAGTGAATCTGAGGATCAATGTCATTAAGTTAACATTGACCAATTAAGGGATTAACCAAAGAATCAACAAGAGCGATTGAGGTATTTATATCTTCAATCGTTTTTTTTTTATTTCTGAGCATCACAACAAGACAGACGAAAGTCTGCCGCAAAAAGTATTCAATTAAGTATAATTATGCTACTCTATACAAGAAACCATGAAAAATCTTTCTAGTCAGATTTCC
>JAEEGK010011599.1_pt1 | contig 20105 bp, 13 predicted proteins | sample 8958771 | NCBI WGS metagenome assembly JAEEGK01 (sample SAMN16246547, study PRJNA631951) | gut metagenome | biome: gut microbiome; feature: rumen; material: SC-attached | host: Bos | place: Iran: Karaj | collected 2018-10
CTCGCTGGCGAAGAGTCGCATCAGTTTGTCCTCGATGGAGACGAAGAACACGCTGCTGCCGGGGTCACCCTGACGACCGGAACGTCCGCGCAACTGACGGTCAACACGACGGCTCTCGTGACGCTCTGTACCGATAATGGCCAGACCGCCGGCGGCCTTTACCTCGGGGGTAAGCTTGATATCGGTACCACGGCCGGCCATATTGGTGGCAATGGTTACGGTACCTAACATACGCTCCTGGGGCTGTCCGTCAACCATCACCGTGGAGAGGGTGCTGGTACCGGCCTTGGCAACGATGTCAGCCTCCTTCTGGTGCAGCTTGGCGTTCAGTACCTGATGGGGTATCTTACGCATCTGCAGCATCTTGCTCAGCATCTCGGAAATCTCCACACTGGTAGTACCTACCAGAACGGGGCGTCCGCTGTTACGCATGGCCTCCACCTCCTGGATAACGGCCTTGTACTTCTCGCGCTGTGTACGGTAAACACGGTCGTTCATATCCACACGGATAACCTCGCGGTTGGTGGGAACCTCCGCCACATCCAGCTTATAGATATCCCAGAACTCACCGGCCTCGGTAATGGCGGTACCCGTCATACCGGACAGTTTGTGGTACATACGGAAGTAGTTCTGCAGAGTGATGGTGGCATAGGTCTGTGTGGCAGCCTGTACCGTTACATGCTCCTTGGCCTCCACAGCCTGGTGCAGACCGTCGCTCCAACGGCGGCCTTCCATGATACGGCCTGTCTGCTCGTCCACAATCTTGATCTCGCCGTCCTGGATAACGTACTCGTCATTCAGGTTGAACATGGTGTAGGCCTTCAGCAGCTGCTGCAGGGTATGCACACGCTCGCTCTTGGCGGCATAGTCATTATATACCTTGTCCTTCTCCTCAATCTTCTCCTCGGAAGTCAGGTTGCTGGTATCTATCCGGTGCATCTCTGAGCCGATGTCAGGGAGAACGAAGAGGTTGGCGTCATTTACCTGGGAGGCCAGCCACTCATTACCCTTGTCGGTAAGGTCCACACTGTTCTGCTTCTCGTCCACAACGAAGTACAGGGGATCCGTAGCCTCGTGCATACGGCGGTTGTTATTCTCCATGTATATCTCCTCGGTGCTGAGCATACCGGCCTTGATTCCGGGCTCGGAGAGGAATTTGATAAGGGGCTTGTTCTTGGGCAGCGCCTTATGGGAGCGGAAGAGTGAGAGGAAACCCTCGGCTGTCTTCTGCTTGTCACCCTGCTCTGTTCCCTCGCTGATCAGCTTCTTGGCATCGGCCAGGTACTGGGTGGCCAGCTGGCGCTGTACGTTTACCAGGCGCTCTACCAGGGGCTGGTACTCCTCGAACTGCTGGTCATCGCCCTTGGGTACGGGACCGCTAATAATAAGAGGGGTACGCGCATCGTCAATAAGGACGGAGTCCACCTCGTCCACAATAGCGTAGTTGTGCATACGCTGTACCAGGTCCTTAGGATCCTGGGCCATGTTGTCACGCAGGTAGTCAAAGCCGAACTCGTTATTGGTACCGAAGGTGATATCCGCCATATAGGCCTTGCGGCGGGCCTCGCTGTTGGGCTGGTGCTTGTCGATGCAGTCCACGCTGAGGCCGTGGAACATGTAGATGGGACCCATCCACTCTGAGTCACGCTTGGCCAGATAGTCATTCACGGTCACCACATGGACACCGTTACCGGTAAGGGCGTTCAGGAACACGGGGAGCGTAGCCGTAAGGGTCTTACCCTCACCGGTGAACATCTCGGCGATCTTACCCTGATGCAGTACGGTACCTCCGAAGAGCTGTACGTCAAAGTGTACCATATCCCACTTCAGGTCATTGCCGCCGGCTACCCAGTGGTTATGGTAGATGGCCTTGTCGCCCTCTATCTCCACAAAATCATGCATGGCAGCCAGCTGACGGTCAAAGTCATTGGCGGTTACTTCTATCACTCCATTCTCAGCATGAGCCAGACGCTCAGCCGTACTCTTCACAATGGCGAAAGCCTCGGCGCGTGCCTCGTCCAGTGCCTTCTCCAATACTTCCAGTACGTCCTTCTCCAACTTGTCAATCTGATGGAAGATAGGAGCGCGGTCCTGAATATCCGTATTGGGGATGCGGTCCTTCAGTTCCTGAATCTGTGCACGCAACTCACTGGCCGAGCCTTGAATACGTTCCTTCAGCTGCTGAGAGCGGGCACGCAGCTCGTCATTGCTGAGTGCCTGAATCTCAGGGTAAATCTTAAGTACACTCTCCACCAGCGGGCGGTAGGCCTTAAGGTCACGTGACTTCTTGTCACCGAAAATCTTAACTAATATCTTTGCTATATCCATATTCTTTATTTTAAACGTCAACGTCAACGTTAACGATAACTATTTTATTTCTCTCATCTATAATCTCTCATCTATAATTTCTTCCCCCTCAATAGTTCAGCGGAGCCTGGGAGCATCCGTTCGGAGCACGGATGCGCAGCGCCTTGGAGATGGTGGGCGCCACCCTGTCTATGCTGACCGGAATATGTACTTTCTCCGGGGCCACGCCGCATCCGTACAGGAAAAGCGGGAAGCCCATATAGGACTCGCGGGCAAAGGACTGCTCCAGCGTATCCTCGTTTTTCAGATTCCACCCGGGTGAAACCTGTATGGTAATATCCCCCGAACACTTGGGGTTATAGGCGTTACGCAGTTTGCTGATACCGGGCGTACCGGCTCCGAGGGCCAGACGCTGACTGGTATAGACATCTTTTACACCGCTCAGCTGAATCAGGAAGTCGCTGCTGCGCTCCAGCACCTCGGTAAGGTTCAGGTTCTTGCTCTCAATGAGTTTCAGGTTCAGGTACAGCTCGTTCCCCATTACGGTCTCAACGTAGTCACCCTGCCCGTAAACGGCGATGAGGTACATATTGAGCAGGAGCCTGGCCTTGGTAATGGAGAAGGTTCCGGTGGGGATGCGGTAGAGGCTGAGATCCTTGGCATCCTCGCTGTCACAATAGCCGGTGCTGGTTACTACGAAGAGAGCCTTGTTCTGCCCTACCTTACGCTCTACGGCACTGATAAGCTCCTCCAGCTGGCGGTCCAGGCGCGCATAGGTATCCTGCACCTCCATGGCATACTTGGAATCGGACTCATGATCAAGCCCTCCCGCATAATATGTAAGGTTCAGCATGTCAGGCACGCCGTCCGTTCCGATGGAGGTCTTGTCCAGCAGTTCCTTCACCAGCAGGTTGACCTCGTCATTGACACAGGAGCTGGCCTTGAACCGGCGGAACTTACGGTCACCGGTGAACTTATGGCTGAAGGGCTTCTTGCTGCCCTCAAAGACAAAGTAGCTGAAGTTGACCACCTCATCATTGAGCGGTTTCCAGACGATATCGCCGATGCGTGAGGAGAGGGGGGTGCTGTTGTCGAAGGCGGTGGCCCAGTCAGGCAAGGCCCCGTAGTAGGAGGTGCCTGAGACGCGGCCTGTCCAGTCATCCAGCCAGATGGCTGCGTCGGCGGCATGGCCGGCCGAGAGGATGGCGGCGTCACGGTTGGGTGCAATGGACAGCACTACGCTCTTGCCCTCGCTGGCTACCTTCAGTTCATCCCCAATGGTGGAGACGGCCAGGTACTGCGGCGAGGATTTATCCAGGGTGTACAGGCCGCTGTACCTGTTGTCATCTACGCAGAAGACGGGCTGCAGGGTCTGACGGTCCAGCCAGCGCTGACCGATGATGCCGTTCTCATAAGGACTGGTTCCCGTAACGAAGCAGGCCACGGAGGATGCGGCATCAGGACCGTCAAAGGGATACTCGGCCTGTGTGTACATGCGGCCCTTATCCATCAGACGGATAAAGCCGCCCTGTCCGTACAGAGGCGAGAAGGCCTCCAGATAATCAGAGCGGAGCTGGTCTATCATGACATTGACCACCAGGGCGGGCACCTCGGATGCGGACTGCGCCTCGGCTCCCATGATGGCGAGCAGAGCCATGAGTGATGTGATGAACCTGTTTCCTTTCGGCGTCATTTCTTCTTATTGTTCTTACGGTAGTATAAGTAATAACTTATAGGCCTTGTGAGCAAAGTTAGCGCCAAAGGTACAACTAATTTTCCGAATTCTTGTGGCATCCAGGGAGAAAATACCAAAAAAGTGGTTAAAATGACTGAAAATACCGCATGCCACAGTGTCTTCTTACGTTTCCAGGCCGCTTTTACCACCATCGGGAGCGCAATCAGCGCTATGGGATTCAGTACCCATATCTGCCAGTTACTGTCCACGGCGGGATGCTCGGAAAAGAAGAACATGAACAGGAGCAGCAGACCTGCCACACCCTGCCCTGCCAGCAGGATGGCATCCCACAGCCAGCACTGCCGGTTGAACAGCCTTTCCAGCAGCAGAATGAGCACAGCGAAGGCCAGCAGAACCAACATGGCCTGCGTGGGGGAAAGGGGAAATTCCGGCTCCACCGTCTGCGGTCTCTTTTGTAAAAGGATTTCTGTATCCAGAACCAGCGGGCGCTTGTCATTGTTCTCGGCATAGACATAGGCATTTTCAGCATACCTGAGCATATACTCGGGAGCGAACATGGCGGCACGGGCACTGAGGGCGGTATCCACTGCGGAACCCAGCAGAATGTCATTTCCCTCCTGTGCCCAAGGATGTGCGGCGGTATATTGACGCAGCATCTGCCGGTAGGTGTAAAGGGGAATACTGTCAGGATAGACTATACGGCCCTCCACGCACCGTTCGATGGCATCACGCACCTTAGTAGTACAGTTGTTGTAAAGAAAATTATACCTGTACTGGCGGTTCTGCGGCAGACAGTCCTCCAGCATATTGGCATACAGCCGGTTAGCCTCACGGGGCGTCAGGTTCAGCACCTGGGCCGTAATGGAGGAACCGCGTTCCTCATACTCGCGGGTGAAGTACTGCCAGGGTACCGGCACTACCATATAATCACACTGCCCGCGTACGAAACGCCATATGAAATGCGGCTGGCTGAAGGAGAATACGCCGTAGTTGAAGACCAGATCCTCGCCGCGGGTGAAGTTCTGCAGGCGGAGCGCCGTATGTCCGTACAGGGCATAGACTTCCTGTCCGGGAGAACAGGTAATCAGGCTGGCCCGGATGCTGTCAGACTGCTGCGCCCGGACGGCCGTCAGCAGGGGCAGCAGGAGGAGAAACAGATGTATGCGTCTTAAAAACATGACGCAAAGATAATGTTTTTCCGCAAAAGGGGGTTCTTTTTAAGTTTATTTTTGCTAAGGAATGTAAAACTTTCAGTTTTGTTGTTTAATATCTCAACTAATTATTGTACCTTTGGCCCCGTGAAATTGATAATTGACATAGGCAACACGGTTGCCAAACTGGTAGCCTTCGACGGGGACGAGCCCGTGGAGGAGATAAAAACAAGTAACGACACACTGGCAGACTTGCCGGCATTTGCCCGCAAATACCACTTCACCTGCGGTATTGTGGGCTCTGTTATCGGTGTCCCCGAAACGGTGGAAGAGAAGCTGAAAGGCCTGCCCTTCCCTATCCTGCATTTCACACCGGACACCCCCATCCCCATCTGCAACAAGTACAAGTCACCTGAGACCTTAGGATCCGACCGCCTGGCGGCAGCCGTGGGCGCCAGCATCCTGAAACCGGAGAAGGATATTCTGATCATTGATGCGGGAACCTGCATTACCTACGATGTGATAGATGCCAGCAGGAATTATTGGGGCGGCAACATCGCGCCCGGCATGCAGATGCGGCTCCATGCTCTGCATGAGTACACCGTACGACTGCCGCTGGTTCAGGCGGAAGGCGAGGTGCCGGGCCTGGGATACAATACAGAGACAGCCATCCGCTCCGGTGTACTGCGCGGCATGAAGTACGAGATTGAGGGGTACATCAAGTCCATGCGGGCCAAATACCCTCATCTGCTGGTTTTCCTTACCGGAGGTGACAAGATCAACTTTGACACCAATATCAAGAACAGCATCTTTGCAGACAAATTCATTGTCCCGAGGGGACTCAACAAGATATTAGACTACAATTATGATAAGATTCAGTAAAATAGGAAGCTTCCTGGTGGCAAGCTCGCTGTGCCTGAGCATGACGGCACAGAGCAACGGAAGCAGCTCTTCTTACTCACGCTTCGGCCTGGGAACCCCCGAGAACCAGGCGCAAGGCTTCAGCAGGTCAATGGGCGGAACCGGGCTGGGATACCGTGCCGGCAACCGCGTCAACACCCTGAACCCCGCATCATACTCGGCAATAGACTCCACTACCCTTCTGCTGGATGCGGGAATGACGGGAGCCTTCGGCAACATGAAGCAGAACGGCAATAAGGTGAATGTGTATCAGTGCAAGCTGGATTACGTGAACGTAGGACTGCGTCTTTACCGCAACCTGGGCCTCTCAGCAGGCTTTATGCCCTACACCACCATCGGGTATGACTTTACCAGTACCAGCAGGGTGGCTAATGACCCTAACACCCTTCACCCCATTACCAGTACCACCTACTATTCGGGTGACGGCGGTCTGCACCAGGCTTATTTAGGATTGGGTTACAAGGTCTTCAAGGAACTGTCCCTCGGTGCCAATGCCAGTTTTATATGGGGTGACTACATCCATACCGCGCTTCAGACCTACTCTACAGGCGACGGTTCATCATCCTATAACGGACTGAACTCCGCCGAACATGCCTATATAAGAACCTGGAAGCTGGACTTGGGTGCCCAGTACCCTATACGCCTTACGCCCAATGACGTACTGACCATTGGAGCCGTTGCCGGCATCGGACATAAGATTAAGAGCGACGCCTCCCTGCTGAGGGTGACCGATGAGCAGGATGACGAGGTGCCCGATACCATTCACGACGCCTTTGACCTGCCCTACACCTACGGCATAGGTGCCACATGGAGGCATAAGGGCAACCTGGTGGTGGGTCTGGACTTCAGGCATGAACTGTGGCAGTCATGCCGCACCCCGCAGATTGTCACCGTGAACGCTATGCCCAAGTTTGTCAGCCAGACCGGCGGATACAAGGACAAGTTCAGGGTTTCACTGGGTGCCGAGTACACGCCCGATCCGTTTGCCCCTTACTACAGGAAGCGTATCCAGTACCGTATAGGTGCCAGCTACTCTACCCCGTACCTGAAGATCAACGGTGCGGACGGTCCCAAGGAATACTCCGTAACAGCCGGTATAGGTCTGCCCCTCCCCATTACCAGGAACAATGCCGCCGCAAGCAAAACCATGGTGAACATCGGTGTGGAATGGCTCAGGCGTGATCCCAGCGCGGCCACTCATATTACAGAAAACTACATCATGCTCAGCTTGGGCGTTACCTTCAACGAGGCATGGTTCATGAAGTATAAGATCCATTAATCCGTCACCGTCAGAGATTGAATCCGCGTAGAGTCATAATCCTGTGTAGTCTGATAGCTGCCGTAGGCATCTCCTTTTCATGCAGCTCCAGAACGGAGCATGTGGCAGAGGCTGTTGACGATTCAGACTCACTGCTCTTTATGCACGTAAGGGGCGTAAACACCTTTATATCAGACTCCGGTGTCATGCGCTACCACATGGTGGCCGAGGAATGGGATATCCTGAACGGTACACAGGGCCAGCCCCCTACCTGGAATTTCTACAAGGGACTGCTGATGGAACGCTATGACCAGGATTTCCATATTGACCTGTACATACAGTCAGACACGGCATATCTGCACGAGCAGCATCTGTGGGAGCTGCGCGGACGCGTGGTGGTGAAGAACGTCAGGGGCGATGTGTTCCGTACCGAGGAACTGTTCTGGGACCTGAACAAGCATGAGATGTGGAGCTACCAGTACATCCGCATAGTGACACCCGAGCGTGAACTGGAAGGAACGGAATTCCACAGTAACGAGCAGATGACCAAATATTTTGTAAGCAATTCCATCGGTGCCTTCCCCGTTTCAGAGAACGACAGTATTAATGATAACGTCAACGATAACGTCAACGTCAACAATAACGGGGATGGGAACGGGAACGTCAACGATAACGGGAACGGGAACGTCAACGATAACGGGAACGGGAACAGAAACTCAAATTTCAAAAAACAATGGGAACGGGAACGGAAATGGTAACGGTAACGGGAACGTCAACGATAACGTCAACGTCAACGTCAACGGGAACTACTTAACCTTTTAACATTTTAACTTTTTAAACTGTATAACGCTAAACAATAAAATGTACACTGAAAGTACTCTCATCATAGAAACCCTGTTCGCGCTGCTATTCTCGGCCTTCTTTTCGGGAATGGAAATAGCCTTTGTCTCCAGCAGCAAGCTTCGCTTCGAGATGGAACGCGAGCAGAGGGGATTCACATCACGGCTGATAGATACCTTCTACCAGCATCCTAACAACTTTATCTCTACCCTGCTGGTGGGGAACAACATTGCGCTGGTCATTTACGGCATATTGATGGCAAGGCTCATTAACAGCTTTATCCTTATCCCCTTAGGCATCCATCATACTGTCGGGGACTGCCCCAACGAGGTGTTCTGCCTGCTTACCCAGACGGTTCTGAGTACGCTGGTGGTGCTGGTAACAGGTGAGTTCCTGCCCAAGACGCTCTTCAAGCTGAACCCTAACCGGATGATGAACGTCTTTGCCGTCCCTGCCTACATCTTCTATATCATCCTGTGGCCCGTCAGCAAGTTCACCGCTGCCGTCAGCAAACTGCTGCTGAGAATCATGGGACAGAAGGTGAAGAAGGCCGAGCAGGAAAAGACCTTCACCAAGGTGGATCTGGATTATCTGATTCAGAGCAATATTGAGAACATCGAGGACGAGAAGGAGATTGAGGAGGAGATTAAGATCTTCCAGAACGCGCTGAGTTTCAGTAACGTGAAAGTGAGGGACTGCATTGTACCCCGTACGGAGATTGATGCGGTGGACGAGGATACGGAACTGCGTATCCTGAGGGGGCACTTCATAGAAAGCGGACACTCCAAGATCATTGTTTACAAGGGTGATATTGACAACATCACAGGCTACATCCATACAGCCGAGATGTTCCGCCTGAAAGAGAACGATGACTGGCGGAAGAGCATTAAGGAGATTCCTATTGTGCCCGAGACCATGAATGCCCAGAAGCTGCTGAGCATGTTTACGGCACAGAAGAAATCCATTGCCGTGATTGTGGATGAGTTTGGCGGTACCAGCGGCATTGTCACCCTGGAGGACCTGGTAGAGGAGATCTTCGGAGAGATTGAGGACGAGCATGACAGCAACAACTATGTGGCCCGTGACTTAGGCAACAACGAGTACCTGCTCTCGGCCCGTATGGAGATTGCCAAGGCCAACGAACTGCTGAACCTGGACCTGCCCGAAAGTGACGAGTACCTGACCGTGGGAGGACTGATTCTGCATGAGTACCAGAGCTTCCCCAAACTGAACGAGGTTGTGAAATTCGGCCAATATGAATTCAAGATATTGCAGAATACTACCACCAAGATTGAGCTTGTAAGGCTGAAAGTTCTCACTTAATTACACTTTTTCGCCTATATATAAGAGAGGTATAGATTTTTTTTCTTACCTTTGTACGCTAATTGTGGAAACAATAATACAATAAATAACAATAAAACAAATGGCAACATTACAGAAAATCCGTAACAAGGGAAAGATCCTCATTGGAGTTGTAGGTCTGGCCCTGTTCGCCTTCATTGCCGAGGAATTTGTACGTTCTCTCTCCTATACACAGTCTGAGAGACACCAGAGAATCGGCAAGGTTTATGGCGAGAATGTCAACGTGCAGGAGTTCAATGCACTGGTTGACGAGTACACTGATGTTATTAAATTCACCAACGGACTGAGCTCTCTGAATGACGAGCAGCTCTCCTCCATCCGTGACCAGGTATGGCAGTCTTATGTAAACCAGCAGATTATCGAGCACGAGTGCGAGAAGCTGGGTCTGACCGTTACCGACGCTGAACTGCAGAACATCATCAACACCGGCAAGAACCCCATGCTGGCACAGACTCCCTTCCGCAACCAGCAGGGTGCCTTCGATGTAAACCAGCTGAAGCAGTTCCTGAGCCAGAAGGACGAGGTGATGAACAACGCCGAGATGACTTCTGACATCAAGGATCAGTACATGCAGATGTACAACTACTGGAAGTTCATTGAGAAGACCATCCGTCAGCAGACACTGGCCCAGAAGTATCAGACACTGCTGGCAGGTACTATCGTCAGCAACCCCGTTGCCGCCAAGGCCAACTTCGAGGCACGTGCCAACGAGAGCGAGATCCTGCTGGCCGCACTCCCCTACACCAGCATCAAGGATGCTGACATCACAGTAGAGGATGCTGACCTGAAGGCTAAGTACAATGAGCTGAAGGAGCTCTTCCGCACTACGCAGGAGACACGTGACTTCAAGTACATTGACATCGCTGTTGTAGCCAGCCAGGCTGACAAGGATGCCCTGCAGAAGGAGATGGAAGGTTATGCACAGGCCCTGAAGGAAGGTGCGGACCCCGCCAAGACAGTCCGTGAGGCTGCCAGCCAGATTGCCTACAGCGCTCTGCCCGTCAGCAGCAAGACACTGCCCCATGACATCGCCGAACTGTTGGATTCCATGGCCGTAGGCGCTCAGGTAGGTCCCTTCGTTCACGAGCATGACAACACCATTAACATTGTACGTCTGATTGACAAGGTAAGCCGTCCCGACTCTGTGGAGATCCGCCAGATTGCCGCTCCCGGTGCCGACATGGCAGCTGTGGAGAAGACAGCAGACTCTATCATGAACGCCCTGGCAGCAGGTGAGAACTTTGACTCTATTGCCAAGAAGTACAACCAGCCTGCCGAGAAGGTATGGATTACCAGCGCTCAGTACGAGGGTCAGGCCCTGGACGAGAACAACCGCAAGTTCATCAACACCATTACCACAGCCGCTGTAGGTTCCAACAACAAGATTGTGCTGGACGGTCAGGGCGTTATCATTGCCCAGGTTACTGACAGGCGCAACGTTGTCAGCAAGTATGACGTAGCTGTTATCAAGCGTTCTATTGACTTTAGCAAGGATACCTATAACAAGGCATTCAATGACTTCAGCAGTTTCCTGGCCGGTAATCCCAAGGCCGAGGATATCGAGGCTAACGCCTCTAAGGCCGGATATAGCGTACAGACCCGCACAATGGCAAGCACTGAGCACACGGTAGCCGGTGTACGCAGCACTCGCGAGACACTGCGCTGGCTCTTCAACGAGGACACCAAGGTGGGTGATGTATCTCCCCTCTACGAGTGTGGCGACAATGACCACATGCTGGTTGTTGTTCTCACAGGCATCCATGAGAAGGGTTACATGAACTGGGATGACGAGCAGGTTAAGGCTTATCTGACCAGCGAGGTTCAGAAGGACAAAAAGGCTGCCAAGCTGATGGAGAAGATTCAGGCTGCCAAGAGCATTGCCGAGGTTGCCAAGATGGAAGGTGCCGTTACAGACACTGTTAAGCACATCAGCTTTGCAAGCAACGCTTTCATCTCTAAGGTTGGTAACAGCGAGCCCGCTCTGAGCGGTTCAGTAAGCACTGCCAAGAAGGGCGACTTCAAGACCGGTATCAAGGGTAACGGTGCTGTTTACGCATACCAGGTGCTGAACCAGAGCAAGTCTGACGCCAAGTTCGATGTCAAGCAGGAGAAGCAGCAGGCTGCTCAGATGAGCATGCGTGCCCTCAGCGCCTTCACCAGCGAGCTGTATCTGAAGGCCGACGTTCAGGACAAGCGTTACATCTTCTATTAAACAGAGAAGTCACAAACAATTTCATATAGTAAGAGGGCACTTCAATAACGAGGTGCCCTCTTACTGTTTTATCTTGCAGGCATACCTGATTCTACGTTGGTACACAACTTTGTGGACCACAAGTTTGTGTACTAACATAATATACTGTATATTTGCAGCGGAAAACAAGAAATACAACTAATTATGGATAGGGCTTTCATATACGGAATGCAGCCCTCCCCTACACCAGCGTCAAGGATGCTGACATCATTGTAGAGGATGCAGACCTGAAGGCTAAGTACAATGAGCTGAAGGGAATTTTAATAACAGTAGCCAAACTTTTCTTCAAGGATGAGGTTATCATCATTGCCAATAACTACCATCTTCTAACCACTAACCAAAACAAAGCCCGGCATCACTTGGATACCGGGCTTGGTTATTGATAATGGTCAGATGACCGATTAGTTGTTCTCGGGGCGAAGCTTGCGAACGACTTCAGCTGTACGCCACATTTCGCTGTCATGCAGGGCGGCCAGTTCCTTCTCCAGGCCTACACGGTAGTCGGGCTTAGAGTTGGCGTCAATACTGATCTGTGCCTCGTTACCGCTCTTTACGCTGGCATAGAGCTTCTGTACAACGGGCTTGATGGCATCATGGAAGGGGCCCATCCAGTCAAGAGCACCGCGCTGGGCTGTTGTAGAGCAGTTGGCGTACATCCAGTCCATACCCTTCTGTGCGAACAGGGGCATCAGTGACTGTGTGAGCTCCTCAACTGTCTCATTGAATGCCTCGGAGGGTGTGTGGCCGTTCTCACGCAGTACTTCATACTGAGCCAGGAGCAGACCCTGGATAGCGCCCATCAGTGAGCCGCGCTCGCCGGTGAGGTCACTGGTAGCCTCGCGCTGGAAGGTTGTCTCGAACAGGTAACCTGAGCCGATACCGATACCGAGGGCGAGGGTACGGTCCAATGCCTTGCCTGTAGCATCCTGGTAAACGGCGTATGAGGAGTTGAGGCCGCGGCCTTCAAGGAACATGGTACGCAATGATGTACCTGAACCCTTGGGAGCAACCATGATTACATCAATATCCTTCTGGGGAACACAGCCTGTGCGGTCGTTCCATGTAATAGCGAAGCCGTGTGAGAAGTACAGTGCGTTACCGGGCTGCAGGCACTTCTGCAGTGTGGGCCATACGCTCATTACTGCCGCATCAGAGAGCAGGCACATTACGATAGTACCCTTGGTAGCGGCCTCCTCGATAGAGAAGAGGGTTTCGCCGGGTACCCATCCGTCAGCTACAGCCTTGTCGAATGTCTTACCCTGACGCTGGCCAACGATTACGTTGAAACCGTTGTCACGCAGGTTGCAAGCCTGACCAGGACCCTGTACACCATAACCGATAACAGCGATGGTCTCGTCCTTCAAAATCTCACGAGCTTTTTCCAAGGGAAACTCTTCGCGGGTCATTACCTCTTCGATAACGCCGCCAAAATTCATTTTTGCCATTGTTTTTCTTTTTTTATGTGGATTATTATGATTTATACTTGTAATCTAATACCGTTTGCAAAGTTACAAAATATTACCGAATTACGCACTATCGGAAGCAAATTTTTGCCTGACAGACTACTTCGCTTTCATTTTTCAGTACCTCAACGTCGGTTTCGTTATCATCTACGGGCTGTATGTAGAAGCTCAGGCGGTCCCCCATGTAGGATTCTGCCTTATAGGCTATCTCGAACCGGCGGAGGTGCTGCTGCTCATACCGCTGACGGGGGAAGAGGTCCAGGATATGCTCTATGTACTTGATGCTGTTGATGTGTCCGTTGATGTCCACATCGCTGTAATAGGTATCGATGGTACGTACCAGCTGTGCGTCCTTGAAGCGGAACCTGCCGTGTCCGGCGATGGGGCAGACATTCTCCTCGGGGGTTACTACGTAGTTGAGGATATCGCCGTCATAGAGGCTGAGCAGGTCACAGGGCTTGCGGGTCTCCAGGTCTATCATGGCCCATACGCTGCGGGCATAGCCGTAGGCTGTTCCGTCCGGGCGGAGGATGGCGAAGTTACGGTTGGTGAAGAGTTTCATTACGCTCTCTACCCAGGTGCGGACCTCGGCATGTTCGTACTGGCGGGGCATTTCCTGCATCTCGATACTCAGGCGGCTTAGCACCCAGGTGTGCCGGCTTTCATTGAGGTCGCCTATTCCCCACCCCCTCTTCTGGCTGTGGTTTCCGGCTGCATTCAGCAGGTGGTTACCCAGGATGCCCATGAAGATGCGGCCGGTAAAATCTACGTGGAACGGCTCTACATAGAAGGGGTAGGAGTCAATCTTGGGGTGGTTCATCAGGCATTGTCCCTTTCTTCCTCACGCTTGGCGATATACTGGTCAAGGCGCTCTACGCAGGATTTGGTGATGGCTATACGTCCGGAACGGACAAACTGGAGCACGCAGCCCAGGTCATCCAGGCACTTGAAGTGTTCCAGCACGTCGCTGGTGACACCTGTCTTCTCTACGGTGGTATAGGTGGGGTTTACCTCTACGATGCGAGCATCGAACCGGCGGACGATGCGTGATATCTCAGGGTTGGCCAGGACTACAGGAGTAGAGAGCTTCAGCAGCGAAGTCTCCAGAATAAAAATCTCATCCTCCAGGAAACAGTTGGCCTGCAGGACGTCAATCTTCTTCTCAATCTGCTTGCAGAGCATCTCGGCCATTTCCTGCTTGCAGAAGCAGGTGATGGTGTATTTGTGCACACCGGGGGTGCTGGATGAACATACGTTCAGTGACTCGATGTTGACCTGACGGCGTGTGAAGACGGCGGTTATCTGGTTCAGCACACCGGCGTAGTTCTCGGAATAGATAATGAGGGTATATAGGGTGAGTCCCTTATGGTTAAGCAGGGAGCCTTCCTTGCCTGCTGTGGAGCGGCGTGCTACGGCATTGCGGGTGAAGGTCTCGTACTGCCCGTCGCTCTTGACATCATCTGCCAGGGTGGCCTGACGCTGACGGGCCAGGTTTTTCTCATAGGAGTCACGAACTACGGAGGCTGCTGCCTGAACGGCGGCGTTGAAGGATTCTGTTACGCTGGCCTCGTCACACTTACCGCATGTATTGCAATCACCGCACTCAGCAGCGCCATAGCGGCCCCTCTCTAACTCCTCCGAGGGGGAGGACTTTATATCTTTCTTATTTGATTTCATAATACTCTATTTAATCCGTCTCCGCCCTCCCATTTGGGGGAGGGCTGGGGAGAGGGGCGTCATTTTACTTCCAACAGCATCTCATCAACATTACCGCCCGGAGGTGTCATGGGCAGGACGTTGTCCTCCTCCTTAACGGCACACTGCAGGATGAAGGGGCCGTCCGTGCGGAGCATCTCCTGAATGGCCTCATCCAGTTCCTTACGGTCAATGACGGTACGGCAGGGGATGCCATAGCCGGCAGCGATCTTCTCGTAATCGGGATTCAGCATGGGGGTGAAGGAGTAACGTTTGTTGAAGAACATATACTGCCACTGGCGTACATTGCCCAAGTAGTTGTTGTTGAGCAGTATCATCTTAACGGGACAGCGCTGCTCCATGATGGTACCCAGCTCCTGGATGGTCATCTGGAATCCGCCGTCGCCGCAGAACATGCATACGGTTCTGTCAGGAGCACCGAAGGTGGCACCTATGGCTGCAGGAATTCCGAAGCCCATGGTTCCGCAACCGCCGCTGGTGACTACGGAGCGGGGCTTGGTGAAGTTGAAGTAACGGCAGCCGAACATCTGGTTCTGGCCTACGTCCGTTACCAGGATGGCTTCGTTATTGGCGGCATTACTTACCTTACGGACTACCTCGCCCATAAGGAGGGGGCCTTCCGTGGGATGCAGGGCGGGACCTATTACCTTATTATATTCCTTCTCGTCATAGGGCTTGAAGCCGTCAATCCACGACTTATGGGTAGCCTTGTCCACCTGACGGGTGATGGCAGGAAGGGTCTGCTTGCAGTCGCCCAGGACGGCCAGGTTCACCTTTACGTTCTTGTCCACCTCGCTGGGGTCTATCTCCAGGTGGATGATCTTTGCCTGCTTGGCATAATTCTTCAGGTTACCGGTTACGCGGTCATCGAATCGCATTCCTACGGCTATCAGCAGGTCACACTGGTTGGTCATGACATTGGGAGCCAGATTACCGTGCATACCCAGGCGGCCCATATTCAGGGGATGGTCTGACGGGGCTGCCGAGAGACCCAGGAATGTGGTGGCAAAGGGTATCTGTGCCTTCTCGCAGAGAGCTAACAGTTCCTGACGTGCACCGGCCAGTTCCACGCCCTGCCCTACGAGCATGAAGGGCTTTACGCTTTCATTTATCATCTGTGCTGCCTTCTCCACAGCTCCTTCAGCGGGCTGTGGATTGGGGTTATAGCTGCGGATGAAATCGATGGTCTGGGGCTTGTACTCTATCATGGCTGTCTGGGCATTCTTGGTGAAGTCCAGCACTACAGGGCCGGGTCTTCCGCTACTGGCGATGAAGAATGCACGGGCAACTGCCCAGGCGATATCCTCGGCACGGCGGATCTGATAGTTCCACTTGGTGATGGGCTGTGTTACGCCTACTACGTCCACCTCCTGGAAGGCGTCGGTTCCCAGCATGGCTGCGCCTACCTGTCCGCAGATGACTACCAGGGGAGTTGAGTCCATCATGGCATCTGCCACACCGGTTATGGTGTTCATGGCACCCGGGCCGCTGGTGACGATGGCGCATCCTACCTTGCCGCTTACACGGGCATAGCCCTGAGCGGCATGTACGGCAGCCTGTTCATGGCGTACCAGTATATGGTGTAATTTGTCTTTATGGTCATACAGTGCATCGTATGTGGGCATGATGGCTCCACCGGGATAGCCGAAGAGTACGTCCACTCCCTGGTTCTCCAGGCTGCGCATCATGGCCTCCGCACCGGAAATTGTATTAGAAGTCATATTTCAAAATTCAAGATTCAAAATTCAAAATTAAACCTCGGGAAGGAGTCTGACTCCACCCTTGTCGGCACTGGCAACGGACTGGGCATAGGCTCGCAGCGCTTTGCTGACAACTCTGTTACGCTTCAGCGGCTGCTGCGGACGGGCTGCCAGTTCCTCATCCGTCAGTTTGACATTGATGCTGCGGCTGGGAATGTCAATGACGATGATGTCACCGTCCTTGATCTTTCCGATGTTACCGCCGCTGGCTGCCTCTGGCGAGATGTGGCCGATACTGAGGCCGCTGGTTCCGCCGCTGAAACGTCCGTCGGTGATGAGGGCACATTCCTTGCCCATGTGCATACTCTTGATATAGGAGGTGGGGTAAAGCATTTCCTGCATACCGGGACCGCCCTTGGGGCCTTCGTGGGTAATGACTACGCAGTCACCCTTCTTGACCTTGCCGCCCAGGATTCCCTCGCAGGCATCCTCCTGGGAGTCGAAGCAGACGGCAGGACCCTCGAAGTGCCAGAGCTCGGGAGCTACACCGGCAGTCTTGACCACGCAGCCGTCCTGGGCAATGTTTCCGAAGAGGACTGCCATGCCGCCGTCCTTGGTATAGGCATGTTCTATGTCACGGATACATCCGTTCACACGGTCGGTGTCCAGACTCTCCCAACGGGCATCCTGTGAGCCCATCCGGGTGGAGAACTTGCCACCGGGGGCGCTGTGATAGATGCGGTCTGCCTCGGGATCGATGGTGGCCCCTGTGATGGAGTACTTGCGGATGTCCTCACCCAAGGTGGCGCCGTTCACTCGCTTGCAGGTGAGGTCCAGCAGATTGCCCTTGGCCAGTTCTCCTAAGATTCCCAGGATACCGCCTGCGCGGTTCTCCTCCTGGATGGAATACTTCTGCCAGTTGGGGGCCAGTTTGCAGAGGAAGGGTACCTTGCGTGAGAGGGTGTCAATATCACTCATCTTGAAATCCACACCGCCTTCCTGTGCTACGGCCAGCAGGTGCAGCACGGTATTGGTGGAGGCTCCCATGGCTATATCCAGCGTCATGGCGTTCAGGAATGCCTGACGGGTGGCGATACTGCGGGGCAGAACGCTTTCATCTCCGTCCTCATAATAGGCCAGGGCATTCCGGACTATCAGCTTGGCTGCGTCACGGAAGAGTTGGATGCGGTTCACGTGGGTGGCCAGGATACTGCCGTTACCGGGCAGGGAGAAGCCCAGGGCCTCGGTCAGTGAGTTCATGGAGTTGGCGGTGAACATGCCGGAGCAGGCTCCGCATCCGGGGCAGGCGGTATGTTCCACTTCCTCTAACTCCTCATCGCTTACGGTGGGGTCGCCGCCCTTGATCATGGCGGTGATGAGGTCGGCATTCTCGCCGTTTATCTTATGGGACTCCATAGGACCGCCGCTGACAAAGACGGCGGGGATATTCAGTCGCATGGCTGCCATCAGCATACCGGGCGTTACCTTGTCACAGTTGCTGATGCATACCATGGCGTCGGCCTTGTGGGCATTCACCATATACTCTACGGAGTCGGCAATAATGTCACGTGAGGGCAAAGAGTACAGCATTCCGTCATGCCCCATGGCTATACCGTCATCCACGGCTATGGTGTTAAACTCTGCGGCATAACAGCCCAGTGCCTCTATTTCGGATTTTACAATCTGACCTATTTCATGCAGGTGGGTATGGCCGGGCACAAACTGTGTAAATGAGTTCACTATGGCGATGATAGGTTTGCCGAACTGTTCACGCTTCATACCGTTTGCCACCCAAAGGGCACGGGCACCTGCCATACGGCGTCCTTCGGTACAAACAGCACTCCTCAGTTGATGTTTCATATTGCTTTCTCTTTACCTTATTTATATAATGAGGGGGCAAAATTAAGCAAAATCTCCCTCTTATGCAACGTTTTGCCAGATATTTATGCTCTTTTGGCAGCAAATGTACAAACGGCATCAGAAAAAAACATAAGACAAATCAGCATTTTCAGAAAAAAAATAACTACATTTGAAGCCTGAAACTTAACTGAGAACCGATAATTGCTATATTATGATTTCAAACCCAGATTACGAGAAAGCGGTTGAAATTCGTGAATGGCTGAAGGCTGTTCCGTATAATGTGCTCAGGCATGATCGCCTATACACGGCAGAAGAGCTGTATCAGGGTTACGAACCCTGTGAGGATGAGGAGAAGGACAAGGCCTCCTTTGACAACTGCTATGACAGCCGGGTATATCACCATTTTCTGGAACAGGGAAAGATAGCCCTGAACATGTACGAATCCGTGGCCCGTACCATGCATGACCACGGAATACATCTGGCGCTCATGGAGTTCCTGAAGACGCATGACCCGAGGAAGTGTGTGGGTATCATGGGCGGACATGCCATATTGCGCACTGATCCCATGTTTGCCCGTATAGCCCTGATGAGCAAAAGGCTTACCGAGGATGGGTTCTTTATGGTAAGCGGCGGCGGCCCCGGAGCTATGGAGGCTACTCATCTGGGGGCCTGGCTGGCCGGACGTACTGACAAGGAAGCCGAGGAAGCCGTCAGCCGACTGGCTGAAGCTGCCGCCTCATTCCAGGACAGAAGGTGGCTGTCCTCGGCATTTGACATTATGCACCGCTACCCGCAGACTCAGTATGTGAGCCTGGGCGTCCCTACCTACCTGTACGGGCATGAGCCTTCTACGCCCTTTGCCACCCATATAGCCAAATACTTTACGAACAGTGTCCGCGAGGATACCATCCTGACTATTGCCTTTGGCGGAATTATATACACCCCGGGCAGTGCCGGCACCCTGCAGGAGATCTTCCAGAATGCTGTGCAGAACCATTACCTGTCCTTCGGCTTTGCCAGTCCGATGATTTTCATGGGCAAAACGTTCTGGACCGAGGATGTCCCCGCCTATAAGCTGATTAAATACATGGAGAATAACGGCAGGTACAGGAACCTGCTTCTTACTTTATCGGATGACCCGCGGGAAATAGAGCAGGTGCTGAAGGATTTCCAGAAGACAATACCCGACAAACTGTAACATCAGAGAACAGGACTGATAAAATATTCCGGAAATTAATAGGAGTCTCGTAAAAAAACTGTATCTTTGCACACCATTTTAAATAAAGTATATTAATCAACATGGCAGAAAACAAATACATTACCGTTGCATACCAGTTGTTCGCACCCATGCAGGACAACGAGCGTGAACTTATCGAGGAGGCTACTGAGGAGCGTCCTTTCCAGTTTATCTCGGCCCTGGGCATGACGCTGGATGCCTTTGAGGCGCAGATTGCCCCTCTAGCTCCCGGAGCAGCCTTCGACATAAAGCTGAGCACTGAGGACGCTTACGGCCCCTTTGTACCCGAGGCTGTTCAGAAGGTGCCTGCCGACATCTTCAAGATTAACGGCAAGATTGACTC
>JAEEGK010011601.1_pt1 | contig 20102 bp, 24 predicted proteins | sample 8958771 | NCBI WGS metagenome assembly JAEEGK01 (sample SAMN16246547, study PRJNA631951) | gut metagenome | biome: gut microbiome; feature: rumen; material: SC-attached | host: Bos | place: Iran: Karaj | collected 2018-10
GTGGTCAGTCCTCGTGTGGCACTATCGCCGAACGTCAGCTGCCATAGTGCCGTTTCCTCGTTAGTGTCAGGTCTGTATACTACTATCATGGTATAGTCTTTGGCGTAGGGCAGACTGTCGAAGACCATGGTGTCTCCTGTTATGTGCAGGGCAGGGTTATGGTTTATGATGGCATTACTGTTTATGCCAATTTGGCTTGGGTCACATTGCCAATGAAATGTTGGTGACAGCAATGCGCTGGTTCCATTCTGCCCCATGGCTGCACCACACCCAATGAATATACCGATAACGAATAATAATTGCTTTATGCTTCTCATTTTTGATTTATTATGTTTCTTTATCTGTGTCAGTTGATAACGTTGTATTAGGTTGAACTTTTTTTTACGATGCAAATATACAAATAAATACCAAATAAACACCGGTACATGAAAAATAATTATTAATAACACAAATTCTCCAGTGGGAATACATGTTCTTAAAGGGAGAAGTGCAACCAATATCAAAGTGTCTGTTATCATCTTTGGAGTGCAATAGTGAGAATAAGTCCTGCGGTCTTGTGAGTTGCAAGCTTATATCCCCACCCCCTCGTAAAAAAGGTTGAAAAAATAAGGTGGGTTCTATTTATTCACTTTTTGGTCATCCAAACAGACTGAACCCATTAATCTGCCAGACAACCGTTGTTTAACATTCGGTTTACGGGTGCAAAGATACGATTATTTTTTCACTTGACAATGAATTATTTTCCTCATTTTTGAGGGTGGGGGTTAATTATTTGATATTTTGCTTATTGAGTCGCAATTAAATTAGGTTGGTATTTCTTAATCTGCACAAGTCTGCACATGTTGTAGACAAGGTTTGTCAGTGCAATGTTGGCTTTGGCCCTCACCATTCCCACTCCTCGGAACACTAAACCTCCCATTGTTTGTTCCATGAATCCGAAGACATGCTCGGATTGAACGGCTTGCGCCCTGCGTTGCTCTTCTTCCCCGCATTCTCAAATACAGGCTCAAGGATACTTCGGAATTGCTCAAAGTCCATGATTTCCTTCAACTTGGGCAGCGGATTGCCGTTTTCGAGCAATTCCTGAAGAGTGTTTTCTTTGTCAAACAGCCCAACATTTTGATTCCTACGGTATTTCATATACGTCTTATTTTTCTGTCAATACTGCAAAAATACGAAAAATAATCGATATAACCAAATGAAATTTAGCTGTTTAATTTATAGAACTCTCCTTAAATTAGTGAGTTATACATACATGGTTACCCATGATACATTTCTTTCCAAATGCAAATATACTCAAATTCCCCGACATAAAAACAACCCGGCAACCAAATAACACCAAACGCCTACCCGATAACGGAACCCATCGCTAATTACTGCTGTCAATGCGGTCGCCACAAATATGCTTGTGTCTACAGCCAGCGCAACGTCGTCCCTGCCAAACCCCTTCCAAATGGTCGGCAGCAGCATCCACCAACGCAGGGTCGTCCGTCAGTATCCCCGCCTCGAAATTCCGTCCGTTTTCGCTCTTCATCCCCATGCCGGCACCCGTCATATTGGCCGAGCCGATATAAGCCATTGCGCAGTCAAAAATCATAATCTTGAAATGCACTCGCGGACAAAGCCTTCGCTCTAACTTCGTCCACAGTCCAGGGAATCGGTCAAAATCCTGCCGAAAGTTCTCTCCGGGCTCCTTGGCATGAAGCAGGCGCACCTCCACACCCCGTTTCAGCAAACGGTCCAACACCGCCAGGAAAGGCTCTGCATCATTTTTGGCTTGCACATACAAATCCTTCAAGTCGGCAGTGGCTATCCACAAATCATGCTTCACACTCCCACAGTGGGACAATACTTCTGTATAATGGTCCTTGTCAGCAATATACCTCAACATAATCTCTCCCGTTTTTCAACTCCTCACATTTCTGACACGCTCCCACAGGCAGCGGGGAACCAAACGCCAGAAGAATACCAACACCCGGAATCGCCAATCGAAAACATACACTCTCTTGCGCTTACGTATGGCTTTCAGTACATGGGATGCGGCTTTTTCTTTATCCATCAACATCGGATAGTGCTTGTCCGGGTTGAGTATATCGGTGGCCACAAATCCCGGTTTGATATCTGTGAATACCACTGGCACACGCTCCATCCTTGACCATTGAGACAACGCCGACAAATAGGTGGACTGCATCCGTTTTGTAGCCGAATAGGCCGGCGCGGTACCCATGCCCGCAGTGCCTGCCACCGAAGTGACCACAGCCACATGGGCCTTCCGCGAAGCACTATAATCACGGTTGCTTTTCACATAATTGAGAAAATGGTCCACCATTCTCACCATACCCTCGCAATTGGTCCGTACCGTGCGCAATTCCTTCTCCTCGTCCAATTCGACATTCTGATATCCAACCCCCGACATATAGAGAAACAAATCGGGTGAAGGTACGGCCTTCAACAAATCATCCAATTTCTCAACCGATTCCTGTGTAATTACATCCATCGGAGCTATCACCACCCTATCAGCCCCGTAGCACTCTTGCAGTGCTGCCAAAGCCTGCTCCCGCCGTCCGGCTACTCCCACTCGCCACCCTTGTTCCAAAAGCCGTGTGGCCACTTCTTTCCCGATGCCCGATGTGGCACCAATAATGATTGCTTGATTCATACAATTTCCTCTAACAACAGCAGTGGTGTCGACCGCTATATCGTACAGAACGGGCCGACACCACTGCCGAACAGAAACAGGTTTATTTCAAAAATGTCTCGTAGTAGTCAAACATCTTTTCGTAGAGGTGTATGCGGTCGTAGCCACGCACATTGTGCTCATGGTGCGGATAGATGAAATAATCCACCTGTTTGCCGGCCTTGATGCAGGCATCGATAAACTCGATACTATTCTGCCACACAACCGTGTTGTCCTCTGCGCCATGAATCACCAGCAGACGGCCCTGCAGGTCTTTCGCCTTGTTGAGGAGCGAATTGTTCTCGTATCCCTCGGGGTTCTCCTGCGGGGTATCCATATAGCGTTCGCCATACATCACCTCATACCACTTCCAGTCGATTACTGGGCCACCGGCACATCCCACCTTGAATATCTCGGGATGGGCCAGTTTCATGGTGATTGTCATAAATCCGCCAAAACTCCATCCTTCCACACCCATACGGTCTTTGTCGACATAGGGAAGCGACTGGAGGAATTTTACACCTTCCATCTGGTCGGCCATCTCGATGGTGCCCAACTGACGATGAGTGCAGCTCTCAAATTCGAAGCCGCGATTGTCCGTACCGCGATTGTCTACAGTAAACACCACATAACCCTGTTGAGCCAAGTATAGGAAATAAAGGTTTCCGCCACCCAACCAGTCGTCGGTAACCAACTGGCTGTGGGGACCGCCATAAACATACACCAACGTGGGATATTTTTTCCCTTTCTCCATATTGGGGGGCGTAATCAAACGATAGTACAAGTCGGTAACACCGTCGGCCGCCTTGATGCTGCCCATCTGAATGCCCGGCATAGCATATTCCGCCAGCGGGTTGGCTATCTCGTACAATGTTGTCAGCACCTTGCCTTTCATGTCAAGCACCTGGGCACATCCCGGATTTTCCACACTACTGTATATATCAATAAGTGCGGTGCCTTTGGCATTGATAACCACACTATGCGTACCTTTGGCGGGAGTGATAAGGGTCATCTCGCCACTCTTCAGATTCACCTTGTATGCCGCACGGCCAGTGGCCTCTTCCTTATTGGCGTAAATAAACACATTTTCGCCCTTACTGTCAAATCCTATCAATCCTTCCACTTCATAGTTCCCCTTGGTCACCTGTTTCAGCATCTTGCCGTCGGTGTTGTAGAGATAGAGGTGTTTGTATCCGTCGCGCAGACTGAACCAAAGGAATTGATCGCTATGCTGAGGCACAAAAATCATGGGGTCGCAGGGCTCTACATAACGGGGATTGGACTCCTCAAAGAGTACTGTGTCAAACTCTCCGTCAGCCACATAGTAACGCTCCAACCACATGTGGTTCTGTGCGCGGTTTATCTTGGCAATGTACAGGTACTCCTCATTGGGGTCCCAACTGATGTTGGTGAGATAATTCTCACGTTCCTCCACACTCTCATCCCTGCGGGTGTCCAGATAGACGGTTCTCTCATTGTCCATGTTCAAAACGCCCACAGTGACCTCATGGCTCTTCATGCCCGCCATGGGATACTTGAAAGGTTGCTCGCGGGCAATGCGTGCAGTGGTGTTCACCAGAGGGTAGTCGGTCACCATCGACTGGTCCATCCGGTAGAAAGCCAGATAGTTGCCCCTCGGCGACCAAAATGTACCTTTCTCTATGCCGAACTCATTGCGGTGCACCGATTGGCCATAAACCACATCCTGGTCGGTAGATCCGATAAACACCGGATTGTGTCGGCTACCCTTCACATAAAGGTTGTTGCCCTCTGTGTATGCCGACCAGAAATTATTCTGTTCCATATCCAGATGGCTTGCACCCTCTACCGGAAATTTAGCCACAGTGGTCAGTGTTTTCTTCGAAAGGTCATACAACAACACTTTCCCGTTGCCGGTAAAACGGAGCTCTTTATCGTTCAGCACCTTGAAATAGGGAAGATACGACATCGACTCTTCGCCCGATACAGCCAGCACCCTGTTCAGCCCACTGAGAGTGAGACAAGCTTTCGTCTTTCCCGGTTTACCCATATACAGCACCGTATCCTGCACATAGGCTATCTGGTCGGTATTGCCCACAAACTGCAAACCCCGCATCGGGGCCTGGGGATAAAGGTTACGCGACATCAGCTGTTTCGAGCTGAGCATCTTGTTCTGTGCGGCCACAGACAAAGAAAGTAACAAAGCCGCTGCAAATAATAGACGTTTCATCTGTAACAATATTGATTTTTTAATATTTCCCGCATCCCGAAAGGCCAGGATGCGGAATCTGTTTTTATTTCATCAAAGTATTACCTGTTTTGGCACAGGGCTGTCGGCCAAAACAGGTCTACATCAATAGTTGCGCCAATTGCGGAATCGGAGATTGAACACCCCGAAGAATGCCTCTTTGAATATCTTCATGCTCATCTTCGAAGTGCCTAACACACGGTCGGTAAACACGATAGGCACCTCATAGATATGGAATCCAAGCCTTGTGGCGGTATACTTCATCTCTATCTGGAAAGCATAGCCAACAAACTTCACCTTGTCAAACTTCATCTTCTCCAGCACCTTGCGGCTATAGCATACATATCCCGCGGTAGCGTCCATCACCTTCATGCCTGTCACTGTGCGTACATACACCGATGCATAATACGACATCATCAAACGGCCCATCGGCCAGTTTACCACACTGATTTTGCCATCAACATAACGCGATCCAACCACCACATCTCCCTTGCCCGAAGCGCACGCCTCATACAGGCGGGGCAGGTCGTCGGGATTGTGAGAGAAGTCGGCATCCATCTCTATCATATACTCATACCCGTGTTCCAGTCCCCAACGGAAACCATCCAGATAGGCAGTGCCCAATCCCAGTTTGCCTTTGCGCTCCTTGATAAAGAGGCGGTCAGGAAACTCGATCATCAAACGCTTCACTATATCTGCAGTCCCATCGGGCGAATTGTCCTCAACAATCAGCATATCGAACTCCTTGTCGAGCGAAAACACCTTGCGGATTATTCTTTCTATATTCTCCTTCTCGTTGTAAGTCGGCGTAATTACTAACGTGTCTGACATCTCTGTATAATTATTTCTTGTTCTGATTAATGATAATTCTCTATGCCATTGGTCTTTGTCTACGGCTCACCCGTCTTGCATGCCACACCAGAATGGGCAACAGGGCCAGCCATCCCAACGTATTCCCAATACAATTGCCCACAAGGTCATTGATATCGAACCCCCGGTAGGGCAACAAGTATTGCACATATTCAGTAAACAACCCTATCAGCAGCGCCACCACCAATATCCCCCATTTCTTCCACCGCATCCAGTCAACCAGAAACAGCGGACACAACAGAAATACCGATGCATGGAGCAAGTGGTCCAGCCTCAATCCGAAGATGAAACGGTTCAAGGGTATACCCAACCCGTTCAACGGAGCCCACATCAATACTGCAAGCAAAATAAAATACAGCACCGACCACACATTGCGTGCCTTGGGGCTCAGCATCCTCACAACAGCGGTGCGCAACTTTTTGCGGCGCAACACCTGTTTCGACCGTTTATGCCACCACTCTCCCTCACAATCTATCTCATTGCCGTTGGGTTGTATCACAGTCATCAGCTTAGCCAACACATTCTCCCGGCCCACCCGTTCATAATTAACGCAGTTGTCGCCACGGAACACATGCCCCCCCCCCTCTATCCGCATCAGCCTATGGATAACAAAATGGTTGCAGTACTTGAACAAATACACCTCACCCGGCTCACAGGCCTCCTCTTTCTCCAGCGGCCGCAAGGTAATCTTGTCACCCTCGCCGTTAATCATGGGCAGCATACTGCGGCCGCCAAACAGCATTGTCACCGTCATGCCGGCCTCCAGCCGCTCGCACATCTCAATCAGCAAAGGATTGTCGGGGCTATTGGGTAATGAAATCTGTACTGTTTCCACAAATAGGTGTATTATTGGTTACAACACAATCGAAATCGATACTCTAACTCTTGAATATGGCATCGTGGCTGGTCCATGCCGCCGCCTCGTCGGGAAGGCATTCCAGATGGAACACCGGCACTGTGGACAGCACGTCCGAAAGCATGTCGAGCATATAGTCCTGATACCGGTCGTCCTGTGCCAAAGCGGGCGGACACGACGGGTGCAGCGAAGAGAACGACTCTACCACACTCAGCTTGTGTATCTTGTTGTAGGGTGCCTGCGACAAACGCACTGCTGCCGCCAACGGGAAACGAAGCTGATGGTAGCAATGGGTCTTGCCGCTCCACGGCGAACCGTACACCACAGCCTCTCCATTCTCAACGGCCAGCACTGGGCAGTCGTCGTTCAGCAGATGCGAGTCGGGAATATACTTCAGCCAGAGACGGGTGTGGGTGCTCTTCCCCGTGCCCGACTCGCCCAGGAAAAGCACTGCCTTTCCCTGATGCACTATCGTGGAGGAATGCACCAGCAGCATCTTGCTCGAAGCCGACATCATGCTCAAAGCCATCCACAACGCAAAGCGAAGCATCATGGCATCGTGGCAGTAGGTGGCCTCAACCGTATTCCCGCCGGCATAGCGCATCAGCATCGGGGGCACAGTCTTGTCGTGAGGCTCCATGATGTAGTAGTATGCCTCGTCGGTTTTGGCAAACATGCTGTCCATCACCACCTCCTCAAACGAGAAGTCGTACAGGTCTTCCCATTGGGCCGGACGCTCTATCCCGCACCCAAAAACCACCTGCCACTCCGCATCGCCGTCCTCCACCTCAAACACGGGGAATCCAGCCATAGTGCGGAGCAACTCCACCTCATGGTCGCCCACCACACGGAACCGGTGGTTGGCAATCAAATACGTTTTACTGTCAGCCATAACCTACGTTTTTATTCGGGCAGCAGCAATCCGTTCTCACGTATTGTCTCCACCCATTTCCCGGCATCGGCGCGGGCCGTTGCCTCTTCCACATCGTAGTTGTCCAAAAGAACAGCCACGGCATCGTCTACTGTAAAATCTTTGCCTTGCAGTGAATCCCACATCAAAAGAGCTGATTCATTGAATGCAACAACGCGGGTCATGTCTCCGCCAGTCTTTCCTTGCAAAAGGATGATATTCTCGCCCGCAATCTTACGGACCTTATAAATCGGATTTATTTTCATGCTGCAAAAATACTAAAAAAAACTGACATGAACAGTTTTTATATAAAAAAACATCTTTTCGTCAAAACCATATCCCCGTCCCATGCTTGGCAAACCCGCTATCAATCACCGCTCAATGCGAATCCACGCCCCTGTCGCACAACCTCTTTCCTCCCCGTCAACAGAAACCACTTATCCATCTGTTTCTTTCGGTCCCTGTCGCATTACTCCCCTCCCGTCCGCAATGGCCTACTCCCATCGGGCAGTCTCAGGCTCGCCCAGGCTGCCAATACGGTAATCAATATTTGCCTTGTGTGCCTGACTGTGCTGATACCGGCGGGGCACATAATACAGTCGACCATCCTTCACAATTCTCGCTCCCGTCTGGTGAAAACGGAATGGCACATCTTTCTCCACACATTGGCGGCGCATTTCCAGCACCCATTCGTAATTACACGGCCGCGCGTAACGTCCCGACTCGCCGCCCACACTCACCTCCTCAATCGTTCCGTCCAAATACTCCGACAGCCGAATCTCCCCCAGCAGCGGAGCGGCAATGATAGACTTGTGCTTTATCGGCAGCCGGAGGAAGATAGGCAACCTGTAATCGGCCATCGGCTGGTTTTCCACCGTGCAACCCACCAACACGTTGTCGTATCCATCGCCCCAGTCGGACGGGATGCAATCCATAAAACGGTCTATCCTCTTTGTGAAGAAATAAAACCGCAAATCCTGTCTCATCCGCATCATCTCCCAACACTCCTGACGCCACGGGTCGGCATCCTGAAGCAGGAAATCGGAGGTGAAACAGGTGAAAACCAACCTTCCCGACGGTATCTTATACTCTTTGTTCCGGCCACGCCTCACCGGCAGATTGTAGTTGGCCGTCCGCCTCGCCAAATTGCTCCCTATCTCGCTGCCGTACATCTCATCCTGCCTATACACATAACAATACCTGCACCCCGGACTAATCTTGGTGCATCCATGCCACGGATTCCAATTAACATACAGGTCGTCGCTATCGCTCATACATTCATCTTTCATATCGTGAAACAACTCCTCCCTCGCTCCTGCCCCCTCCTCTCCCACTCGCATCGTCGCACATCATCTAAAACGTCATTTCCGCTTCTTTATTGTCCACCCCGACCGTCTGCCCCCGCCCCTCTCCCCCAGCCACATCTTCTATTCCTGTTCTATCCATTGCATCCCAGCATTCCTTCCAGTTCCCATTACTCTTCAGCTCTCAGTAAGCTCCTAGCAAGCTTTTCTTCACCGCAAAGGTGAAAAAGATTTCATTATATGTTGTATTGAGGGTGGAAGGTGAGCAAAGTTGGATATGACGGGGATGGAAAATGGAACGGGAACGGACGGGAAGCCGGTTGGGAAGCGAAGGTCTCAGAAAAGGAGGCACAAGGGGTGAGGGGTGCGAATAGCGCAAGCGGGGAAGGCTCAGATGGCATTTCCGCTTATTAGGGCAATTATCGTTTCGTCAATGGGGTGAGGAATCGGACGATGGGGCGACTAGGGTTTTGTCGAATGCTTGCCAGCCTTGTTGGTTGCCGTGGAGGTAGTCGTAGTAGTATTCCAGCAGGATGCCGGACATGTTGTCGGGGTGCTCAACCCCACGCTGGACGAAGTATTGTTGGAAGCGCGAGCCGGCCCAGAAGCCCCAGTTGTTGCGCAGCCACATGCCAAGGACGAAGTGGAACTGGCTCATCGCCTTCCTGTCGGGGAGTGAGCGGATGAGGCTGATGGTCTCGGCGTGGAGCATGGTGTCGAGGAAGTGGAAACTCTCTTCGAGGTTGCGGGGAATATAGATGCCGTCGATGCTGTCGGCCACAAGACGGCGTTGGTAGGCAGCTTGCCGTTGGGCTTGTGCTATCTTCCCTTCACGTCGGGCGACGAAGGGGTTGCGCTTGCGCATGGAGCCGTAGAGTTCTTGATACCAGTAGTCCACACCCTCGGGGAAATTGTCGGTGTAGAAGGTCATGTCGGCGACCACCTTACGCAGCCGCTCCTCAGGCAGTGAGTCGCGGTTGTTCATCCGCACTATCGTTGCCTTGCCCTGACGGTCAACCCGCAGGAGCATGTTGACATAGTAATATTTGTAGCGAGGATACCATGTATCGCCTTGGGGCACCATACCCAGCTTCTTGGCCAAGGCTTCTTCCCCATTGTCGTACCCATCCACCACAACATATCCTCTGGGGCAGGAGAACTTTATGGTGTCGATGCGGGGTGACGGGGTTTGACTCATGAGGGCGCAACAGCTGGTGTCGAACGGCTGAGACTGGATGCCGCCTGTGGTGAGGCATATCTTCAGCAGTTGGCGATTGCTGGTGCAGAGCAGCACGGTGTCGCCGATGATGCAGGCGGGACGCTTGTGCAGCGCCTGTTCGCACTGGGATGCGGTATATTTATATTTGGCTTTCAGGCGACCCTCTTCATACACAACGGTGTCCTCAATGCGGAAGAAAAGGCTTGATACTTTGTCGCATCCCTCGCAGGAGATCAGTTCTTGCAGCGACACCTGTTTGGCTTTTGAGCCTTTATGGTAAAGTGTCAGGGCGTGGGAAAAGGTCTCTCTGTCGCTTTTGTATTCCAAGTTGACGAGGTGCAGCAGCCGGGAGCCATCGTTGCTAAGAAAGAGGAACCCTTTGGAGAGGCATTCGGGTATGGTGTAGAGCAGCTGGTTTGTGCGGGCGTTGAAGACCTCTGTCTTGCCGTAGGGGGAGAGGTCGAAATAGTAGTAGGGGGTGGCACGGGCGCAGTAGTCGCCGTTGGTGGAATAGACGGTGATGATGTCGCGATAAATGCAGTCGAACTGTGCTGCGGCGGCATGTGCCGTCAGCAGCAGGAGACAAAGGATGATGGTGCGTTTGATTTGCATGACATTGTCTATTTTTAGAAGTCCCAGCGGAGGCCGAGGCAGGGGGTGGCGTTGAAATACCCGTTGCGGTAGTAGGTAACACCATAGTGCCAGCCTCCGGGATTATAGTAATTGATGGGCAGTTTGAAGAAAACCCCGAGCCCTTCGCGCCCCATGTAATGGCCTTTGCCCTGTGAACTCCACAGGTGGCTGAGGTTGTACCACACCTGAGATTCAAGGCGCAGACTGCCCAGCTGGCCCTTAGCACCCCCATCTTCACCTCCATAGTAGTATTCATCACCCCATATATCGAGGTGGCCGCAGAATGAGAGACCTTTAATACCGAAAAGACGCGGGATATCCCAATCGAAAGAGAAAAAGATAGGAATTCCAATATTAGAGCTGTAGCGATAGAGCAGACGGAAATGATACATGTGTCCGTTGGGACGGAAACGCTCATATTCAACACCTACCATATAGGCGTTCCACACATCTTGGCGAAGGTCACCAAACTGGGCGCCCTCCCAGCCGGCATGAATGCCCCAGCCGCCCAAGCGGGGTTTGAAATGGAAGGTGTAGCCAGCCTCAGAATAAATGGCTGTATTTCTGGTTCGGACAAATGGGTGATAGACGTCCATCCGGAACGACACAGCATGGCGGGCGGCACGATAGAAGCCCTCGGATGTGGTGACGCAATGACCACGGTTGAAGTCGTACATCTCTTGGACGTTCATGCCTTTGATAGGGAATATTTCAACACCCAATACAGAAGCAGGCCCGTCGGGGAAAAGCTTGATGGTGTCCAGACGCATGTCCTGCACGAGCGACAGGTCGCGCCCTGTGGGGTAATAGCCCAAGAAGGATACACGGAGATGGTATTTGCCCGCAGGGGCTTGAAGACGATAGTTCCCCTCTCCGTCGCACTGGGTGTTGACGACGATTTTGCCGTCAGGGGTGAGCAACTCCACCTTGGCATAAGGAGCGGGATTGCAGCCATTGGCGGTCCCACAGACAGCACCGCTGACGGCGACGAGATTCTGCGCCGGGAGAGTGACGGCAAGAATGGCAAAAGTGAGTATTGATACAATACGTTTCATGACTGATATGTATTTTGATGGTGAACTCTTTTATTCAATAAACGCAGAAGAGGGTGGATATATTACACTTGGCGACGATTTTTTCCATTCGAACGAATGATAAATAGATATCTTTCAATGGTTTGACACTTGATTTTTACTGCTACAGAAAAGGCGGCACCGGACTGCCGGGCAAGCCAAGGATGTATTGAAAAGAAGATGGCAAGAGGATGTGGGCGTTTTGCGAAAAGGCAAAGACCGCCGTGTCGTTAGGCTGGGGACAAACGGGTGTGAAGGGGTTGCCAGCGGAGTCTTCCGCCACGAGGGGCTGGATAAGACAGACGACCCCGGCACGCGCCCTGACATGGAGGCCGAGAGCCAGGCTGTCGTCGGAGATGAGATAGGTTCGGCGATAGAATTTGACTTGGAAATAGTCCTGCGGGATATGGGTACGAGCCAAGAGACTGCGGAAGTCGGCATTTCCAGCCACCCATTGGCTGCGACGGGCACGGGTGTTGACAAGAGGCATATCGGCAGGCGAGGCATAGACTTCATCCCACAGACAGGGGACAACGAAACTGTAGTGATAAAGCTGCGAGGGGTTTTCCTGCAAGCGACGACGGAGCCCTTCGCGCCAATGGGTGGTGTCGGCAGGGTAGCGGCGGCGCAGTTGCTGCACGAGTGCAGCCTCGTTGTAGTCAGAATCGGGATGATAGAAGGCGTACCATGTGCGGGCAAAATAATGCCGAATGGACTGGGGATTGCGGTTGGCGGAGAGGTAGGCATAGTACTCGAAGTGCTTGGAGGCCTTGACGGTGGCGCTGTTGCCGAAAGCCTGGGCCAAGCCGTCGAGGAGCGACTGGTTCTGCCCCACAGCACAACCATGAAGATAGATGAGGGTGTGGCGATCGATAACAGTGCTGTCCGGCGGGAGAAGAAGGCTGTCGGCCATAGCCTGACGAAGGCTTTCGACAGAGGTACGCTGGCCACCGGGGGTGACAGTCATTTGGAGGTCTACGAACTCGTTGCCATGGGTCACCAAATTGACATGGCCGTAAGGAAGTCCGTTGTCGGCAGGATGAAGGCGGAGCCAGTCGAGCACCTGACTCAGGGCGGTGAGGGAGTCGACAACCACCTCGGTACGCTCGTCGGGGTTGAGTCGGTAATATTGGTTGGCAAGGGAGTAATAAGGGTTGTAGGCCGAGAGGTCGCGGCCCATGATGAAGGTGACCGAGATGCGCGGGATGGTGTCACAAGGCTGGGCCAGCGTGTCGGCAACAGGGAGCGGAGAGGTGTCTCCCCTGCCCTTACAGGCTTGGAGAGACACCACTGCTATCATCAGAAGGATAAGGAAACTTCGGCTCATTCCTCGGGTAACACAAAATGGATGGGCAGATTGAATTGGGTGCGGACTGCCTTACCACGTTGTCTGCCGGGTTTCCATTTGGGCATCAGTTTCACCACACGGACAGCCTCGGCACCACAACCACCGCCGATGTCGCGGAGTACCTTGATATTGCTGACGGAGCCATCGGCCTCGATGATGAAGGAGATGAACACTTTGCCCTCAATCTTGTTGCGTTTTGCCTCTTCAGGATAGCGAAGATTGTGCTGGATGAAGGCAATGAGCGAGTCTGTGCCTCCCGGAAACTCGGGGTCTTCTTCTATTACCATAAAGACCTCTTCTTCCTCTTCAACCTCTTCGAACACCGACGGTACACGACTGAGGTCGACAGACGAGATTCGTGCAGCTTTGAGGGCGGAGACTTCATGTCCTATGGCATAGTCGGAGACTCCTTCGGGCATGGGGACAGGCTGCTTGACAGTGGTTTGCTTGCCGTCCTTGTTGACAATCTCTTCATCGATGGCGACGAAGGAGGTGTAGTTGGTCATGAGGTTATATTTGAGACCGAGTTCCAATATCTGCTTGGCGTTGGGGTTCTGGTCGTTTGCATATTCACCAGCAAGATAGCTGAGGTATTTGATGCGCTCGCGAGCCCAGAGGTAGCGCAGGGCGGAGTTGGCGGGGTCGGCCTTGAGGTTGGAGAGGTTGTAGGACTGCTTGAAGGGCTTGCGACCCACCTTGCCGGTGAGGGAGACGGTACCTTGGGGTTTGCCCTGGTATTTGCCGAAGATGAGAATGGGACGCTCGGCCATCATGTCGGGCACGGCAATGGGTTCGATGTCGTAAGCATTGAAGCTGCCAGGATTGAACTGGATGCGAGTGAGGACGGGTGTGTTGATATACTGGCGGAAACGTTCGGCTTGGGCGGCAGCCTCACTCTCTTTGGTGACAATCATGGGCTCGCCGTTGCCCGCAAAGGCCATGCCCTCGATAAGCCAGCGGTTGACACTGCTGCCTATGCCGAAGGAGAAGAAGTTGGCCTCGCCATTGTTCTGACGGATAAGTTCGAAACACCGGCTTTCGACAGTGACGTAGCCGTCGGTGAGGATGACCATGGTGCGGGAGATGTCCTGATCGGGACGCGGAAGGGCGTAGGCGGTGCGGAGGGCATCAAGCACTTCGGTGCCGCTCCATTGGTTGCCTCCCTGGATGAATGTCATGGCTTTGTCGATGTTGTCGGTAGTGGCATCGACAGAGCGGGGACTGAACACGGCGGAATTGCTGGAGAAGAGGACGATGTTGAACTTATCCTGCGGGTTGAGATTGGTGATGAGATTGCGCATCAGTTTCTTGGATATCTCCATCGGGAAGCCCCACATGGAGCCGGAGACATCGACGATGAAGATGTATTCTCGCGGAGGGATGTCGTCTTTCTGCACACGCTTGGGCGGTTGCACCATGAGCATGAAGAAATTCTCGTCCTGCCCCTCGTAGAGCATGAGGCCGGATTCGATGGTGTTGCCACGCAGGGAGTAGTTGACGATGACATCACGGTTGCCTCCGTTGGTCTCGGAGGGGTCGAGGCGGACAACGGCCTGCTTGGCATCGGGGTTGGAGATGTTCATCTTATGCGTGGTGCAGGTGATATCCTGGATGGGGACGGCGGAGTGGATGGCGAGTTCGTAGCCGAACTTGTAGGTAGGCATGACACCCGAGTGGGTGTAGGGCGTGGACACAAAGCCGTCGTCGGGGCCTGAGGGGTTCTTGGCGGGGTTGGAGTAGCGGGGACCCACCACGGTGGGATAGACGAAGCTGTATTGCCCTTTCTCCGGCACAAGGAGCTCGGTGTAGCGGAGCTCGACCATGATGGTGTCGCCGGGCATGATATTGGAGACATTCATGGTAAAGACGTTGGGGCGGCTCTGTTCCAGCAGCGAGGCGCGTTTGCCTTCCTGCTTGGCCTTCTCGTAGTCGGCACGGGCTTTCTGCTTCTCCTCAATCTGTGCACGGATGATGCGGGTGCCGATGGTCATCTGCATGGCATAGACGGCGGCACGGGTGGACATGGGGAAGGTGTAGATGGCCTCGAGCGGATTTTTGCCGCTGTTGACATAGACCTGCTTGATGGTCACGTCGGCAATAGAGCCGGAAATGGAGGTCTTGACCGAAGTCTCTTTCAGGGGGAGCTGGTCGGTTCCGGGATTCTCGCTGATGACGACGAAATAGGGCGAGAGGGTTTTGTCCTGTTCGTCGTTTTCCTGTGCAACAAGATTGCTGCTGCCGAGCGCGACAAGGCTGAGAAGTGCGAAGCATTTGCTCCAGAATGAATGGGTTTTCATGATGATGGGTTTTTTGATTGACAACTGAATGACGTTTTTGTATGTTAATTTAGTACGATTAGAGCCAGAAAGTTTGCAAAAAGTGACATAAGAGACGAAATTATTTTGACCGCTTGGGGAAGAAACGACCCGTTCGACGGCAATAGTCGTCGTATTCGGAGCCAAAATCGCGCCGTAAGCGACGCTCCTCGCTGCGAACCTGCAGCATCATGACAGCGACATACAGAATGAATACGAGCAACGCTTGCCATGCCCAAAGCCACAGGCAGAAGCCAATGAGATAGAGGAAACTGCCGGAGAGCATGGGGTTTCGACTGAGGCGATAGGGGCCATCGGTCATCAGATGACGGGTGCGGGGTGCCAGCTCGTGGCCGAAAGCATCCATGGGGTTGCCATCACCCTTCTGGCGCATATACACGATGGACCAAACACTAAGTGACAATCCCATCAACATCAGAATTATAGCTACAGCAACACGAATGGGTGAAGCCGGCCAAAGGGCAGGGCGGTCACAACTCAACCACATGAGGAAGGGCATCAGTCCCACAAACAGGACTGCTCCCAGAGCGTAGCCAAGTATTTCTTTGAAGAGTTTCATGATTTTGTTTTATTTGCTAATATTTCGCATGGATTTTCGGAGGACCAGGCTGTACGATCTGCCTTGGGATAGGCGTACAACCACATTGGATAACAACACATTGCACCATATATGAATTGCTTGTCATGACTGAAAGGAACCAAACTATTGAGAATGCAAAAATACAAAAAAACTGTTTATCCACAGAAAAAAATACGAACGCTTGCCCAAAAGCATCCTTGAGGAATACTCGATGAGAAAAGTTTTTTTCTCCAATCCAATTATTTTGTGTAATTTTGCGTTTTGAAACAAACAATCTTACAAGATATGGCACAATTATCCCGCAAGGCAAAAATCATCACAATCGTGTCGTTATTAATTGCGATTGTACTTACCCTGTTTATCTATTTTCACTTCTTCTTTGTGTATAGCTCGGGGGTGAACGCCGGCAACATAAACTATATGCAGTGCGAAGGAATCATCTTCAAGACATACGAGGGCAAAATGATTCAAACAGGCTTTAAGACAAACGCCGGCGGAGTGAACACCTCGCTAAGGTCGAACGAGTTTAAATTCTCTGTCACCGACAAGAAGATTGCCGATACACTGATGCGCTGCTCGGGAAAAGAGGTTGAACTGCGCTGGAAACGCTATATGGGCACCCTGCCCTGGCGAGGCAACAGCCAGTATGTGGTGACGGAGGTGCTTTCAATACAAGATCCCACACGGTTATTTTGATGAAACAGTTTGTCGTCCCGACACTGAGCCTGGCGCCATTTCAAGCTTGATGAACGTGGCTTAACGGTTTAATAATAATACTTATGGGGTTGATGTTGAGCACCGAGAATATCACACCGAGCGAGGAGAGTTTGTGCGAGGTGGTTTATAATATTGTGGCTCAAATTCCCCGTGGGCGGGTACTTACATACGGCGCAATTGCCCGTCTGGCTGGTTTTCCCAACCACAGCCGCCTGGTAGGACGCATCATGCGTGGCGCTCCCGATGGGCAGCTGCCTTGCCACCGCGTGGTGTCGGCCTCTGGCCGACTTGCCCCGCACTACCCCGCTCAAGCCACCCTCTTGGAAGCCGAAGGAGTAATCCTCTCCCCCACCGGTAAAGTCCCCTTAAAGACCTACCTCTGGCAAATCGATTGAAAAGTTTTTTCGCCATTCCAATTCTTTTTCGTATTTTTGCATCCGATTTCAAAGAGAAATCACGAAGCGTTATGCTCGTTCTGTGTATGGGAACCTGAGAAACTCCACAGTAATGCAGAATAAGTGTAAAGGCTCCGCGTATTGCGTGGGCTTATTGCATCTTCTCATTACAAGGTAATTCTCAGGACCTCCATACAGGAAGTAGCATACAGCACCACGCTTCTTTTTTTTGTTGCCGTTTGAGGTGCGGAATGGCGTAAAAACTGATGAGCCGACAGAAAAAAACGGCCGATGAAAATCATGTTATGTAGAATTACAACAAACAGAACAATGAGTGCTAATGGCGTAAAAGTCGAAAAAGGAATGTCTGTAGAGGTAATAACACAAACGAACAATCTGAATAACAGCAAGGATAGAGATGCTATGAAACAAGCCTTTATTCGTAAGTATGGTGTTGACGTAACAAAAGCCTTGCCAAGTCTTACATTCTTTCAGATTGAAGTTATATCACGTTAATACAAACTTATATGAATGCACAAGTACTTAAAAAAGCACAGCAAGAAATAACAACTGCCATTTATGCTCACGCCATAGAACTCGGTTACGACAACAATGTTATCGAACCCATAACAGATGGTGTCTGCGACTTTGATGGTTACTTAAAGTCTAATCCAAAAGTCATGTGGATACTCAAAGAGCCAAATGGACAGAAAGAAGACGGAAGTATAGAAGGTGGAGGATGGTCAATTGTTAAAGATGGATTCAGCGATATTGAAGCCACCGCGAAACAACCAACATTCCAGAAAATCATTTACGTTATGTATGGGTACTTAAACGGATACAAGTACAATGATATGGAATACATTTGCAATAATCATGAGATGGTAAAGGTACTGCACAATATTGCATACCTTAATGTGGGTAAAATGCCTAGCTATAGTAGATCAACCCCAACTAATATTGAACAATGTTACCAACAATGGAAACCTATCCTTGATAAGCAAATCGAGACCTACTATCCAGATGTGATTATTTTTGGCAACACGTTTGAACACTTTAGAAATGATTTCAATGATAACGGATTAGAGTCTATTAATAGCTATCCAGAATGGATAGACATCTACAAGTGTAACAACCGTTTATTGTTTGCTGCATACCATCCCCTTCAACGATGTGGAGATGAAGAATATATTAACACCCTTATTGATGCACTTAACACGTATTTCCCAAGAAACAAATAAGCAGAAAAGAAAAATCAGAGAACGCAACATGCTTTTGGCAGATGAGGGTGCCCCAAAACTTATGGGACACCCTCTTTTTTATGCATGCAATGACTATTACTCTTTTGCCACAGGTGTCTGGAGGATGGAGAGCCACTTTTCGGGGTTACATTTCTATTCCATTTTTCAATGGCTGATATAGTTATCAACCACCATAATAAACGGAATCTTCAGCTACGGTTAAATCACAAAGACCCGCATCGTGGAACATGCCCTCGAAACTCAGGTCCTCGTCTATTAACGGCCAATGAATTCCAGAATAGGACAGTTCGAACTCAGCACGTTGCTCTTGACTCGCGTCACGCAAGCGAGGCCAGTTATCGAACTCGTAGGATGCCTGCTTACCGTCAGTTGTTACGGCATACACAGCGTGGTCATCCACCCATACCCGGTCTATTTGCATCTTTTTCATCTCTGTTTGAAAAACTCTTGCCAACGATCAAGGATTACATCAGTGTTCTCTTCAAGAATTGACTCTATTAGAGACAACTCATGTTTCTTGAAACCGTGATTGTACACCATCATCATCGGTTGCACATTATATTTTGCTTCACGCCCTGCATTACAAATATGCACATGCACAGGTTCGTGGTCGTCAGAATAAAACATAAACCGTAATCCAAATAGTGTAAAAATAGTTGGCATTGCTTTATTTATATTTGATTTTGTAACGATGCAAGATGGAAAATATTGTTTTAACTAAGAAAAAAGGAGTCACATTGTTGCAACTCCTTTTTCATACGTGTAATGGATATTACTCTTTCGCTACTGGCACCTGAAGGATGGAGAGCCACCTTTCGGGGTCTTTCTGGTTCCAGATGCCATCGACATAGACTGTCCGATGTTCGCCAATGATACGGTAGCCCTGCTCTTCGATGTAGCGGAAGAACTCGGTGTAGGACTCGTAAAAACGGTCGTAGGGGCCGTGATGAGCCATGCACAGGGCAGTGGGAACTTCGGGCAGGCGTTTGAACTGGATAATGGCACTATCGGTGCCCATTTCCTCCACCTGCTCGCAGTATTCAATGTCGATGTCGGTGGGTTTATACTCTTTGTCATGCTCAACAGTGAAGCAGTAACCCGGCATAGGACAACGGCAACCGAGACGGTGCATCTCTGGAGCGATAACATCGGTACAGAGAGGGCCAAGGGCCTGCCAGTTTTTGATTACCTCGCGGTGCGAGGCGACGATGATTGACGGTAGGGTCTGAATTGAAAATTTTTCCATTGTACTGATTTCTTTGCGGGAGTCCCTCAACGAAAGCAAAAGCTGTAAACGGCCCTGGAGCATGTGCAGTTGCCTCTGGCAGTCGCCAATCTTCTGTTCCAGCTGTTCAAGGGGTGGAACGGTGGAATTGTTGTCAAAAATCTCTTTGATTTCCGCCAGCGAGAAACCCATGCCTTGCAGCGAGCGGATGGTTGACAGCTGTTGCATCTGGGATATGTTATAATAGCGATACCCCGTCCACTCATCCACCTCATCGGGTTGCAGAAGACCTTTCTGCTCATACAGCCTCAAGGTCTTTACAGTCACTTGCATCATCTTCGAGAACTCCCCGATTTTTAATTTTGTTCTGTAAATCATTATCGTACGACAATAGTGTTTGTTTGATATCGAATGCAAAGATACAACATGCCCCAAGGGACGAGTCAAGTGCTTTAACACATTTTATATAT
>JAEEGK010011602.1_pt1 | contig 20101 bp, 14 predicted proteins | sample 8958771 | NCBI WGS metagenome assembly JAEEGK01 (sample SAMN16246547, study PRJNA631951) | gut metagenome | biome: gut microbiome; feature: rumen; material: SC-attached | host: Bos | place: Iran: Karaj | collected 2018-10
CTACGTCGGTTGCCTGATTGAACTCGTAAGTAACCATCAGTACTTCTCTCTCTTTGTAACCATCAATTGCCATTGAAACTGGAGTCTTTGCCATAATTCGTTTCCTTTCTTAATTTTAAATTGTTAAACTTATACTTTTAATTCTTTATTCTCTAATGTCGCTCAGGGGATGTTTTATCTGATTGACGATGCAAAGTTACGACGGTTTTCGCCACAAAACAAGTTTTTTCTTCAATTTCGATTGAGAAGCATGCGACACCTGGCCCATCTTGCGACAAACCTCAGAAACACCCCAAATATCTGTCGCAAAAGGGCATAAAAAAGCCAGTAAAAGGTGTATTTACTGGCTCTAATATATTAATTAGGTAGGGTATTAATCGAGTATCTCCTGAATGTGGTAGAGTGGGCGATGCTTTACCTCATTGAATATCTTGCCAATGTAGATGCCCGTGATACCGATGCAAAGGATGACGAAGCCGCCTACGAGCCAGATGGAGAGGATCATGGACGACCAACCAGGAACAGCTGTGCCCAGGATGATGGCTCGCACCACGTAGATGGCGATGCAGAAGGTGATAATGAGGAACAACACGCCCAAGTAGGTAATGGCGTACATGGGCTTCACGCTGAAGGCTGTAATACCGTTAAGGGCCAGGTTGAGCATCTTCTTCAAGGTGTACTTGGAGGTGCCGGCATAGCGCTCGCTAATCACATCGTCGACGGTGGTAGACTTAAGACCAATCTGGGGAATCAAGCCACGCAGATAGAGATTAGTTTCCTTATAGTCGGCCAACATATCGAGGGCGCGCTTGCTCATCAGACGGAAGTCGGCATGATTATACACGCTCTCAACGCCCATGGAGTTCTGCAGTTTATAGAAGGCCATGGCCGACATGCGTTTCATGAAGGGATCGGCTTGGCGCGATACCTTGACACCATAGACGATATCGTTGCCTTCCTCGAAGTTCTTCACCATCTGGGGGATGCACTCAATGTCGTCCTGAAGGTCGGCATCGATAGTTATCACAGCATCGGCCCAGTTGCGGGCTGTCATCATACCTGCAAAGATGGCATTCTGATGACCTACGTTGCGCGAGAGGTTGATGCCTCGTACGAACTTGTTCTCACGATGCAGCTCAGATATCATCTTCCAAGTATTGTCGCGACTACCGTCGTTGACAAATACCATCATACTATCGCTGGAGATGAGTCCCTCGGCTATCATGCGCTCAAAGAGGGCTGTGAGGCGTTCTACGGAGTGGCGGAGCACCTCTTCCTCGTTATAACAGGGCGATACGGTTGCAAGTTTTATCATTTCTTTATGGGATTATTTACAAATTCTGTGAAGGTGCCGAAGGTGTCGTGCTGCTTCAGCATCTTAATGAGGTTATCGAGGCGCTCCATCATCTGCTGACCGCTATGGTTCTTAATGATAAACGGCATCTTGAACTCTGGGTGCTCCTTCAGGTCGTAGAACTCCCATGGGTGGAAGTAGGTAACGAAGTAGCCATCGTGTTTCAGCGTGCGACGCACAAGCCAGTGGTAGAGACCCTCTGGCAGATTGTGCAGGGCAAGCCAGAACAGCGGGAAGCGGATCAACGGGCTAACAGAAGCAGGAATCTGCATGACATCACCCTTCATGAACCAGGTACGTGGCTCTGTGAGATGCATGTAGCGGCCAGGGATGAAGGCAGGATTCAACGAGGAGTTGTATAGATAGCCTACACGGGCTATCTCGCTGTCGCTGACGGGGAACATGCGAGGCTGACGATAACCATACACCTTGCGACCACAAACGCGCTCTACAATCTCCTTAGAACGTGCGAAGTCAGTCTCGGTGGGCTGCCAGTGGTCAACACCATGACAAGCCACCTCATGGCCTTCGTTCATAATTCGCATCATCACCTCTGGGGCATGCTCGGCAAAGTTGCCTGTGCAGAAGAACGTGGCCTTCACATTGTTCTGCTTCAGCACGTCGAGAATGCGGTTAGTACCCTCGATGGATACAGTCATTCCTTCTTCCAGCGAGAAGTCGACCCCATGCTCACGGGGCACATCGAACTCCTCAGTATCGAAACTCAATAGAATCATACTTACATTGTCATTATTCTTTTCGGGTGCAAAAGTACGAATAATCGAGCGAAATGCCAAAAAAATAGCAAAAAAAACACGGGTCGCCATCTCGGCGACCCGTGCTGAACACAGAAATTTACTAACCTAATTAATTCCGATATGCGGGGTTTTGATATTGTGTCTTCTCTTCCTCGGTCATCTCCATACCGTCGAGCTGTCCCTGTGGGATAGGACGGATGTAGTAACCATCGGGGATGTCACGCTTCACCTCCTGGAGGTCCTTATCGGTGTAACCGCTACCAGCAATGTGGTAAACGCTTGCACGCTTCTTCCAAGTCTGGGTACGAACGAGGTCGAACCAACGGTATCCCTCGCCCCAGAACTCACGGCTACGCTCGTCGAGGATGAAGTCGATAGTAATCTGATCAGGTGTAGCTGCTACCATCTCTGCGCTGTGGTCGGCTGCGAAAGGAGCACGAGCATTTACGCAGTAGGTCTGCTTACCGGCACGGGCACGGAGCACGTTCACGAGTGTCTTTGCATCCTGGTTCTTACCCAGCTTAACAGCTGCCTCAGCACCAATGAGATAGAACTCAGAGAACTTAGCGATATTCCAAGGACGTGGGCTACCACCGTTAACCTTTGAGCCGAGGCCACCAGCATTATCAGTACGATAGATACCTAACTTCCAGTTGATGGGGTACTTCTTACGGCTGATATGATTAACAGCTACAACGAAGTCAGGACGGCCGGCCATCTCGCCGAAGCCGAGCTTACCATCGGCACCAGTGTAGTTGATCTTGCTGTCATCGCTCTCAGGAACCCAGCTGAAGTAGCTCTCGCCTGGCTTGATCTGAGAACCATTGGCACCAATTACATAAGGCTCAGAGTTGCCAGACTTATCCCAGTTGGTGAAATAGCTCAGGGTGAAGGTTGCATCATAGCGAGAGTCGATAGACTTGACGGCGTCTTCCCATACACCACCCTCAATGAAGGCATCAGCTACAGGAGCCATACGAGTCCAAGGACGTCCGAGACCCTGAACAGCCTCACGCTGAACAGGATTAATCACAGCGCCAGAAGCAGCCTTAGCGGTCATCTCGGTGTAGTTCCAAGTCTCCATCCAGTAAGCGAAGTTCTCAGGAGAGCCACCACTACCCCAACCATAACCGGCACCACCGTTACCATACTTCTCGTCCTCATCGTGATCAGCATAGAGCATGATCTCCGAGTTGCGGTCGTTGGTAGCTACGTTCACATCATAGAATGTGGGCTGCAGCTTGTAAGGGCCAGGATTGTCAATGGCCGCCTTAGCGGTATCGTAAGCCTTCTGGAAGTAGCTCTGAGCCTGACTGGCATCGCGAGATGTCTCAGGATAGGTAGGAATTTTATTGGGATTCTCCAACCACCATGCATAGGTCAGATAAGCCTTTGAGAGATACAGACGGGCCAAGTTCTTGGTAGCTGTACCAGTGAGACGGGGATTCTCTGGCAGATCGGCCACAGCCTTCTCCAGGTCAGGGAAGATACACTTAGTGTAAACCTCAGGAACAGTGTTACGTACAGAGGTACGAACTGTAGAGGTGTTGAACTTCAGTTCGCCAGCACCCAGATCCAGGGGCACGCCACCATAGGTCTGCACGAGGATGAAGTAGTCGAATGCACGGAAGAAGTAAGCCTCAGCCAGCAGGGCGGGATCCATACCAGCGGCCTCACCATTCTCGATAACACCACTACAGGTGTTGATATTAGCAAACAGGGTACCCCAAGCACCACCAGCAACAGTGCTGGTAGGAGTTACAGAACCTACACCAGAGAGGTCGGCATCCTTGAAGTTACCGTCGGCGCTCTGTGCGTATGTATACTCATCGGTACCTGTCTCCAGGGTATTCAGATAGTAACCATTGCCATAGAAATAGCGCAGGTGAGCGTAAAGTGAGGTCAGACCTCCCTCGATACCCGCCTTCGTAGTGAAGAACGTCGGGTCGAACTGGCTGCGCGGCTGCTCGTCGAGCACGTCGTTGCAGGATGTCATGGTCGTAGACAGACCACAGCATACAAGACCCGCAGCAAGAATATATTTGATACTTTTAGTTTTCATAACTCTTAAATCTTATTACTTAATTCTTAACTCTTAATTAGAACGTTAGGTTCAGACCGAAGATAAAGTTGCGGGTAGAAGGTGTGTTGTAACCGATGATAGGCATTCTGTGACTACCAAAGGAATAACCTACAGCCGTATTCTCGTTTGACCAAGAGTTGGTCTCAGGATCAAGTCCACACTCGTCGTTGTAGGGCGAGAAGAGTACGAATGGATTCTGTACTGAAGCATAGAGGCGCAGACGGCTGATGCCGAGATCCTTCACAGCCTTGATGTTCTCGAAGCTGTAACCAAGAGTAATGGTACGAATCTTCAGGTAGCTGGCGCTGAAGTAACCAAGAGTAGAACCGTACTTGGGGTTATCACCGCTCTGGATACCACCAGGTTTTGGATACTTAGCACCTGTGTTCTGCTCTGTCCAGTAGTCAACATCGAGATTGTTACGACGACCAGTCAGCATGTTCAGGTAACCGTTAGATGAGTGGATAGCAGAAATCAGCTTACCACCAATCTGGAAGGCACCGATGACGGTCAGGTCGAAGCCCTTATAGCCAACAGTCGTGTTGAAACCACCAATGAGGTCGGGCTCCATGCTCATGATCTGACGATCAGAAGAGTCAATCTGACGGGTAGGCAGACCGTTAGCATCGTAGTCACCAGTATACTTAACCTTAATCATACCAGCGTTACCACCGGGCTCGAGGATGTTCATAGCAGCCTCTTCACCCTGCTGCCACAGACCGATCTTCTCCCAGTCGTAGATTACGTCGATAGGATAGCCTACGAACCAGAGGTTGCCCTCATCGCGCTTCTCACCTGATGCCAACTCAGTCAGTTCGTTACGGTTCTGATAGAGGTTGATACCAGCCTCCCAGTTCCATCCCTTATAATTATCAAGGATGATGCCGTTCAGAGTGAACTCCCAACCCTTGTTCTGAGTCTTACCGATGTTACCTGTAAAGCCACTTACACCAGAGGTGTCAGGCAGTTTCACGTTGAGCAGAATGTCGTTGGTCTTCTGGATGTAGTACTCGAATGTACCAGAGAGACGACCATTGAAGAGTGAGAAGTCGAGACCGAAGTTCCAGGTCTTAGAGTACTCCCAGCCCAGCTCGGGGTTAGGCAGTGAGTTTACATAGTAACCAGCTTTGTAGTTAGTGCCGTCGCCGAAGTTGTAGTTGCGGATACCCAGTCCACCGAGGGTAGAGTAGGGGTTGATAGCCTGGTTAGAGGTCTCACCATAACCTACGCGCAGCTTCAGGTTGTCAAGCCAATTGATGTTCTCCATGAAACTCTCACGGGCGATGTTCCAACCAGCGCTGACAGCGGGATATGTGTGCCACTGATGGCCCTTTGCCAGACGTGAAGAAGCGTCTGAACGAACGGCTGCAGAAAGCATATACTTATTATCATAAGAGTACATGACACGACCCATCCAAGAAATCAGACCGCTCTGGTTGTAGCTGTAACCGGTAAGGTTAGCCTGACCAGTAGCTTTGTCGAGTGCATAGTACTGGAAGTAGTCAGCAGGAATCTCCTGTGCAGAAGCACCAGACTGCTCGTAAGTTGACTGCTCGGCAGAGTACATGGCAACAGCATTGATGTTGTGCTTGCCAAATGCGTGATCGTAGGTAAGCAGGTTCTCAACAGCCCAGTTACGGGTCTGGTTCTCGTATACAGAACCGCTGTTAACAGCGTTGGCATCCTTGTTGTTAACACCAGTACCGGTGAAGCTACCACTCTTAGAGCTACGGAAGTTCAAACCAACGTTGATGCGATAGCTCAGACCCTCAATCCATGGGCACTTTAACTCACCGAAGAAGGTGTTGTAGGTACCGAGACCCTTATTCTCGCTCAGCCAAACATCCTTGTCGCGCTCAACGGTCTCTTTGGTAACAACTACCTGGTCGTCGGCGGGTAGAGCGTTATAACGCTTCAGGTTGCCGTTTGCATCGTATGGACTTGACAGAGGTGAAGAACACAGAACAGCGTACATGTTGTTCACACCCTGAGTCTTGCGATAGCTGGTATTGGTGCTCAAGCCGAAGCGGAAGTACTTACCAACCATCTGATCGAAATTACCACGAATAGAAACACGGTCGTAACCCTCGGTGGGAACAACTGACTCGTCGTGATAGTAACCAGCGCCGAAGCTGTAGCTACCACCATTGGTACCACCAGCAACGCTTACATCGTGGTTGTGGCTAACACCGGTCTGATAGTACAGATCCTGCCAGTCGGTATTGGTATTTTCGTTCTCATCGAGTGAGTTCTGATACAATCCAGCATACTGACGCATCTTATTGAAGGTAGGACCATCCATCATAGGATACTTCTTGAATACCTTCTTAAATGATACATAACCATTATAGGTAACCTTGGCGGGAGCGCCCTGAGAACCCTTAACAGTTGTGATGATGATGACACCGTTAGCACCACGAGAACCGTAGATGGCGGTAGCAGAAGCATCCTTCAGGATATCCATCGACTTGATGTCGGCAGGGTTGATATCAGAAAGCTGTCCCATGAAGGGGATTCCGTCGAGCACGATCAGCGGGTCGTTACTTGCAGTCAGTGAACGCTGACCACGAATACGGATCTGCATCTCAGCACCTGGCTTAGAAGAAGTCTGTGTCATGAGCACACCAGCCACACGACCCTGCAACTGCTGGGCGGCGTTGGTAGCTGCAATCTGGTTCAGTTTCTCACCACCGATGTTGGCTACAGAACCGGTAACGGCTTCACGGCGCTGGGTACCATAACCGATAACCACCACCTCGTTAACTACGTGACCATCTTCTTTAAGGTTCACGTGCACGCCATCGCCAGCCTTAATCTCCTGACTCTCATAGCCTACATAAGAGATGACGAGCGTAGCGCCCGGCTTCACATTAAGAGAGAAGTTACCTTCGAAGTCGGTAACTGTACCATTGTTGGTACCCTTCTCCATGACCGTGGCACCAATCAGCGGACCCTGAGAGTCGGAAACCTGACCAGTAGCCTGCTTCGTTTGCTGTACGGAAGCTACTGATTCGGTAGCTGCCGAAGCCTGCTGTGCAGAGATCATGCCCAAGAAGCACAATCCTACCAACATGGCTGTTTTCTTTGCTTTGAAACTCATACGTTTGGTTTTGTTAGTTAATAATAAATTAAAATTAAAAAAAAATCTGCCGCAAAGGTAGGCAGATTTCTTTTTTGGGGCTTTAACGTATGTTTCGTTTCATTTCATATTTGTTTCAACCTTGTTTTTTTAGCACTTTTTGCTCTACATACTCGGTTGGAGAGACGCCAAACTGCTTGCGGAAGACCGTTGAGAAATGGGCCAGATTGCTGAATCCAACGGTGTATGCAACCTGTGTCACATTGATTTTCTGCTCCTCCAGGAGACGTACGGCCTGCTCCAAACGGATGTTTCGGATGAACTCGCTAACGGGCAGACCTGTCATCTCTTTCATCTTGCGGTGCAACTGGGCTCGACTGATGCCAACCTCTTTCGTCAACATCTCCACATTGAAGTCGCTATCATCAAGATGTTCGTTTACCACCTTCATGATACGTTCCATAAGTGCCTCGTCGTTGCCCTTTACCTGCTTCTCTTCTACCTTGTCCTTCTGTTGCTGTACACCAGAGAACTTGCCCTTCAGACGAAGGTTCTTGCTGATGAGGTTGTTGATGACGACATGCAACTCATCCATATCGAAGGGTTTGGCCAAGAAGGCGTCAGCTCCCTTTTCCAATCCTTCAAGGCGGTTGGCCACATCCGACTTCGATGTCAGCATGACCACAGGGATGTGGCTGATGTTCATATTGGTCTTGATCATACGCAGCAAAGTGAAACCATCCATTTCGGGCATCATCACATCGCTGATTACGAGGTCGTATTGTTTCTCGGCGTCTGGACTTAACAGTTCCCGTAAGGCTTCACGGGCACTGGTCACAGCGGTAATGTGATAATACGAGCCAAGTTCCTGAGAGATGTATATGCCGATTTCTGCATCATCATCGACCACCAGAACACGATAGTTGGACTGTGATTTGGGACGTGATGCCTTTTCCTTATCATTGGTAACGAGTATTTCTTCTGCCGTCAGATGACTATTGCCTAATGGTAGACGTACCGTGAAGATACTACCCTGACTGTCGTCGCGGTTGGCAGCTTCGATGGTGCCGTGATGCATCTCTACCATCATCTTACACAGGTTCAGACCGATACCCGTGCCTTCGATATGGAGCGAGCGGGAACTGCTGCCCTGATAGAAACGGTCGAATATCTTGTGTACATCGCCACGGATACCCATACCGTTGTCAATCACCTGTAGTTCAGCTGTCTGGTTAGGACCTTCAGCTACACGGACTTCTATCTCACCACCATCATAAGTATACTTAAAGGCATTGGAGAGCAAATTATCAACCACTTTATCGAGTGAGGTACGGTCGAGCCATACCTTCAGTTGGTCTATCTCTGGCTTGTAGTGGAAAGTCATATTTCGCTCTTTAGCCGTATACTCATACGATTTCAGGATATTGCCCACATATTGAACCATATCGGTTTCCTGACACTGGAGTTTCATCTGCTGTTTGTCGATTTTACGGATATCAAGAATCTGATTGACGAGGTTCTGCACACGACGGGCATTATGCTCAATAGTTTTCAAGTCAGACTTCACATCACTGTCAAGGTCACGCTTTAATAGCTTATGAAGTGGACTCATAATCAGTGTCAGCGGTGATCGGATGTCGTGGGTGGCATTGATGAGGAACTTCATCTTTTCCTCGTCGAGTTCTTGTTTACGGCGACGCAGGTATATCCACAAAAGGAAACCGAAAACAGATAGGGCTCCTAATATATATATAAGGTACGCCCACGAGGACTTGTACCATGGTGCACGTACGATGACATGGTAGACCTGCGCATCAGTATAGGTACCACTATCATAGGCTCTAACCTCAATGGTGTATGAACCCGGCTGCAAATGAGTAAAAGGTATGCGGTTGCGGCCTGCTAATGTCCTGGTCCACTCCTTCGAGCCGTTAATACGGTATTCGTAGAACACATTCTCGGCATTGGAGTAGTTCAATAGCGAGAACTCCATGGTGAAAGTGTTATCCAGATAGGAGAGCTCTATACGGTGGCTCTCCTCTAGGGTCTGCGTTATAACAGGCTTGTCGTCGGAGAGCGTATTGCAGTTAACGGAGTTACTGCCGATATAGAGGCCTGTAAGATGAATTTCGCCAGGCTGATGCTTGCTGTTCCTGATGGCTTCGGGCTCAAATGACGTGATACCATCGCTGATGCCGAACCAAATTCGATCGTCGGGTGTACGCATAGCCACACCGAGAGCATACTCTCGTGTGACGAGTCCATTGCCGTATACATAGCCTACAAAGTGTTTTTTCTTTCGCTGGTATTGCCAAATGCCCATCGTTGTACTGCACCAGATATCGCCCGAGGCATCCTCAACGATACCACACACCATTCTATTGCTTAGGATGTCAGCTCCAGGCATGGGTACTGCCTCGCCTTTTTCTTGGTCGTAGATGTAAATGCCATAATTTGTACCGAAAAGGAACTGGTGGTCGCCGGTTTCACATATAGCCTCAACACTGTTGTAATCAAGAATGACCTCCCATCCGTAGGGGTGGAAATGATCGTTCTGCGGATCATAACAGTTCACACCCGAGGCAGTGCATATCCATAGTTTTCCTTTGCTGTCCATCATCAGACGCGTTACCCAGTCGTTGTGTATACTACCTCGCTTGGTGTTCTCGTCGTGCATACTGAACTTCCTTACGGAGCCTGTCGTGGTGTTATACACCCATAATCCCTCAGAATAGACAGAGAAGTAGATATTGCCCATTCCATCGTCAATCATGGCGTTTACAAAGCCGTTATTGAAACTTACTTTTTGCTTGGCAGCACCAGTTGTAGGGTTATATTCGAACAGTCCGCTGTTCGTTCCCACCCAATAATTGCCGCGTTTGTCGCGATAGAGTATGTAAGTTCCCTGCGGCGATGCAGGATGGGCAACAAGTCTTCCTTCGGCATCGAGACCAAAGACGCCGTTATTCTGTACGGCACACCAGGTCATACCATTATCGCCAGCACAAATTGAGGTTAGCGAACCTCCGGTATTGACATGCTGGTCAGCCAATTTCCAGCTTCTGAATTGTGGCTTACGCTGAGGCAGCATCAACAGACCGCGTTTCTGACACCCCACCCAGAGGTTATCCTGATTATCTTCAAACAGGGCCCATACGGTAGAGGTACTCAGGTCGAAAGATGCACTTTGATACTCATAACGCTGCATACGGTGTTCCCCCTTGGGTATCCAACAGAGACCATTGCCCATTGTTCCGACAAACAGGTTGCCGTGGCGGTCGAGCATAGCGGTTCGCAGCAGGATATCTTTGCCAGAGAATTCTCCAAAATCAAAATAGTCGTCATACATCTTTCCATCGCGATAATAGAGTATGCCATGGATGGCAACCATCAGCACTCCGCCCTCATAACCTACAAAGCCGGTAATGGTGCCATATGGCGACATAAACTCCTCAAGTTTCCCATCAGGGGTGCGATGAATGACTGTACTGCCATGTCCTGATTTCCAGAAATGGCCCTTCTGATCGATGAAGATATAACTGAAGAAATTGTTGTCGGCTGTCGCGTATCCTTGGAGAAGATGGGTTTGCTTGGTGGCAATATCAAGACGGAAAAGACCATATCCGGCTGTTCCTATAAGCAGATGGTCTTCATTTTCCTGAAGGATATAGTTGATTCTTGGAACATCCTTTGCGCCATTCATCTTAATATGGACAAATAGATCGTTAGCATCATCATAAAAATCAAGTCCTTTCTGGGTTCCTACCCACAGGTTTCCTTTTGAATCGTTGAAAAGGAAGGTAATGATGTTACTGCTGATGCTTGAAGGATTGTTTTTGTCGTAGAGATAGTTGGTAAAACGGTAGCCATCGTATTTGTTCAGACCATACTCGGTGCCAATCCAGATGTAACCGGCCTTATTCTGGCAGATGTTCATAATCTGATTGCTCGACAACTGGTCCGAGGTGAAGAAATGCTGGGTCTGTCCCACAGCGATGAGACATTGTAGCAGCCAGATAGTTAGTAAAAGTAGTTTCCTCATTGTCTTGGTTATATTGTTAGTTATAAATAGAAGATACTTTCCGGTCCCATGTTCAGCAGCAGGTCGAGTATGGACAAATTTGGCAGGAAACCATGCTTTTGTCGATATACCTGATAATAGGGTTTAGGCTCGAATCCTGCGTTCTCATCTGGTGAGTTAGTCACATCGCTTATGTGTCGGAAGGACTCTGTATAGCTCACGTCGGGCTGGATATCTATCAACTCGCACATTTTCTGCCTGATGGCCTCGTTGAAATCGAGCAGGAAGTCCCAGCGTTGCTCAAAGAAAGGCCGCAAATCGTCTTCATAATAGTCAAAGAACGGCGACTTTCCGTAGGCGCTCTGAATAGCATTCCAGTGCAAATGTCGCCAGTTGCCATGGTCACTGATGCGGAGATCCTTTATCAGCATGGTATCACCATGTTTTACAGGCACCGTGAGCGCCTGAACACCATTGGCAGCCGCAATGAGACAACGATTTCTGAAGGTTTGCTTCTGAAAATTCTCCCATCGCTCTATCTTTACATTCTCAGCCCTATGCAGTTGCTGATACCACTGCACGGGACCGAAATATGTTGTGCTTAGCAGAATAGGCTCCACTCTTATTTAATATGGTCTACAATACGTCCGATACGACTCCAGCGAACACCACCAAAACCATGGCGATCAGGATCGCTACTCCACCAGATGAAGATGGGCTTACCTACGATATGATCCTCAGGTACGAAACCCCAATAGCGTGAGTCGGCTGAATTATGGCGGTTGTCGCCCATCATCCAATAGTAGTCCATCTTGAAGGTGTACTCTTTGGCTTCTTTACCGTTGATAAGAATCTTGCCATCTTGTATCTGGAGGTCGTTGCCTTCATACACCTTAATAGGACGTTCGTAGATGGCGATATTGTCAAGTGTAAGCGCGATGGATTCGCCCTTTTTCGGAATCCACACAGGTCCGTAGTTGTCACGTGTCCAGTGTTTGTTACCGTTAAGAGGATAGATTTCTAGGTCGTTGGCCTCAGTATTCAACTTGACGCTCTCCACAATGTCGGGATGGCTCTTCAGAACCTTTACGGCATGATTTGTCAATGGCATATATCCTGCCGTATTCAGACTAGTCAGATCCTCCATCGAGATTCCTAATTCTTCCATCATCTCTTCTGGGATGGCCTGCCTTAACTTTACATAATAGGTATACTGTACGTTTTCTGGCTCTTTGTTTGCTTTACCGTCCAGATATATGATGTGATCCTTAATTTGGAGTGTCTGTCCTGGTAGACCTACACAGCGTTTCACGTAGTTCTCCCTACGATCTGCTGGACGAGTGATGATTTCGCCGTACTCTCCCTGGTTTCGATGTAACTCTTCACGACCAGCTGCATAAATAGCATCGAAATACTTCACACGCATATCGGCTGTCAGAGAATCAGGATCAGGACGATTCGGATAAAGCTGATAACCAATACCGTAGCACATCTGATAGTAGTCGTATGCCTGATACTGAGGTGCAGCACACAATGTATCGCCTGCGGGGAAGTTGAATACCACGATGTCATTCAGTTCCACTTTGCCCAAGCCCTTTACACGACGGTAATCCCAATGAGGCCATTCGATATAGCTTTTGCACTCTACCACAGGCAGGGTGTGCTGGGTCAGTGGCATCGTCAGTGGTGTTTGTGGAATGCGTGGGCCGTAGCTTACCTTAGATACAAACAGATAGTCGCCCGTCAACAGTGATTTCTCAAGCGAACTCGATGGAATGACGTAGTTCTGGAAAAAGAACTGGTTGATGAAGTAGACAGCCACTAAGGCGAAAACCAAGGCATCGATCCACGACATGACAAACTTAACAGGCTTTTCGGCCTCTTTCCACCACTGCCACTTGATCTTCTTGGTGATATATACATCGAATATGAAAGGCACTACAAGCAGTCCCCACCAACTCTTAACCCAATAAAGGAAGAGCAGATAAAGGATCAGTACGACGATGAACTTCGCCCACTGAACCTTTGGATTGAATTCTTTCTTCTTTACCATTTTATCATAATTACATTCACATCGGTTTGACGCAACGGTATTTAAGGAAGTTGCATCTTTTTCGGACTTTAACCTATGTTTTAGAACTTAAACATATCGCTAATTGTCAGCAGACCCTGATGATCCTTTGTATATTCAGCAGCCAACACGGCACCAAGAGCAAAGCCCTTACGGCTGTGGGCATCGTGAGTGATAGTTATCAAGTCGGCATCGCTGTCATAACGCACGGTATGAATACCAGGCACCTCACCACGACGGATATAGTCTACACGTAGGAACTTCGGATCGGTAGTATCCTCTTTCCATGCCTCCTTACGGTCGATATTCTCTACGATTTCATCGGCCAAAGTGATGGCTGTACCACTGGGATGGTCGAGTTTATGTACGTGATGGGTTTCCTCCATCTCAACGTCGTACTGTGGGAACTGGTTCATAATCTTAGCCAGATAACGGTTTACAGCCGAGAAAATGGCCACACCGATGGAGAAGTTAGATGCCCAGAAGAGTGTTTTGCCTTCCTCACTGCAAGCTTTGCGTACCTCGTCGCCATGCTCTGTCATCCATCCGGTTGATCCGCTAACCACCTTCACACCAGCCTTCCAGGCTTTCAGGTAATTGCCATAGGCAGCCTGAGGGGCAGTGAACTCGATGGCGACATCGGCTGAAGCAAAAGCAGCCGAATCAAAGTCCTGTTGATTATCGATGTCGATAATACTCACAATCTCATGACCACGGCTGATGGCAATCTGCTCAATCATCTTACCCATCTTTCCGTAGCCGATTAAAGCAATTTTCATAATTAATCCGAATTAAAACGCTGCAAAGATACTGCTTTTTACTCATAATTTCATGAAATTCAACAGAAAATAACCAAAAAGGTCAGTAAAATTTGTACATTTTAAAATAAAGTCCTACTTTTGCACCCTCGAAGAGAGCAAAGATTTCTATTTCAGGATATGAGAAAATCAATTTTTGACTTACTTGAATGTAAGGGAAAGCAGCCAGTCAGTATGCTGACGGCTTACGATTATCATACGGCCTGCACCATTGATGAGGCCGGAATCGATATGATCTTGGTTGGCGACTCTCTCGGCAATGTGATGCTGGGCTATGAGAATACACTCGCCGTAACAGTAGATGACATGATTCATCATGGCAAGGCTGTGGTGCGTGGTGCCAAACAGGCTTTTGTGGTGATTGACATGCCTTTTATGTCTTACCAGATATCGGTAGAGGATGCTGTCCGTAATGCAGGACGTATCATGAAAGAGACGAACTGCCAGGCCGTGAAGTTGGAGGGTGGCGTGGAATATGCCGATCGTATCAAGGCCATCGTTGAGGCTGGTATTCCTGTTGTGGCTCATATCGGACTCACTCCACAATCCGTTAATGCCATGGGTGGTTATAAGGTACAAGGTAAATCCTTAGAACAGGCCCAAAAACTGATCAAGGATGCCCAGGCAGTGGAAGAAGCTGGTGCTTTCGCTATCACATTAGAGTGTGTGCCAGCTGCTTTAGCAAAGCTCATTACCTCACAGACCAAGGCATTGACCATTGGTATCGGAGCAGGCAATGGCTGCGACGGACAGGTGCTGGTTTATCAGGATATGTTAGGCTATAATGATGGTTTCATACCTAAGTTCGTGAAGAAATATGCAGATTTGCATAGTGTGATGCTTGAGGCTTTCAAGCAATACAAACAGGAGTGTGAACAGCGCTCCTTCCCTGCAGCAGGACAGACCTATGCTATCAGCGAGGAGGTGATGCAGGCACTTTTTGAAACGGAGTTAGAAGAAGTAAGAAGATAAGAGTATATGAAAGTTGTAAAGACAGTCAAGGAGGTAAGAGAGATTGTAGCCGGATGGCGTAAAGAGGGACTGAGCGTTGGACTTGTGCCTACGATGGGTTTTCTTCATGAGGGGCACCAAAGTTTGATTCGCAAGTCGGCCAGCCAGAACGACCGCACAGTGGTTTCTGTATTTGTAAACCCCATCCAATTTGGACCTAACGAGGATCTGGAGGCTTATCCTCGTGACCTGAATCGCGATATGGAGAAGGTAGAAGAGGCTGGGGGAGATTTGATCTTTAATCCGGAACCTTCTGAGATGTATCCTGGTCACTTTACCTCGTTTATCGATACCACAGAGACTACAGAACTGCTTTGTGGTGCTGTTCGTCCTGTTCACTTCCGTGGTGTGTGTACCGTAGTGGGTAAGCTCTTTAATATCGTAGGTCCCGATCGTGCATACTTTGGACAGAAGGATGCCCAGCAGTTGGCTACAGTGAAGCGTTTTGTGCGCGATCTGAACTTCCCACTTGAGATTGTGCCCTGTCCTATCGTCCGTGAGGAGGATGGCTTGGCCAAGTCGAGCCGCAATACCTATCTCAACGCAGCAGAGCGTCAGGCTGCGCTGATTCTTTCTAAGAGTCTGAAGAAAGGTAAAGAAGCTATCGAGGCTGGCGAGCGCGATGCACAGAAGGTTATTTCTATCATCCGTCAGAACCTGGAGACTGAGCCAATGGCTCGTATCGACTACGTAGAAGTGGTAGACTTTGAGAACATCCAACGAACAGCCCGTATCGAAGGCGAGGTGCTGGTGGCTATCGCCGTGTATATCGGCAAGACCCGACTCATCGACAATTTCATCGTTAATATATAATATAGGTATGGATATCACGCTGCTGAAAGCTAAGATTCATCGTGCCGTGGTTACCCAGGCCGATCTGGACTATGTGGGCAGTATCACCATCGACTCAGACCTGCTGCGCGAGAGTGGCATTCTTGAGTACGAGAAGGTGGAGATTGCCGATGTTGACAATGGCAACCGCTTTGAGACCTACGCTATCGCTGGTGAGGCTGGCTCAGGTATTATCTGTCTGAATGGAGCTGCTGCCAAATGTGTGAACGTAGGTGATAAGGTAATCATCATGGCATATGCCTATATGACTCCTGAAGAGGCTAAGAGTCACAAGCCTACCGTACTCTTCGTAGACGAGAACAATCGTATTGTACGTAAGGCTAACTACGAGAAACACGGCCTACTCAAAGAGCAATAAAAAAGTCAAAAAGTCCAATAACACTATGCTGACAGGAAAAACCATCGTACTAGGCGTTACGGGCGGTATTGCTGCCTACAAGAGCGCCAATCTGACCTCGATGCTCATCAAGTTGCATGCCGATGTGCATGTGATTATGACTCAGAACGCCACCAAGTTCATCACACCGATGACGTTCGAGACACTTACCAACAATAAGTGCATCGTTGATACCTTTGATCGTAACTTCTCGTTCGATGTCAAGCATGTGTCGCTGGCCAAGCGTGGCGACCTGTTTGTGGTGGCTCCCTGTACAGCTAATGTCATCGGCAAACTGGCTCATGGTATCTGCGACGATATGCTCACTACTACCATGCTGGCCACACGCGCTCCAAAGCTTATTGCGCCTGCCATGAATACTGGCATGTGGGAGAATCCTATCCTGCAGGACAATCTTGTTAAACTTAAGGGCTATGGCTATCATATTATCGATCCTATTGTGGGCCGACTGGCTTGTGGCGATACGGGCACTGGCAAGATGAACTCTGAGGAGGTAATCGTAGAACATATCCTTACGTTTATGGCCAAGGAACACGATCTTAAAGGCAAGCGATTCCTGATTACCGCTGGTCCAACACAAGAGGCTATCGATCCTGTGCGCTATATTACTAACCACTCTTCTGGTAAGATGGGCTACGCAATAGCCAAGATGGCCCGTCTGCGTGGCGCTGAGGTTATGCTGGTTTCTGGTCCTGTTAACATCAAGTCTTTTGAGGGTGTGGATTTAGTACCTGTTAAAAGTGCTGCTGATATGTTTGATGCCGTTACCAGTCGCAGCGCTGAGGCCGATGTGGTGATTATGTGCAGTGCAGTGGCCGACTATACACCAGCTGAATATTCTGACCAGAAGGTGAAGAAACACGATGGCGAAATGGCCATTCAGCTTAAGCGCACTCAAGACATTCTGGGTTGGCTTGGTGAGCACAAGAAAGCAGGTCAGACATTGGTAGGATTCTCGATGGAAACGGAGAATTTGATCGAGAACTCGCGAGCCAAGCTTGATAAGAAACGCGCAGATATGATCTGCGCCAACTCTATCGCAGATGGCAATACAGGCTTTGCAGTCGACACTAACAAGGTTACAATCATTACCAGCGACGCAGTTACCGAGTTGCCTTTGTGTCCTAAGGAAGAAACTGCCGACCTAATCCTCTCGCATATCCTAACACTCTAGTACGTTATGCATGTTCTGATAGATATCGGCAATTCCACCGTTGTTATCGCTCTAGCTTATAACAACGGCGACATCACTGCTACATGGCGTTTCAAGACTAAGAAAGAAGAGACGGCCAGTTTCTTCCGCTACGAGCTTCGCCAGGGTTTCCGCAAATATGGTGTTGAGATTGCTGATATTGAAAAAATCACCGTTTCATCGGTAGTACCTGAGGTAAATGATGACCTTGCGCAGGCCGTAGTCGACCTGACAGGCATCACACCACATTTCTTCTCGATAGCCGATGCCGAGGGTATTGTCAGCATCGATGTCGAGTCGCCTTCGCAGTTGGGCAAGGACCGATTAGCCGATGCTATCGGCGCAGCAAAGTGCTATGGTGTACCTGCTATTGTTATCGACTTTGGTACAGCAACCACATTGGGAGTTATCGATGAAAACGCGCATTTTCTTGGTGGATTGATTATTCCTGGCGTTAAGACATCGCTCAGCGCACTCAGCACTCGTGCCTCGCAACTCTCTTCTATCACCATCGAGAAACCAGCCCATTTCATCGGTCGGAACACCCTCGAGTGCATGCAAAGTGGTATCCTCTATGGCACTGCTACTATGATCGATGGACTTATTGATAAGCTCCTACCCACACTTTCTGCCGATGTCCATATCATCGCCACTGGTGGAATGGCCAAAACCATCGTCCCCCATTGTACTCATCAGATCATCATCGACCCATACCTTCTGTTTAAAGGACTCTTATGAAAATCGCTTTTATCGGCTCAGGCAATCTGGCCACGCATCTCTCTCTCGCCCTGAAAGCAGCTGGCGAGGAAATCATCCAAGTCTATAGTCGTACAGATGCTCATGCCAAGGAGTTGGCAGATAAATTGGGTTGCATCCATACGACAAATCTCGATAAAATCTACCTAAATGCTGATGTTTATATCCTGTCAGTAAAAGATGATGCCATCAGCCAAATAGCCGATTCTATCTGTCACAAATGTCCTCATGCCCTGTTTGTGCATACTGCTGGTAGTGTGCTGATGGATATCTTCAAGGGGAAAGCCAATCATTATGGTGTGCTCTATCCCATGCAGACCTTCTCAAAGGCTCGAAAGGTAGATTTCCGTCCTATCCCATGTTTCATTGAAGCTTCTAGTAAAGAGGATATTGCCATTATTCGCTCACTTGCAGAAAGCATCTCCGACCATGTGGTAGACTGCGATTCGGAGAAGCGTAAGAAACTTCATCTCGCTGCAGTCTTCGCCTGTAATCTCACAAACCATTGCTATCGCTTGGCAGAACGAGTGCTTCAGGAAGAAGAAATCGACTGGAAACTCTACCTCCCATTAATCGATGAAACGGCCAGAAAAGTGTCAGAAATGTCACCTAAGGATGCCCAGACTGGTCCCATGGTTCGCTACGATGTCAACGTTATGAATCGCCAGCTGGCCCTCATCCCCGACGAGCGCACCCGCCAGATCTATCGCCTCATGGCCGAAAGCATCCACGAGGACTCAGGCCAATAGGTGGTATGAACCGCCAGCTAGGGGTTTGAGGACGCCTTTCATCTCGAGTTGGAAGAGGATGGCTGTGAGCTTGCCGATGGGTTGGCCTGTCTTGACGCTGAGGATGTTCAGTTGCAGGTCGTTTGTCTGTTGTAGCAGGTTGACAATCTGTTCTTCTTCTGGTGTAAGCTCAGGGAAAAGACTTCGCTCTATGCCTATGTGGTTGGCTCTCTGACGTATGGCTTCATCCTCCCATCCCATGGCCTTTACAAAATCATCGGCATTTGTTATCAGGGCAGCTCCATTATCGCGAATCAGATTATTACAGCCTTTTGAGAATTCTGCTCCCACATTTCCAGGGAAGGCAAAAACATTACGATCGTAACTCTGGGCTATCTCACAAGTGATGAGGCCTCCTCCTTTTTCTGCACTTTCCACGAGGATTGTTGCATCCGTCATACCTGCCACAATACGGTTTCTTCGTACAAAATTGGGCTTGTCGGCATTGGTCTGCGTCATAAATTCTGTGAGCAAACCACCATGTTTCACCATCTCGGCGGCTGTTCCGCGATGATGGTAAGGATAAATCTGGTCGAGGCCATGAGCCAGCACACCCACTGTGTCGTAGCCATTCTTCAAGGATTCGCGATGGGCATTGATATCAACACCATAGGCCAGTCCACTGACTACCAACACCTGAGGACATTGTGCCTTTAGGTCTCTGATAAAGGAACGGATCAGATCCTGTCCATAGGTAGTCATGTGGCGTGTGCCGATGATACTGATGATCTTAGCCTGGTTCAGATCACTGTTACCTAAATAATAGAGTACGATTGGCGCATCAGGACATTCCTTGAGTCGCTGGGGATAGTCGTTATCGGTCAATGTGAACGCCTTGATGCCATGCTCCTGCATGTATTTCAACTCATAATCTGTCCGTTTCATCGCCTCATCCCAGTCTTTGAGGGCTTCCGTCAGTCT
>JAEEGK010011603.1_pt1 | contig 20101 bp, 13 predicted proteins | sample 8958771 | NCBI WGS metagenome assembly JAEEGK01 (sample SAMN16246547, study PRJNA631951) | gut metagenome | biome: gut microbiome; feature: rumen; material: SC-attached | host: Bos | place: Iran: Karaj | collected 2018-10
TGTCGTTGCTGATATAAAAGGTATTAACGTGATCCCCTTTTTCTTTGCTGGCTGTTTCCTGGCGACCAACACAACTGATTGTCAATAAGGCCGCAAATATGAAGATTATTGCTTTGTTCATATCTTTCAGCAGATGTTTATTATTTAACCTCACAGGGGAAGCCCCCTGTGAACATTTTTGTATCCTACTAATCATCAAGGCCTAAATACAGGCGACTATATCCTTCATAAGCGGCGTCTGCAGAATCGTCCCACTGATGAAGATAGTCATGTAAACTCATGTTGTTCTCCCATTCATTCTCGTTACCTCCTGCATCCTCATCATAATCAGGCTCTTCCGGTAGATTGTCTGTGTCAAAGGGGAATAACCTTAATTTTTCGGCAGAAAAACGGACTTGTTCATTATAGCAGACTATTCTGTTGCACTCATTGACCACTCGTTCCTTATTTATAAAGAAATCTTTCACCTTATCTTCTCTAAGGCGAGTGAACAAATAAATACCCGTAGGATGAATAGAATCTTCTTTCTTTATTTGGCTTCTTACTTTTATTAGTTGACAGTCGTATAATGCTTCTTTGGCATCTGCTTCCCAGTTCTCAATCACTCCCAAGGTATAACCATTCTGAGGGACAGCAATAGCATAATACTCAAATGGTAGTTTTAACTTGGAAAAAAGAATGGCTCCAACCTTTCCCTCCTTTTTCTTAGCGAAAACAAGGCCATTGGGCATAGAATAAAAGATTCTATATTGCTCCTTTGAAATGGCCATTTTCCTTATTGCGATTCTGAAATTTTCATTTTCAGAGTCAAATATCAATCTGTATGCACGATGGTGAGGCTTGAGAATCCTACCAATTTCATAGAGCATTTGACCTTTCTTGTTGTATAGGAATCTTCCTTCACAATTAATGGCAATGAGAAACCTTCCATAGTCAAATATTCGCTCATATTGGAAAGGTACGAGCAACTGATGTTGCATATTGACACATCCCCAACTATCGGGATTGTCCTCGTAATCCTCAACACGTATGACAAAAGCAATGTCTTCGTCCTCACAGAAATAGGCTTTCTTATATATACCTCGCGGATTGTAACGTGAAAACACGTACAGATTCACAAAGTTTTGATGCTTTGGGATAAGTTTCTTATGATAATGTCTCATATATTATGTTTTTTGTAATGCCATTTTTCAATTAGGCTTACTACAAGCCTCCTATCTGTCAGGAAAACCGCGCCAGAGAACGCGACAAAAATCATAGGGACAGGTTTGATTCCTTCCCTTGCATCACATGGCAGATGCCCGTGCCGTTTTTCTCTCGCTTTTGTCGTGGCATAGAATGCTTGTTTACGTTATATAGCGCAAAGATACTCATTATTCTTGTTACCGCCAAATATTCTTCATCAGAATGAATCAAAAACCTGTCCCCTTGATTTTTCTTTAAAATCATATCTTGAAAACAGCAACCCTTATCGCGTGATTCTAAAGTTTTATATCTTTTACAATATAATTTTTCAAGTGATTCACCATCTTTTCATCCGTATCGTATTTTTCCGCAACATCCGACCCAACTTCATTGTATGGTGGTGCAAATAGAATAAAAAGAAAAAGTTTCTTCTTAATGTGATTATAAACGTAAAATCTCGCTTCCTCCACTGTAAACCATGTTATGCTTATTCCATTGATGTATTTGGTTCTATCTCTTGGATTTTCCCATGGGGTTGTAGTATTTTTAGCAGAATAGTTTAATGGTAAATCCTGAAGATAAACCTCCATAACTTTTGAGAATGGCTTCCCGATGAAGTATGCCTTTTGGTCAATGAAATTCTTCTGTAGATACTGAACGGTATCACCATTCACCTCATCCAATCCATAATGCTTGAAACTCTGTGCATTTATGCTGATAGACAGTATAATTGCTGCAAATGTAAATAATATCTTCTTCATACGGAATAATGTTTTACAATTATATTAATAGTTAAGGAATCATAGGGACAGGTTTTTGATTCCTTCCCTTGCATCACATGGCAGATGCCCGTGCCGTTTTCCTCTCGCTTTTGTCGTGGCATAGAATGCTTGTTTACGTTATATAGCGCAAAGATATTTATTTTTCTTGTTACCACCAAATATTCCTCATCAGAATGAATCAAACCTGTCCCCTTGATTTCATAATTCGCGGTTCGCCTCAGTTTTTGATTCATTTTATAACCGTTGACGTAATCAACTGCACAGATAGTACAAACGAGGGAAATAACAAGATAAATCATTTTAATTTTGTATTTTCGAGTGCAGCCTTTTTTGATGAAAAGATATACATAAATTCTCAATCTGCCAAATCATTATTCAAAAATAATCACTATAGTCCTCTTGATTACTATATTCCATCATGCTGAAGGAAATGCTGGGCGATAACCTTTCTTAATAGCACTCCCTTGTCCTCAATGTCACTATGATTATAGAAAATAAAATGGCTTTGCCAATGCGTAGAGAGTTTTACATAATTATTGAAAAAATCAATACGACGGATTTCCTTCCAGTCGCAAACAACAACTTTTCCGTCTTCACCCATACCATCCTTCATATAGGAAACACCTCCGTTGTTTACAATAATCTGTAAGGGGCCGTTATTCCATATTTTTTTCCAAGATTTCCAAAGCAAGAAAAACTGAATTACTTTCCACAAGAAGAACAGTATGAATACCAATATGAATCCAACACTAAATATGTCTTCATTTTGTTCGTCAAGAAGAAACAATGTATAAAGACAAATATAAAAAATCGCTATTCCCATAGGAAGCCCCATATCTTTAGGATTGAAAAACGCATAACGGATATAATTCCAAAAGGAAATGGGATAAGCCTTAACAACAATCCAGTTGTTATGCTGTATTTGTGTCCTTATAGGTTTAATTGCCTTTTGGCCTCTCCAACCTCTATATATGAAGAATAAGCCAAATAGGAGTATTAAACAACTTGTTAAATTAAATAACAAAGTCTGAGATCTAGTACATGGCACAAGCATGATAATACCTGCTAATGCGAAAAAGATACCCAGAGCGATAATTACATAATAGAATAATAACTTCAATAATGTAGTTCCAGATTCAATACTTGACAAAAAACTTGTATTGTTATTCATAATGTGTGACAAACGGATTTCCAACAACTATTTCATTTTTGCTCACATAGGCACCTCCTATGAATAAAAGAGGTGCCTTGATGTCAGCCTATTTCCCCACCAATACCTTCCGCCCATCGCGGATATAGATGCCCTTGGTGGGAAGGCTGTTGATGCGGCGGCCCTGCAGGTCATAGAAATTGTTTCCAGAATCCATTACAGAAAAAGTCATCGTTGAGATATCCAAAGGAATAAACGTGCCGAAGTCTTTGCCTTTAAAGATACACTCCCCATCCTCATGACAAGATTCAAGTCTAGGAGACATGGTGAACCAACGGTCAGTACAGAAGGGGTCTATACTATAGCCAACACTTTCCAAACATTCCACCCCCCAATCAGGCACTCCTGCATCGGGCCTGTCAACTATATAACTGATGTTGTAAACCTGAACCGTCAATATTTTACCATTGTAATTAGTTTCAAAACAGGCATCGTTCTCAATCTGAATATTATTAGGCAGAATGAGCACTCCATTTTGTTGCATTAGGAAATCGTAAAGCACCGATTCTTCCTCCTTGCCTTCGTACAATATAAAAACTTTTCTATCCGACTCTCTCACATAAGCATAAGGATGCCATCCGTCATCTCCGTAAAATTCTATGTCGTTAAGCCATAAAATCATATAACTAGTGCCCTGCACGATGGTTTCATATTCTAGCTTATAAGAATAAGTAAAACGTTGATAGTCACTTTCCGATAGTCTGCTGCATGTCCACGTTTTCCCAGGTTTCAACATTAGCTGATAATCGTGAGACCTACTCTGGGCTATTGCCTTTGAGTAAATAAGACACAAAAGCAAGAAAGCCATAATACAAATTGTAAATATCTTTTTCATATAGTAATTAATTACACAAAATGAAGAAGTTCCGATGAAATGGGCGGTGTTTAAAGTTTCATAATCAGTCGGTCGAACTCCTTTGAGCCTCCCTCGCTCTGATGAAATACCCGAGGGAGAAGTCTGCGGCGGATGTTTGAGATGCTTTGAGGAGACATTCCTGTCAGGTTTGCTATTTCCTTGGCTTTGAACTGTAGCCGAATCAGCAGGCACACATCAACTTCTTCCATCCTCAATGGTGGTTTGCATTCCTGCAATTTATTCCAGAATGACGGCAATTTATCCCTAAGTAGAGAGCGCAACTGACTCCATTCTTCGCGGGTGGGCTTTTCGGTCGATGATTTTGCCATCATACGGAAGGTATTTATCAGCGGCGAGTCAAATAACTCTTTCTCCACATCCTTTATTTCCTTTATTGTCAGTTGGTTTTCCAACTCTGCAAGCCTGAACAGTAACAGCCTCTCCCTTTCATCTGCTTCTCTCTTATATCGCTTGATGTGCTGGAAGATAATATAAACAGCAAGCAGGCAGAGTAAGAACAGCATTCCGAAGAAAATCGCTGCATTCCTGTTCTTGTAGGCCTCATTCTCCTTCTGCTCTGCCATACGCTTATGATATGAATAGTCGTACATGGCTTTCATACGTTCCACTTCTTCTGTTGCCATGTGGGCATAGACGGAATCGTTCATCTCATAACTGTAAAGCGCATATTTGGCAGCGGAGTCCGGCCGATGTGTCTTCTGGAAAAGCAGTGCAAGACCTCTTGATGCGGCATTCTGGTTGTTGAAGTCCAGGCCTTCGCGGAGTTCTTTGCGAAAACAGAACTCAGCGGAATCGTATTTTTCTTTTGCCAGATAATAGCGTCCTTTGGTGTAATAGTAAATCTCGCGCCCCTCTGCTATATCATGATTATTGTCGAAGAAACCGGATTCCGCTTCGTATATGTCCATGAAGGTCTTGGCTTTGTCCAGAGAATCTTTTTCTACTAGTAACGTAACAGTTCCACCTAAAATACCTGCAGACAACTCCTTATATCCACACGCTTTTGCCTGCATGGATGACTGTTGGCTAAAGTAGAGTGCGGAATCTAATTCACCTTTTCTTTCATAAGCGATTGCCTTCTGGGATTTGTTTAAAATTGCACCAACTGAATCGTTAGATAATAAAGCGTATTTTACTGATAAATCGATATGTTTCAATTGGTCGTCAATCAAGTTTTGTTGAAAAAAGATATTGGAAATCTGGGCGTGAATGCGAGTTAACAGATAATAATCTTTTTCTGTTCCTGTTGTATCAGCCAACGCCAACTGGTAGGCATTCAGTGACATTGGCATTTCTCCCATATCATAATAGGCTCTTCCTAACAGATAGTGGGCAAGCATGCGCTCGTTGGCGGTGCCGTGGCTTTCGTAGTAGTCAACAAGCAGACGCTGAATGCTGTCAGAACGGAAAACCGTATCGCATTTGTTCTGGGCATTGGTAAGTAGCAGCAGGTGGCGCATACGCTGACTGCGGGAAAGCCCGTCATCGCTGATGCTGTCTAAAACGGCGATGGCCTCACCGGGGTTCTCGTTCAAAACATTTTCTGCCCGGTCGAGCATTCGCTGGGCCGTCCTGTCGCCGCAGGCACAGAGCGACAGTACAACTGAAAGCAGGAGTATCAAAGGGGCACGTCTCATCGGAGCGAATGCAAAGTTTGTTTATTCTTTCTTCAATACGATTTTCTGATTATAGGCGTTGCTGACGCTGCGGAAGAAGTCGGAGAGTTGGGGGAAGAGGGCTTTGTCGAATCGTCCTGAGCGACTGAGCAGACGGTTATGGACACGGATTGTGTTGCCGTCAATCTTTATGGAAGAAGAGAACGAACCGAAGGGCTGCTCTATTTGCACATTCTTGGGACGTGCCTCTACGGCATAGCCTTCTGGAATGGTAATCGTAATCTCGTCGTCGTCAAGATAACCTGCCTTCAGCCAAATGTTTTCCTGTCGCGTTTCCGAAGTTTGGGGAATAGCATAACCCCTATGGATGGGACATACGGGGACAAAAAGGCGCTGCCCCGTCAGCGTGGCATAGTTGTTACTTCTGATATTGGCATCGAGCAGCATCTTAGCATTGTCTTCGCGGATGTCGATTTTGCTGAATACAGGCTGAGGCGTATGGATCATGCGCTGGAGCAGTTCCTGGCGTTCCTTCTCGTCCATCTTCAACATCGGGATGCTGTTCTCGTATTGGAAGTTGCTGTACTGCTGGGCGATGGTCATATCAGCAGCACCCCCGGGTGTCAGGTTGATATGAAGAATGCTCTTCATCAGGTTGGTGCTGTCTGCATAGACGGGCAACTTCACGAGTCGGCCTCCACGCTCGCTGACTTCAATGGCATCGTGTCCGGCAATATCATCGTGCACATAACCCATGGGCAGTTGCGGATTGGTGCATTCCAGCCAGAGCGTGTCACCATGAAGCGGCACTTGCAGGATGACGTGGTTCATCTGTCCTACACTGGCAAAGTCTTTCAGCAGTTGGCGGTTGGTGGTGCTGATGGTGGTATAGTTGGAGGGTATGCCTACCTCTTTCAGCATAGCGCGCAGATAATTCGACAATCCCTTGCAGTCGCCAAAGCCGCTTTTGCAGACTTGGGCTGCCGGGGCAGGCTTCTGACCTCCTATGCCAAGGAGGACCGCCACATAGCGGGTGGTCTTCTCTAAATAATGATAGAGAACTTCCACCTTTTCTCGGTCGGTCTTGAGTCCATCAGTCATTTGGTGGATTTCTTTTCTGATATCCTCAGGCAAAGTCTCACTTCCGTTGATGAGACTGTACTCCCACTTGCCATAGTCGTCCCAACTGCTTAAACTCCCTTTTGTGCCATAATAGACAAAATCTGTCGGCGCAAAGTAGGCCATCGGCAAGCGTTCTTGCAAGGGTCTGGCGTATGGTTCTTTTTTCAAGGCCGGCAAATTGTCAAGCTCGAGGGTGATGGTTTTCCCGTCGTCAGAGGTCTTCACCTTTTCATCGATGTTCAGCAAGGCATGCCTGATGGCAAATCCCTTGGGAGCAGTCAGCCGATAGACTGCCTTCTTCACACTGACGTCATAGCTGGTCTGCGGACAGAAGCGGGGAAACTCTATCAAGTCGTCGTGGCTCTCCATCGTCCACTCGTAGGTGATGGTGACAGGATAGACGGGTGGCGTGTAGTCAAGATACATCTTATAGTCGTCGATGGCGAGATACTGTGAGTATTCCGTTTTTTTCAGTTCACTTTCCTTGAACTTGCGAATAACGCGCCCCGTGGCATCCGTGGCTTGTCCCTTGAAACCTGTCAGCTTATTGTTCTTGCTACATGAACAGACGAACACGGCAAGCCCGGCTCCATGCTCGTTGAGAATGGTCGTCACTTCCCTGAAATGGATAATGGCTTGTGTAGGACTGAAGCATTCGACATCGGTCGAAGACTCCTCTACTACGGCATTTTGTGCCTTGGCATTTAGGACTGCCGTCAGCAATAGCACCAAAAAGAATATCTGCCTCATGTCTGTTTTCTTAGATTTTCTTGAGCACCAGCATGTCCTTGCTCCTGCTTGAGAACATGTCAAATAGTTGGCGCAGTGTGTCATAACTGTCTTTGTAACAGGTCATCCTGCTTTGGCGGAACAGGACCTGAACAGAAAGCACACGTTCGTCATTGTTTTCATAAAGGATATGACCGCTAATACCCTTGTCCGGGGTCGTAATCTTTATGTTTTGGGGTTTCTCCTCCAACTTCCATCCTTCAGGCAGTTCGAGACGAATGGTCATGTTAAAAGTCTGTTTGTAGGGGAATTCTACTGGCAACAGCCGTTCAGCTTCCGTGAAAGGGTTGTTATTGATAGGGAAGTCAGTAAAAGGGTTGATATAGATATGGTCGGAGGTGATTTCGCCCTTTTTGGTAATTTTCATCTCCTCCTTGACATTTGCAGCGAATCCACGATGACCTGTCAGCTGACAATTGACTATCTCCATACCACAGTCTGCTGATTTCTTGGCAATGAAAGCGACACTGTCGTTGGCCTCATGAAAAGCCCTTCGCTCTTTGTATGCAGCATTGCCGGTGTAGAGCACTGTACGTTCACCGCTCATCACGCCTTCCGACGAAATGGACCCGACTACCATTATCTGGCTCACGGCCTCACTCACGTCCTGCAGGTTCACCCATTGGCTGGACTTGCCTTTCTGGATAAGACGAGCCTGTTCAGCATAAAGATTGGGCGACAACATATTTACGTAGCCGTCGTCCGATGTGGCATCAAGATACAGCCAAGAGTTACCATTGGGGATGGCAACGATGAAGGTGTTTAGCTTGTTCAGGCTTGGATAAGTCTGCGGCAAACGTCCGTGGCGGCGAGTACTCATGACAACGGGATATGCCTGTATGCCGACATCTCCGAGCATGTTGATGAGCATCATATTCAGGTCACCGCTTGTGCCGCTTCCTTTTTTGATAACCTCCGAGGCTGGATGTGCCAGCAATCCATATTCTCCATTCCATGCTAACTTCTGGCGCAGTATTCTGAATGTTGCCGCCGCCTTTTCCTTTAAGTCTGTTATTTCGGCAATTCCTGCAGCGACAAGATCATCTCGGAACTTGCTATGATCGTTCAGGCGTAAACCAAATTCTGAATGTTGCATGAGAATGTTGTCCACCTGCTCCCATGTCTTCTTTATTTCACGATAGTTTCCTCCTGATGATGCGTAGCTTTTCAGTTCAGCGGTGACTTTGGTAACATAGTCGCGTTCGTTCCAGACATAGTCGTCTTTCTTCAGTGCTGGCAGGTTTCGTCCTGTGCAAAGATAAATGTTTGTCTTGCACGAGGACGTTCTCGCCATCTGGCCCGTAGAAATATTAAAGTTGAGGTTGCCTGTCGAAAAAGAACTCTGAAGGTTTTGAAGGCCGCTCGTTTCCACGTTGAAGATAAAAACGGAAGGTATCTCCAACCTGTATTGGGCAAACTCAACAGGAATCTCTTCCTGTGCATCCCAATCGAAGATGTGGAAGAATACGTTGCTGTGGCGTTTGAATTCGTACTCAATCACTGTGCCAGCCCTCACCTGAGGTATGGCAACTTTTGCAAGCATATAGTCTTCATCGATGCGCTCCGTGTGTATTTGCTCCATGCCAATTCTTTTCTTCACCACCTTCCCATCCACGATGTTATAGGCTGTTGCCTTGAAATCCTCAATTGATTCCACGCCATATTCTTCATTCGTGTTGTAGATGTAGGGAATGCTGATGTTGGCATATTCTTTGCCATCGTCCTTCAGGATCTTGATACGTTTCTTGACATGATAGTCCACCAAGTAATTGTATAGATCCATGGTATAGTTAACAGATGTCAGATGACAGAGCACCACGGCCTTAGCCTCCTTGTCGGCGGCATATTCCGTCATGTTAAGTTCCTCGTCAGTCGGCTTACCCCATTTTGGGTTAGGCTCTGACGTCTGTGCCACAACCTTCAAGGCACAAAAGGCAAGGAGTAATAGATATTTTTTCATCCGTCCTGTATTTATGGTTGCTTCTTCAGCGTTATGATTTGCTTGTTGCTCTCCACGACACGGTCGAAGAATGCTTTCAGGTCCTGATACTCCGTTGAGGCGAAGAAGTTTTTATCTAAATTCATCATATACTGTATGTTCAACATTTTGTCAAGCACACTAAAGGCGATGCGGGCCGTAGCGCCGTCAAGTTTGATTACAATGGGCTTTGGGACCTCTTCCACGACATATCCTTCTGGTAGTGTAATCATCACATTCTGCATCTCCGACTGCTTATAGGGGAACTCTATAGGCAAAATGCGCTCTGCAGTGGTGAAGGGAGACTCTCGCTGTGGGATGAAGATTAACGGGTTCACGTAAATCAAATCGCCAGCAGCATCGCATTGTTTGGTAAATGTCAGTTCTTCCTTAACAGTTGGCGAGAAGTCATAGCGTCCCTCTAAGCTATAGGACTGAATCTCTATTCCATCACGCTCCTGCATCTTATGAATCAACTCCACGCTGTCCTTAGCCAATCGCCATTCGTGACGTTTTGCAGCGGCAGCTTCATCAAGAAAAATGCTCGACTTATTTCCCTTCAGCAGTCCATCGGTGCCAAGTTGGGCCTGAATGGAAGTCGTCTCACGGCCACGGGCATTGTCTTGTAGGTTTACCCATAAGTCTGTTCCTGTCGTCTGTAAGACACGAGCCCTGCTGACGAGAAGCCTCGCGGGAAGCACGTTCAGATAGCCATCCTCGGCAGAGCCGTCCAGATAGGCCATGCCTGTATCCGTCATCGGGATGCCAACCACAAAGGTGTTCAAGTATTTCAAACTGGAATGGGAAAGCGGAAGGATACCGCTGTCACGTGTTCTCATGATGACAGGTGTTGACCCGATACCGGCATCTTTAAGCATATTAATCAGCAGAAAGTTGATATCGGCATTAGTTCCTGTACCCTCTTTCAGTACTTTTGAGGCCGATTCACCCCAAAGGGCATATTTGCCGTTCCAGCGTACTTTGCTCTTGAGCAGTTTCCAGACGGCGGCAATCCGTTCTGTCTTATCGCTAATGCCAGGAATTCCTGCTGCTGTGATTTCATCCTTCAGCGGACTGCTTCTCTTCAAGCGTCCTCCAAAATCCTCGTCATTCATCAGTTGGCCGTCAACATCAGTCCATGTGGAGGTATAACTTTGGTAAACAGCACCAGGAACGAAAATGTTGGCCAGCTCGGCGGTCACTTTGTCGCCATAGTCGGCTGCATGCCATACGAAATCGTCGTCTTTCAAGGCAGGCAAGTTTCTCCCCACGAAGGTCTTTATGTTCGTAAGGATGTTTTCTGTTCCTCCGCTGAATAGTAATGTCAGAGGCTCGCTGTAGGCTTTCTTTTCCAGATTGTTCATGCCTGTTTCCTCAATATTGAAACTGAACCATTCAGGAATTGACAGTTCGTAGCAAGTATAGAGCACAGGAATTTCGTGCTGGGCATACCAGTCGCGGATGTTGCCATAGAAATCGCTTTCAATACGGTACTCATACTCGATCACCGTTCCCACTTTCACTTGAGGCACGCTGAATTTCATGACCATCTGGTTTTTATCGAGACGCTCTTCACTGGTCATCGAGCGTTCCATCTTCGTCTTCACCAGTTTTCCATTCTCCAGATTATAGGCTGTTGCCTTCAGTCCTGCAACCAACTCATGGCGCCCACGGTTGGCCGGACCATCCAGATAAACAATCTGCCCGTCAGCCAGCCGCTTGCCCTCTGGCTTCAACACCTTCAGGCGAGTATTCACACGATAATACACTTTGAAGTCGTTGCTGATGAACTGATAACTCACATCGGTCTTATGGTATAACACAACAGCCTCTGCATCCTTGTCAGCGGCATATTCAGTCATTTGCAACTCCTGATCTGTGGGCTTTCCCCATTTCAAATTGGGTTCGATAGTCTCAGATTTCTGGTCAAAATGCGGTGTTGCAGCTTGTGCCAATACCGCCAAGGTCAGCAATGACCATAATAAAAGATTAAATTTCATACGTTTGATTCTGTTTTAGAAATAATAGCGCAGGCCAGCTAGCAAGCCCACATGCCTGATGCCATAAGACTCGTTCTTCTCCAGTTCCAAGTCATCCGGTTTCTTCATATTTACGGAAAAAAGGTTAAACTGCGTGCCCAGGGCAAGGTGATTGGCCACCTTCCACTCCGCGCCGACACGAAACATCAGACCGACGCGGTTTGCTGTGTTGGAGATTCCCTCGTAGGATTCGCTGTAGTGGCAATAACCAATGCCTAAAGCTACGTCCCAACGGAAATTTTTCTTCAGGGGTGAGGCAATCACCATACTGGGACCCAGATAGTCAAGCCTCGTCTTGATGCCCTCATCGAACGAGGTGTAGTTGTGCAGATAGTTGATGCCTAAGCCGAAGCTCGACTTCCAAACATGGTCATAGTCTACGCAGATATCAAAGCCCAAACGGGTTTTATAGAGATGATTGCCCACTTGATATTTCGAGTACATCAGTGAAGGGCCTGCACTTACCCGAAGCACGTTGCGTGGCGAATTGTTTATCATCTCCTGGATGATTTTCTTGCGTTCGTCATGTTCTTTCAGTTTCAATTCATAGAACTGTTTGGCTGCCTTAAATTCCATGAACTCTGCGTATTCATCTTCCGGAAGAATCTGTTTCAAAACAGAATAGTCCACACTATCGGGAGTGTCGATCTCAGCAAGAGCTGATTCAGGAATGCGCAGCATGGTTCCCCATACGCGGTGAATGGTGCTACGGCCATCGGGCCAACGGTGTTCGTCAACCATCAGGCCGTTCCCACCGTGCTCAGCCGTGGCATTGATGGCCAGCGTCATCACAAGATCGAAACTACCTTTCGTGGAAAATCCAGTATCAACAACCTTCACCTTACCTATGGTCTGACTATTTTGTGGTACAACGTCAGTCTTGTGGAACACATGCACGGAGTCAGGCGAAGTGGCAGGCCATTCGTTGGTTAACATATCGGTCACCACCCTCGGGTTACAACTGGTCAGTAGAAAGACCAGAAGTAAATTTACAAACAGATGTCTTTTCATCGTTAATTCTTCTTTTTTCAGCATTGATTGAGAATTCTCTTCTTAGTCGTAATGTTTTATCAAACTGCAAATATAGTTGAAATTATTGGTTCCGCCAAATTAACGACTAAACAAAATTACACAAAATGCTTTGGCTCCGATGAAATGGACGATTTTTAAAGTTAGTAACGGAATTGTTTTTTTTACTTTACAACCACTTTCTTCGTCTTACCGTCGCTCGTACGGATGATGTTCAGGCCTCGCTGAGGGGTGGCGATGCGCTTGCCGTCGATAGAGTAATACTGCACTGTTCTCGTTACGTTGCTATTTACTTCCTTTATACCAGTAGTCTGTGTGTCGAATTCGCCAAAGAAGGACTCACTGCTATTCTCCACGGTTATGGTGTAGCGGCCTTTGGCGTAGGCAGAGATGTCGATGCTGAGGGCCACGATGCTGCCTGCGATGACGGCTTTCTCGTAGACCACGTTGCCTGATTCGTTTGCGATGCGGACTATATAGGCATCGTCGAGCGGATTGAGGTTAATACCCAACTGCCTTTCGTTGTATTCTCCATATAGTGACTGGGTTTCCGACGATTCCGCATCGCTCTTCACTCTCTTAATCGGTGCCTTAGGCTGGTTCTTGACTGTGTGGGTAAAGTCGAAGCGATGTTTCTTGGCTTCCAAGTCCCCGGGGGTGGCTCCATCCTCATATTCGTCGTTGAGATAAATGACTTCATCACCAACGGTGCACGACATCAGGAACACCCCATGATTTACCTCGCCTGAATAGACACTTACTGTCGGACCGTCAATACCACCTACACCCTCCAGCCAAGTGGTATTGTAAATGCTTTCCTCTCCGTCCCATTTCATCATGACATCTCTATATACGCCCTTAAAGCCTTTTATGCCGTCTGTCTGCTTCGGCCCTATCACATAAGATTGACCATGAATCTGTAGAGGGGCATTGGCATCGAGGGAGAAGTCGTACATCAACTTAAACTGGTTGGTTGTCGGGTCGTAAAAGTACACTTTCTTCCCCTCTTCGTACCATGCTCCCACATAGCTCAGGGAGGGCATTTGTGAAATATTCGCATAATCTGGATGTTCTGCGTTGACATTCCTTTGGCACATCATCTGCTTGCAGTTCTTTCCGTCGATAATCGTGTCGCCATCGAAGTAATAGTATTCAACCACCTTCACAATACCATCCGAAATACCAGTAGTGCTTCCCACCTTCCATACTTTACTTTCTTCTACGAATGGACGGTAGGCAATGTTGACGGCAGGATTTGGGTTGGTCAAGTCGTTGAAATCATCAGCCGTGAAGATACACTCGCCATCCTCATAACATGATAAGAAGTCTTCTCCATGATGGATACCGTTTGTGGGCTGTTCTGCATATAGCTCTGTAATGTTCCAGCCTTTTTCACAACCAACGCCCTCGACAATAGGAGCAGTTGCAATGTGGTTAGCGGGAGCCGTGACGTCATAATGTTCTGATATATCATAATAGAACACCTTGAGCAGTTGATCATATTGGAACCGCATCGTTTGGATGTCAGTAAGCTGATAGTTGAATTCATTTTCGTTAGGCCTATAGCTGTCACCGACGGACATGCCAAAATCATAAAGCAGGTCGTCACCACTGTCGACATACTGCCACACCTTCCTGTTTTCCTCACGAAGAGCGCATAGGTATTTGCTGCCTTCTTCGCTTATGCGATACATTTTATAATACGTCTTACCGTCTATCTCTGTGGTGCCGTTAATGACATACGAGACATCCTTCGTCCATTGCTCTCCAGTCCATCCGTTTTGATAATACTCTTGCATGTTCCACGTCTTTCCTTCTTTTAAGAATGGACGGTAGGCATCATGAGCCGTCAGTGCTATGATGTTCCCAAAATCCTTCCATTGTTCTGCATTGCTATATGCATCTATAGAAGCAGCAGGCACATGGAGCGTAGCATTTGTGTAATTTGAGGACACAAAAACATCCTTGCCAGTCTCTGGCACTTGTTCTGCGTAGCAATAAACATCATTCAGGTTAAGGCATTCTTTAAAAGCTAATTCTCCTATGCTCGTTACACTTCTGCCAATATTGACGGAGGAAAGACTGGTGCAATTCTTGAACGCTCCTTTTCCGATACTTGTAACACCATTACCCGTGTCGAAATATGTAAGACCAAAGCATTTGTAGAACGCGTATTCTCCAATGCTTGTAACCTTGTCGGGGATGGTGACAGACGTAAGACTTTGGCAGGCTGCGAATGCGTAATTACCTATGCTCTCCACATTATTACCCATGATGATGGAGGTCATTGAAATGCAGGCCGCAAACGCATAATCTCCAATGCTTGTTATACTTTTCGGTATAGTGGCAGAGAACAGCTCATAACATTCTGAGAATGCACTATTATTGATGCGTGTTACTTTTAGTGTATGTCCGTCAATAGTCACTTCTTCGGGAATGACTACGACTCCACTGTATTCGTTAATAGTGTAACCTTCCCAATTACCGGCAAAAGTGACAGCCAACTCCGTATTATCGTTGATATAGTTGTAATAAATCGTAACTCCATCAGCGTTGGGAACTTCAATGTCATGGGCAGACACATTTGCTCCTATCATGCATAATAGCAATATAAGAAGCGAGCGGATATAGTTCTTAATCATATTCTTCTTACTTAATTACAATCTTCTTTGTTGTTCCATCACTCATTCTGGCATGAACGGGGGCTGTGTTCATTCACATTATAAGTTTGATGTTTATTGCAGGAATCAAAAACGCCGTTTTTTATGTTTTAAAACAAATAGGCAACTGTCAGGATTCCGCAGTTTTTCTCGTTCAGGCCATTTTTCCCGCCCCAGGCTTTCTTCCATGAGGCGCTGATGTGGATATGGTTGATGTCAACACCGGCTCCGAGGTATATGCCGACCTTCGTCTCTTTGCCATGATCCACGGTGCCGACACTGTACGACACCTGACTGTCGTCGGTCATCTTGTACTTATAACTGATTCTCTTCTCCTTCATCCCTGAATTCAAGGTGAAATTGAGACCACCCTTGACGAAGGGCTTGATGCGGCTGTCGGGACTGAACACATGGCTTATACCGATACGGACGGCCAGCTCGTCGGTGGTCATTTCCGGATGGTCGCCTTCGGTGTTCACTTCTGACGACTTTAAGCGATAGGGCGTGTAGCTGAGTTCTGCCTGTGCATGCAGGTTCCTGCTAAATCGGGGGAACTGGAAGTCGGCACCGGCGAAAAATGTAGGAGCAATGCCGGAGTAGGAATATTCCGAATACATTACTTGATAAATTCCAGCTAAGTCGTATGACGGAGAGTCGTAGGAGGCATAGCTGATGCCTGCTCCCACATAGAACCTGTGCGAAACGGTTGTTGCCTTTTCCTTGTCATACTGGAAGACTACACACTCGCCCTCGTTCGAACAATACTGCTCATCGTACTGCTTCACCAGCCGTGTCAGTTCATTGCTTGTCAGGTCCATCTTCCACATCCGGTTGGCAATGGTGTTGTCGCGATTCATCAGCGCATTCACCTCCTGCATCTTCTGGCGCCTGTTCTGCAGTTTTTGGTTGTAAGTGCCTAGGTCATCATTCAATTTGTCGTCTCGGATGATAACCTCCTTGCCGTCACTGTCTACGAATCCGAAATAATTATCGTAGTCGTAGTAGTAGCGGTAAAGGCTCACACCGCCTTGCAGCAGGAACTCGGCAAATAGCAGTTCTTCCTTTTCATCGACGGTGAACCGTCGGCTCACATAGTAGATGCCGTCGCCAGCCAGTCGGTATCCTTTTATATCCGATGGTGACAGCGACTTATACTCTTGCTCCCCATTCTTCTTGAAGAGGCATGCCTTCACATTCCGGGCATCCGTCAGGTAGTCGATAGTGCCATAAACGGTGTCATTATCATTGGTGATGATGTATCCTTTCTGAGGATTCACCTGCGCAACCAACTTCAAGGGCATCGTTGCCGCTAACAATATAAAGAACACAATTACTTTTTTCATATCATTCTTTTTTAGAGAGACAATTACTTCACCAACACTTTCTTCGTCTTGCCGTCGCTTGTACGGATGATGTTCAGGCCTCGCTGAAGGATGGAGATGCGCTTGCCGTCGATTGAGTAATACTGCACTGTTCTCGTTACGTTGCTATTTACTTCCATTATACCTGTAGTCTCGGTGTTGAATTCGCCAAAGAAGGACTCACTGCTATTCTCCACGGTTACGGTGTAGCGGCCTTTGGCGTAGGCAGAGATGTCGATGTTGAGGGCTACGATACTGCCTGCGTTGATGGCTTTTTCGTAGACGATGTTGCCTGATTCGTTAGTAATGCGAACAATATAGGCTTCGTCGAGCGGGTCAAGATTAATGTCTAACTGCAGGTTATTGTATTCACCATATAGCGATTGCATTTCCGACGATACCGTTTCGTCTGCCTTATTCTTCCTCGGTGCCTTAGGCCTTGTCTTGATGGTATGGGTAAAGTCGAAGCGATGTTTCTTCGCTCCCATGGGCACAGGACTAGCTCCATCCTCATATTCGTCGTTGAGGAAGATGACTTCATCGCCAACGGTACACGACATCAAGAACTCCGGCACAGGGTCTGCAGACTCAGGATAGGCATTCCTGGTCGGACCGTCAATACCTCCTACACTTTCCAGCCAGGTGGTACTCTTGATGTTTTGGTCTGTCATGATGTCCCTGTAAACACCTTTAAAGCCTTTTATTCCTCCAGTCTGCTTCGATCCTATTATAAAAGGTGGATAACCATCAAAGAGTTGCAGACTTTCATTGTCACCAATGGAGAAGTCATACATCAACACCATAGACTGTTTATCCTCGTCGTAAAAGTACACTTTCTTGTTCTCTTCATACCATGTTCCCACATAGCTCAGGGAAGGCGATTGCGACAGATTGTCATAATCTGGGTGTTTTGAACTAATATACCGCTGGCGCATCATCTGCTTACAGGTCTTTCCGTCAATGATAATGTCACCATCGAAATAGTAGCGGTCAACCATTTTCACAATACCATCTGTAATGCCAGTAGTGCTTCCCACCTTCCATACTTTATCATCCTCGATAAACGGACGGTAATCATCCTCAATGATCTTGAAGTTATTCCATTGTTCAGCATTACTAAATGCATCGACTAAATCAGCAGGCACATGGAGCGTAGCCCTGTAATTTGAAACATCAAATATGTCATTGCCAGTTTCAGGCATTTGCTCTGCATAGTAGTACATGTCTGTCAAGCTTGAACAACGCAGGAACGCGCCCTCTCCAATCTTTGTCACACTACTCGGAATAATAATGGAGGTCAATTTCGAGCAATCTGCGAACGTATGTTCTTCAATACTCGTCACACTGGAGGGAATTGAAATAGCGGTCAAATTGGTGCAGTTCATGAATGCACAGCTCCCTATGCTGGTTACATTGTTAGGGATAGTAAAAGGAGTAGGACATGAACAACCCGAGAACGCAAGTTCTCCGATGGCTGTAACACTACTGGGGATAATCGTATTCTGGCATCCAAATACGATAGCGTTGTCTGCTGTCTTGATAATGGCGTTACAGTTATCGCGAGAATCATACACCGTATTTCCGCTTTCCACTTGAATAGAGGTCAGACCTGAGCAACTGTTAAACGCACGATAACCGATGTTTGTTACACTCTTTGGAATTGTAATTGACTTCAGCTTATCACAGGCAAAGAACGCATACTCATCAATGTATGTCACGCTGTTGGGAATATTGACAGAGGTAAGGCCTTTACAAGCCGAGAAAGCATTTTTCCCAATTTTCGTTAAGCTGTTGGGAAGATTGACTGTAGTCAGCCTTGTGCATCCTTGGAAAGCTTTGTCTCCGATGTTCTTCACACTGTTTGGAATACTGATGGAAGTTAAGCCCTCGCAACAATAGAACGCATTGTCTCCGATGCTTGTCACTGTGTTGGGAATAATCGTATTCTTGCATCCCAACAATAATGTATTGCTGGCAGTTTCAATAATAGCATTACAGTTTTCACGGGAATCATACACGGTATTTCCGCTTTCCACTTGGACAGAAGTTAAACCAATACAATTATAGAATGCGTTGTCTCCAATGCTCGTCACTTTAACAGGGATGTAGATGGAGGTTAAAGCACTTCCTGAAAACGCACTCTTTCCGATGCTCGTAACATTGTTAGGAATATTGATGGAGGTTATGGCACTTCCTGAGAATGCATAGTTTCCGATTTTCGTCACTTCTTCTCCCAAGATGTACTCTTCAACCAGAGGGCCGAAATAACTTCCCAACGAAGTGTAACTTTCGTCTTTTGATACTATCGCATTGCTGTGGATTTCAACTTTGGTAAGTCTGCAATTATAGAATGCATCGGGTTCTAAGTTCGTCAGACTGGCTGGTATGGTGATAGAAGTCAGTTTGAAACAGTTTCTGAAAGCAAAATCTCCAATACTCGTCACTTTGTTGGAAATATTAATGGAAGCCAGTTTTTCACATCCGCTGAAAGCGTATTCTCCTATAGATGTAACGTTGTCGGTCATTTGGACAGTGGTCAGATTGGAACAGCCGTAGAATGCGCCATCTCCTATACTCGTCACATTCTCCCCCAAACAATACTCTTTTACCTGGCCTCCAAAAATAGTAATAATCGAAGAACCAGTACTAGTATTATATCTCTTCGATACAATATCATTATTATTTAGTTCGACCTTTGTCAGATTGCTGCAACCAGAGAAAGCCTCATTCCCAATGCTTGTCACGCTATTGGGAATATTGATAGAGGTCAGGTCTGAGCATCCCTCGAACGCACTTTTTCCTATCGTCACCACATGATTGGGAATATTGAAAGAGGTTAGAGCCGTACAACCTAAGAACGCATTTTTTCCTATTGACGTCACACCGTTTGGAATGGTCGAGCCTTTACATCCCACGATTAGCGTGTTGCTGGCTGTTTCAATGATGGCATTACAGTTATCGCGAGAGTCAAACACAGGATTACCTTTTTCTATATTTATAGAGGTAAGGCTAGAACATTCCTGGAAAATTCCACCCCCAATGCTCGTTACGCTACGAGGGATTGTCACGGATGTTAAATCGGTGCTTCTTTTGAACGCATCACTTTCAATCCTTGTCACGGTATAATCCACACCTTCATGAGTTACCGTTGATGGAATCACAACATCTCCGCTATAATAATAACGGACATGAAACACAACCGTTGCCGTTTTTGCATCGGTATCTAAGTTATAATAGATTCCGTCTATTTTCTTCGAAGCACTTACTGCCAACGAAAGCATTGGCAGGAAAAACAAGATAAATAATAATGTCCTTTTCATATCTTTTTGTTTTTAATTTCTAAATTCCTAATCGTACAAGTCCGATGAATCTTAATTCTTAATTCTAAACTCTTAATTCGTCAGTATCTGTTCCAGCGTAACGTCGGGATTGCTTTCCCCGAACACGTCCTTT
>JAEEGK010011604.1_pt1 | contig 20100 bp, 30 predicted proteins | sample 8958771 | NCBI WGS metagenome assembly JAEEGK01 (sample SAMN16246547, study PRJNA631951) | gut metagenome | biome: gut microbiome; feature: rumen; material: SC-attached | host: Bos | place: Iran: Karaj | collected 2018-10
AAATCCGATTGTTGGAAAAGTTTTTCTATTTCGTCCATCACATTTATATATACGAATTAAATCTGTCAAAATTGACAGATTTTAAGAAATTTTTTTATTTTTATCCACATTCCTGCATTTTCCCAGCAACCGATGATAGCGCTGACTGACAGCCACTGGAGTCAATCCTATAAGTTCTCCGATTTCGGAATTTGACATTTTTATCTCATATCTCAGAGCCAGAAAAGAACGTTCCTCTTCGGACAGTTGCCGCAATATTTCATATACTCTGAGGTTCATCTGGCAGGGGAAGGGTGACAGGCTCTGTCAGAGCTTTATATCTGTAAGATAAGTATTCTCCGGCAGATATTTTTTCAGTCGAAATTACGTGTCCAGCAGTCATCGCAGTTACCATCGTTGTTGCCACCGGCAACTTTGTCCAGGTATTCCTCGTCCAGCTCTACATCATCAAGCTCTGCCAAGTAAGCATCTGCCTCTGCCTTGGTGATTTCAAATCCTTCAGCTTCAGCCAGTGCGATCAGCTCATCAGCAGTTTTGCAGTGTGATGCTTTCTCCAGAATCTCTTTTGTGATTTTTGATTTGTCAATCGGCATTTTTCTTCTCCTTATTTTAATGAAAATCCTGCATTTTCTATTATTTCCATAATCTCTTTCAGGTTCCGGGTCTCCATAATGGTTTTCCGGTCCTTCTCTGTCAAACGTGACACAGGTTCTGCCAGGGATAATGTCAACTCCTCGGTATGGTTTTCCTCCCAGGCTCTGCCAGCTGCCCTGGAGGCTACATACTGGGTGATTCCTTTGAAATCCTCGCAATCTGCCAGGAAAAAACTGCCATAACGGGCCATGGCTCTTGCTGCACAGCCACCTCGGCAGATAAATGCATAGGGACATCCCTGGCAGGATGTCATAAGGTCTGTGGTCCGGGTACACCATCTGGCTTTGTCAAAGCTCCATATTATGCGTCCTCTCTCCTGGTCCACATAGCCTATGGCTGCCTCTTCCTTGGCTACAATTTCCGTGCATGTAAACACATTTCCAAAGGGGTCAAAGACTATCCTCCCTGCCACAGCACTGCAATAGCATGGATTGAAGTCCGGGTAGTTCTCTTTCTTCATCAGTTTCTGTATCCCATCGGATAGTCCTCTGTACTGCATCTGGTGCTCAATTGCTTCCTGTGCTGTAAAACCTATGCTTATCAGTTCATCAATGATCTCATGTTCCTGTAAAATGTTCTCAGGATGGTCATAGTCGCTGATAGCCTTGAAGTAGTATGAATAATTTTTGTATTTCGTAAGACCCCGGGCAGTGATGTCATCAATCAGATCTTTGATTTTATGCAGGTTGTCACTGTTCACATTGACCCGCATTTTTATCCTGATACCCTGCTGCAGCGCCAGCTCAATATTCTTAAGGATTTTCTCGTAGGTGCCGCACCCGCTCTTGTGGTGCCGCATCCTGTCGTTCACAGGACCTGCGCCATCCACGGTAATATGCAGGTTTATAAACTTGAATTCTTTGATCAGGTCTATGAAAGATTCAAGCTCATATCCGTTGGTCAAGGCTTTTATTCCAATCCCCATCTCTTTGCAGTGCCGGCAGATTGAGCGTACTGTCTCAATATTCTTGGCCAGGAGTGGCTCGCCGCCATACAGGGTGCATCCAGAAACTTTGTGACCTCTGTTCTTGTAATCTTTAAGGGACTTGAATACAGCCTCGATCATACCTGGGCTCATGCTCTGGTCAAGCCACTGCTGCCCGTGATGCAGGCGGTAATGCTCAAAGCAGTAGGGGCAGCGGAAGTTGCAGTCGAATGTGGGCATGATGAAAGTTTCAATGCTGCTTCTGGCAAAGACAGTCCTGTATATCCTGCCCAGAAGTTTCTGGTCGGCCAGCTCTGCATCCTTATCCTTGCAGGTGATATGTCCCCGTAAAAGAAGCTTTTCCCGCAGAGCCAGAGGGAGCAGGTCAAAGTCTCCCGATTTTACTTTGTCGGCATCTTCTTTTTTCAGGATATCCAATGCACCGTACAGGCCATTGAGGAGCAGAGTTCTCTCTTTTATTTCTTCTTCCTTTTCACCTGTTAGAGGAAGAAAGAGTTCGTATGTGCTTACTCTCATTTAGAAAAGATCATATCAATTGATGCATTAGCACGGCTACTTAAGGTTCATCACCATAGCCATCTGAATAACTACTTCCACCTGCCACATTATCCAGTGCTTCCTCGTCAAGTTCCATGTTGTCCATCTCTGCCAAGTAGGCATCAGCCTCTTCCTTTGTCAGTGTGATACCGTTGGCCTTTGCAAGCGCAACCAGGTCATCAGCTGTCTTGCACTGTTCTGCTTTATCAAGCATTTCCTTTGTAATTTTTGTCTTGTCAATAGGCATATTGATTCCCCTTGTTTTAATATATGATTTTAGTAAATACTTTTCACTTTGATACAACCGTGAGAGCAGGTTTTTGGCAATCCGCCAGCCACATTATCAAGTGCTGCATCGTCCAGTTCCATGTCCTCAAGCTCTGCAAGATATGCCTCAGCTTCTTCCTTTGTCAGGGTGAAACCTTCGGCCTTTGCAAGGGCAACCAGTTCATCGGCTGTCTCGCACTTCGATGCTTTATCAAGCATTTCCTTTGTAATTTTTGTCTTGTCAATCGGCATATTTTCCTCCTTGTCGCCAACCTTAAGATCTTTAATGTACTTTACACCGCCCGGAACAGCAACCTGGGAATCGCCTGCAAAACACTTTGAGCACTCCATTAGTAAGCTGTATAACAGGTTCCTCCTCCTGCCACTTTATCAAGAGCTTTCTCGTCAAGTTCACAGTCATCCAACTCGGCCAGGTAAGCCTCGGCTTCTGCTTTTGTGATTTCAAAGCCTTCAGACTTTGCCAGTGCCATCAGCTCGTCGACAGTTTCGCACTCCAATGCTTTAGCAACCATTTCCTTTGTGATTTTTGATTTGTCAATCGGCATATTTTCCTCCTTGTCTATCAGCTAAGCGATGTACACTTCAGCCTCTTCTTTGGTGATTGTAATTCCGTTAGCCTTAGCAAGAGACATCACCTCATCGGCTGTCTTGCACTCCCTTGCTTTTTTAAGAAGTTCGCGTTCTCTCTGTGTGAAATACCCTTCGGTAGCAATTCCAGAGACGAAAAATACATTCTCATCCCCATCCTCGCCAACAAGGACGTCATATACTGTCTCCCGCTTTCCTGTATATCTGACATCTGTTACAGTGACTGTTCTGCCATCCCGGAGAAGTGCCTTCTTTCCTTTCGCAAACTTTACCATGCAATGCTGATTATGAGCCAGATACAGTGTCTGGCTTTCGGTGGTGTGCCACAGAGTTCCGTCTGAGAAAGCTACCTCAACAATTTCCTCTTCTGCAGGTTGCATCACTTCTGTCACCACGCCGATGATTTCCTTTCCTGATGCATCCAGGGTAATAACTTTGTCGCCAAGCTTCAAATCCTTAATGCACTTTATTCCACCTGGTACAGCAACCTGGGAATCGCCGGCAAAGCACAAATGTTCATTTTTATCACAACCATCTGTACCCCAGATGGTCACCTTGTTACAACTACCCCCTGCCACTTTCTCCAAAGCAGCACTGTCCAGTTCCATGTCCTCGAACTCGGCCAAGTAAGCCTCTGCCTCTTCCTTTGTCAGAGTGAAACCATAGGTCTTGGCCAGGGCAATCAGTTCGTCGGCTGTCTTGCACTCCAATGCTTTAGCAACCATTTCCTTTGTAATTTTTGTCATGTCAATCGGCATGTTTTCCCCCTTATTTTTTAGTTATATTATTGCATATTAAATTTGTCAAAATAATATATTTAGATGCCTTTTCTTTGCAGAGTTCTGCAACTTTGGCTTCTGCAATGTCCAGAGCTCTGTCTACAGCCTGGTATACTTCTGTCCTTTCCCCGGCCGCCTCTTTCCACAAAGCGGTAAAAGGTTCATCTGGCAGGGGAAGAAGGGCCGGTTCATTCAGAACATCATATCGGTAAGATAGGTACTCTTGGGCAGAAATAAATGGCATATATTAATCAGATCAGATTCTGAGGACAGTGTTTAACCATATAGCATCCACCACCGGCGATTTTATCCAGCTCGGTCGTATCCAGCTCCACATTTTCAAGCTCAGCCAGGTAAGCCTCTGCCTCAGCCTTGGTAATTTCAAATCCTTCAGTTTTGGCCAGAGTTATAAGCTCTTCAGCAGTCTCGCACTGAGATGCTTTCTCAAGCATCTCTTTGGTGATTTTTGTCTTGTCAATCGGCATTTTATTTCTCCTTTTTAAATGTAAATCCTGTCTTTTCCAGAATATTCATCATCTCTTTCTGGCTCCGGGTCTCCATTATAATCTTCCGGTCTGCTTCTGAAATCCTGGAGACAGGTCCTGCCAGAGACAAAGTAAGCTCTTCCTGATGGTTTTTCTCCCAGTCGGCACCACATACCCTGGAGATTACAAAATCTGATATTTCTTTGAATTCGCCGCAGCATTCCCTGAAGAAACTGCCATGTGTATACTTGGCTCTTGATCCGCAGCCACCACGGCAGGTAAATATATACGGACATTTCTGGCAGGCTTCCATAAGGTCTGTTGTACGGGTCTTCCATTTAGCCCTCTCAAAGTTCCAGACTGCCTGGCCTGTCTCCTGGTTGATATATCCTGCAACAGCATCTTCCTTGGCCACCACGTCCCAGCACTGGTACACTTTTCCAGCTGGATCAATGACCATCATTCCAGATTCGGAACCACAATAGCATGGATTGAAGTCCGGGTAGTTCTCTTTCTTAAGCAGCTCCATCAGCGCCTCTGCAGGGACACTGTACTGGCTCTGATGCTCTATAGCATCCCGCATTGTGAATCCTATGCTCAGAAGCTCATCTATGATCTCATGCTCCATCACATTGTTCTCGGAATGAGCATCATCATTTATGGCTTTGAAATAGTATCTGTAATTCTTATATTCCATGAATCCATGGGCTTTGATATCGTCAACCAGCTCTTTAATGCCATGTAGGTTCCCACGGTTTATGTTGACACGCATACTTATCTGTATATCATTCTTAAGTGCCAGCTCAATATTCTTAAGGATTTTATCATATGTGCCACAGCCGCTCTTGTGGAGCCTCATCCTGTCGTTCACATCTTTCACGCCGTCCACGGTAATCTGCAGGTTTACGAATTTGAATTCCTTGATCAGGTCTATGTAAGATTCAAGCTCATACCCGTTGGTGATGGCATTTATCTTCAGGTCCATATCTTTGCAGTGCTGGCAGATTGAGCGTATAGTCTCCATGTTCTTGGCCAGGAGTGGCTCTCCGCCATACAGGGTGCATCCGGTGACTTTGTAACCCCTGTTCTTATAATCTTTAAGAGTCTGGAATACAGATTCAATCATTTCCGGGCTCATGTTCAGGTTCAGCCATTCCTGGCCTTTGCACAGCCGGTGCTGCTCAAAGCAGTAGGGACAGCGGAAATTGCAGTCATAAGTAGGCAAGATTACTGGTCCTATACTGCTTCTGGCAATGATAGTCCTGTATATGCGGCCCATCAGCTTAAGATCGGCCAGCTCATCTTCCCCGGTCTTGCAGGTGATATGTCCCCGCAGAAGAAGCTTTTCCCGCAGGGCCAGGGGAAGTTTATCAAAATCCCCGGATTTTACCTTGTCGGCATCTTCTTTCTTCAGGATATCCAATGCACCATAAAGGCCATTGAACAGAATAGTCCTATCTTTTATCTCTTCTTCTTTCTCATTGATAAGAGGAAGAAAAAGCTCGTATGTGCTTACTCTCAATTTTTACCAGTCTCCCCGTATTGTACCGTCATCTTATTCATGTTTTGTTTGTGCAAGGAGAATATCTAGATTTATCGCAGCCACCGCCGGCAACTTTATCAGCCATACAACTTTGCATTTATGGTCCTAGTTGTTCCATCACCACCGGCGACTTTATCCAAAGTCTCTTTGTCCAGCTCCATATTCTCAAGCTCATCCAGGTAGGCCTTTGCCTGTTCTGTTGCCAGTTCAATACCTGCTTTCTTGGCAAGTTCAATAAGTTCCTCAGGTGTCTGGCACTTGGAAGCCAGTGCAATCTGCTCTTTAGTTAAGGAATTAAGGTTTAGTTTTTCCATTTGTTGTCTCCTTTGATTTAGTATTAATTAGACCAACTCTTATTTTGGGATTTTTTAACCTGGCAGGCACCGGGGTTATGGCCTCCGCCGGCAACTTTATCCAATGTCTCTTTGTCCAGCTCCACATCCTCAAGCTCCTCAAGATAGGCCTGTGCCTGTTCTGTTGTCAGCTCAACGCTATGATGCTTCATAATCCGATTCCATATCCTGGTCTCAAGGCCTATGTTCTCTGATGAGAAATCTGACTGCTTAAAAAGATTTTCTATTTCGTCCATCTCACTTATATATACGAACCTTATTTATCAAAATTGACAGGTTTTAAAAAAAATTATCAATTTTTTCCAGAATATACTCTCAAGTTCCCATTCACATTTTCATCTGATTTCACAACCAGCTGTTTTACGAAGCGTGGCTCCATTTTGTCTGTCCTCTTAGATTGCACCCACCAGCAACTTTATCCAGGGAAGTTTCATCCAATTCTGCATCCTGTAGTTCATTAAGGTATGACTCTGCCTGTTCTATAGTCAGCTCAACACCAGCTTTCTTGGCCAGTTCTATGAGTTCTTCCGGTGTCTTGCACTTAGAAGCCAGTTCAATCTGCTCTTTAGTCAAAGAGTTAAGGTCAAATTTATCCATTTGTCGTCTCCTGAATTATAGATTAGTGTATAATTTAAACAGTTGTCAATAAATTGGAAGCTTTCTCCAGCATCTCTTTTGTGATTTTTGTCTTGTCAATCGGCATATATACCTTCAGCAAATTCTGATTTGCTATTGTAATTAATTTTTATAAGCGCAACCGTCGACTGCGTAGCATACCCTTGTGCCAGCAGCAACTTTATCCAAATCAGCACTGTCCAGTTCCATGTTCTCAAGCTCTGCCAGGTAGGCCTCGGCCTCTTCCTTTGTCAGCGTGAAACCTTCGGCCTTTGCAAGGGCAACCAGTTCATCGGCTGTCTCGCACTCCATTGCTTTCTCAATCATCTCTTTTGTTAACTTTGATTTGTCGATAGGCATAATATATTTTCTCCAACTCATTTATATATACGAATTTCATCTGTCAAAATTGACAGGTTCTAAAGATTTTTATTATTTTTGTCTTGTCAAAGGGCATATTTGCCTCCTCATATAGTAAGTATAAACCGCCATAGGAAGAGGTGTCAATGTTCTAAAAAAAAGCCCCAGATCAAGGGGCTTTGATTTATCAATCGGCATAATATATTTCCTTTTAAGCAACCTGAAAATTATTACAAGTATGGCTAGGACATTGGTCGAATTCAGAATTACGTATCCCACGGGCCAGTTAAGTCAGAATAACAGTTGCCACCGGCAACCTTATCCAGGACAGCCTCATCCAGCTCCACATTCTCGAGCTCCTCAATATAAGCCTGTGCCTGTTCTGTTGTCAGCTCAATACCTGCTTTCTTGGCAAGTTCAATGAGTTCCTCCGGTGTCTTGCACTTAGCAGCCATTGCAATCTGCTTTTTTGTAAGTGAGTTTAAATCAAGTTTGTTCATAAATACCTCTATGCGATGTACAGCTCAGCCTCTTCTTTGGTGATTGAAATTCCGTTGGCCTTAGCAAGGGACATCACCTCATCGGCTGTCTTGCACTCCATTGCTTTTTTAAGCAGTTTGCGCTCTTTCTCTGTCAAATACCCTTCGGCAGCAATTCCAGAGACAAAGATGACATCCTCATCCTCTTCCTCGCCAACCAAGACATCATACACTGTTTCGCGCTTTCCTGTGAACTTGACATCTGTTACAGTGACAGTTCCGCCATTCCGGAGGAGTGCTTTCTTTCCTTTAGCAAACTTTACCAGACAATGCTGCCCATGAGCCAGATACAAGGGCTGGCTTTCGGTTGTGCGCAGCAGAGTGCCGTTGGAGAATGTGACCTCTACAATTTCTTCCTCAGCCGGTGTCATAACTTCGGTAACAACACCTATAATCTCCTTTCCAGATGCATCCAGGGTAATAACCTTGTCGCCAACCTTGAGATCTTTGATAAGTTTTACACCGCCAGGAACAGCAACCTCGGAATCGCCTGCAAAACAATTACTATGACCATTTCCTACTTTTTCTCCGCAAATAGCGCCATTGCACAAATATCCACCACCAGCCACTTGATCAAGTGCTTGCTGATCAAGTTCCATGTTGTCCATCTCGGACAAGTAGGCCTCGGCCTCTTCCTTTGTCAGAGTGAAACCGCTGGCCTTTGCAAGGGCAATAAGTTCGTCGGCTGTTTCGCACTGAGCTGCTTTCTCCATCATCTCTTTTGTAAGTTTTGTCTTGTCAATTGGCATATTTTCCTCCTTGAAATTTGTAATACGGTTCCATATCCTAGTCTCAAGCCCGATGCTTTCTGACGAGAAATCCGCCTGTTGAAAAAGTTTTTCTATTTCGTCCATCACATTTATATATACGAATTAAATCTGTCAAAATTGACAGATTTTAAGAAATTTTTTTATTTTTATCCACATTCCTGCATTTTTCCAGCAACCGATGATAGCGCTGACTGACAGCCACTGGAGTCAATCCTATAAGTTCTGCGATTTCGGAATTTGTCATGTTCATCTCATATCTCAGAGCCAGAAAAGAACGTTCCTCTTCGGATAGTTGCCGCAATATTTCATATACTCTGAGGTTCACCTCATTCTCAGGTTCCCATGGGCTTCTTTCGTCTTTAATATCAGCAGGGGAGGAAACTTCTCTATGCCGATAGGCCTTGCGGCAGCAGTCTTCCACCGCATTATGGGCAATTCTGTTGACCCAAGTGGCAACGCTCCCCTTCTGCGGATTATAAAACTGTATATTTTTCAGCAGGACAATGAATACTTCGGCTGTAGCATCTTCTGCATCCTCCCTGCGCAAGAGCCGGCTGAATGCGTAGTTGTAAACGCGTCGGTAATATTCTTGAAATATTCTGGTAAACAGCAGGTTGTTCTCTGGCTTCATTATAAATAGCTTATATATACATATATATTTTTGTCAATTAATAAGTGTCAAAAATTCTGATAAGTTCTTCAGTGTCACGGGTTCTGGTGAGGGCCAGACGCAGGAGCACCGCTGCCTTGGCTGGCTGCAGTGTGCCGGCCGCCACTGCGTTGGGGCATACCATGGTCTCCTGCAGCACGGGGCCGCACCCGGTGCGTGAGCTCACCACCACCGGCACCTTGCACCCCTCAAGGGCAGAACGCCAGGCCTGGCTGAACTCCCCTGCCCCCGCCCCGGCTATGACTATGCCGTCGGAGTGGGCAGCTGCATATTTGACTAAAGCCGGGTCGGCATCCACAGCGAAGTACAGAACAGAGACCCGGGGCAGCGCCTTGAGGCCTGAGACATGGAACTCGGTGCCGGTGGTGTGCTTTCTGCATCCGCAGCCAGCCTCGCCGCAGGCGCAGGATGCCACAGCATCCAGGGCAGCGGTGTGACGCTTTACTGCTTCCCGGGCCGGGAAGAGCCGGCCAGCAAAAGCAACCAGCACCCCTTTGCCACGGTTTGCATCAGAAGCTGCCGCCTCCACTGCCTGGTACAGGTTCCGGGGTCCGTCGGGTGCATTGGATGTGGCCGGGCGCATGGCACCGGTGACAACTACTGGCTTCTCCGTCTTTACTGTCAGGTTCAGGAAGTATGCAGTCTCCTCCAAGGTGTCGGTGCCATGGGTCACTACAAAGCCGTCTGTGTCCGGCTCCCGGGAGAGGTCATTGATCCTCTGTGCCAGGTCTATCCAGATGGAGTCTGTCATGTCATCTGAGTTAAGGTTGCACACCTGGATTGTCTTTATCTCCGCAATATCGGAGAGACCTGGCACAGCGCCGGCAATTTCTTCTGCCGGCAGGGAGCCGGACTGGTAGCCGATATCCTTCCCAAGCTCACCTATTCCGGCAATAGTGCCGCCGGTGGCCAGGAGGACAATCCTGGGTCTCACTTAAGCCCCCGCCTCTTCACCTCGGCCACGATCAGATCCACGATCTGGTCCGGGTCATAAAGGGCTGTGTCGATTATAAGATCAGCAAAGTCATGCTGATTGTTGTCTATTCCGTAAAGTGCCTTGTAACGGCCTGTGTCGCTCTCATCCCGGGCTGCAGTCTCATCGTAGCGCTGCTGGAAGGTGCCACCCTCCCGCAGGACAATACGTTTGGCCCTGGTCTCTATGGAGGCCTCCAGGAACACCTTCAGGTCTGCGAAATCCACCATCCAGATGGCAAGGCGTGAGCCAAGGACACAGTTTCCTTTCCGTGCCAGCTCCACCTGATGGCTGTCTATTATCTTGTCGTAGGAGAAATCTGTCTTTGCAGCCTGGCATATCTCCTTGAACTCCCGGCCTGTGTCGGCTGCCAAGTTGCGGAATGTATAGTTCACAAGTGTAAGTCCAAGCCTCTCGGCCAGCTTTGTGCTCACTGTAGTGTTGCCACAACCGCTTTTTCCAGAAATTGCTATTATCATCAGACTACGTTCCTCACCTGCTCTCTAATGTTCTCAAGGGCATCCTTCAGTGTCACCACAGCCCTGTCCACCTCAACCATCATGCTCTTTGAGCCGATGGTATTTATCTCCCGGTTCAGCTCCTGGCAGATGAAGTCAAGCTTCTTGCCCACAGGCTCATCAGAATCGAGGGCTGCATGGAAAGCCTCCAGATGGGACTTGAGCCGCACCAGTTCCTCATTTATAGTGTACTTGACCAGGAGCACCGCAGTCTCGGCATAGACCCGGCTCTCATCCACAGCATCGCCTAAAAGCTGCTGGAAACGGTCGTATACATTCTTCCTCAGAAGCTCCTCGAACCGGCCGGCCTGGACCTCCACAGCCTTCACATTCTCCTCTATGATCGCCAGATGACGGAGGATATCAGCCTTGGTGTTCTCTCCCTCACGGAGACATGTGGCATCATACTCCTCGTAGACCTTCTCCAGAAGCGGGAACACATACTTGTCAAAGAGTGCAGGATCAAGCTCGCTGTCCTTGTTGAGCACCCCCTCGGCCCTCAGCAGCTGGGAAAGGGATATCTCATCCTTCACCCCGGAAAGCTCCTTCACCCGGTTGAAAGCGTCCATGTATGCAAATACAGCACCCTCATCCACATCCACCTTCAGCTGGCTTGAGAGGCTCTTTATCTTGAGATAGAACTCAACCTTGCCCCGGGCTATACGGTCTCCCAGATACTTGCGGATAGCGTTCTCCGCTCCCTGAAGTGCAGGTGGAGCACTTACAGAGATATCCAGGAATCTGTTGTTGTATGATTTGAGCTCTGCCGCCAGCTTGATGTTCTCGTCCTGGTATTCGGCATAGCTGTAGCCTGTCATGCTTCTCATTTCTTTGCCTCGAAATATTCAAACAGTTTCTTTCCAAGAGGCCAGTTGTCGCCGGCACCCATAGTTATGAACACATCCCCTTCCCTGAGGTGGGATGCAAGATAGTCAAATCCATCCAGAGGGCGGCTGAAGTACTTCACATTCGGATGATGGGCACACACACCCTTGTAGAGCCGCTCATTCAAATCGCCTCCTGTATTTTTCTCCCTGGCCGATGCGTAGATATCGTTCAGGATAACCTCATCTGCCGCTCCGAAACAGGAGGCAAACTCATCCAGAAGCCCCTCTGTGCGCGAGTATGTATGAGACATGAAGTCCACGATGATGCGTCTTCCGGGATAGAAGCTGCGGAAGCCCTCCAGAGTCAGTCTGATGGCAGTAGGATGATGGCCGTAGTCGTCCAGGAAGACAATTCCCTTAGCCTTTCCTACAATCTCGCTCCGCCGCTTGCTGCCGCAGAATGCCTCAAAGCCCTCTGCTATCTTCTCTATGTCATCAGATGACACACCACCCTTCCAGCTTTTCAGTATGCATACTGTCATAGCCAATGCAGCCACCGCATCAAGGACGATATGCTCCCCTGGAATATGGAGGGCGAACTCCCGGTCAAAGCCGGCAACCCTGAAGCAGTTTCTGCCATCTTTCACTGAAGTCTCTGTTATCTGGAAATCCCCTTTAGCATTCCTGCCATAGGGGATGTACACAATATCAGGCCGTCTTATGCTCATCACACCATACAGTTCACAGCTGCCTGCATCGTCTGCGCAGTAGATCAGCTCTCCACCCTTGGGAAGGAGCATGGCATAATCAACAAAGGCCCTGAAGATATCAGGGAATGTGGGATAGAAATCCAGGTGATCAGGCTCGATACTGGTAACTATCATCCGGCGGGGGCAGAAGGACATGAAGTGGCGCTTGTACTCGCAGGTCTCGGCCACAAAGTACTTTGACCCGTTGACCAGGGTGGAATGGCCGCCGAAGTTGGAGACAGCCGATCCCACCAGGATGGAGGCCGGAGCATCCAGGGTCTTCAGGAGCGTACCTGTTATGGCTGTAGTCGTGGTCTTGCCGTGGACACCAGCCACCCCGCCCGCCTCGAAAGCAGAGGAGAATGCACCCAGCGCCTGGGTGTACTCCATCATGGGAATGCCACGCCGCGCCGCCTCAGCAAGGTCTGGATTGGTCTGCGGATTATATGCGGCCGAATAGATGACATAGTCTATATCATCAGTGATATTTTCTTTGGAAAAGCCTTCCTTATATGGTATTCCTAAGGATGCAAGCACCTGGTCGGTGTAGAATTTCTCTGCTGTATCACTGCCTGACACACATGCTCCGTTGTGGAGAAGAAGCTCTGCAAAGGCAGAGAGTCCTGTCCCCTTTATTCCCACAAGGAAGAAGCGCTTTCCTTTTATTTCTCTGAACAAAGCCTTAAGGTCTGTCATATTTCCTCAATCAGAAGAAGCTTCCGCCCCTCACCTTGTCCACAGCCTCCTGTCCAACTAGCGCCTTGATGATCGCAAAGGCAAAGGCTGATGCAGCACCAGGTCCCTTTGCTGTGATCACATTGCCGTCAGTCACAACCATCTCGTCCACATATTTCACATCAGACTTGAAGTTGTCCTGGCAGCCAGGATAGCAGGTAGCCTTGTGGCCGGAGAGGATGTCGGTGGCTCCGAGTGTCACACCGGGAGCGGCGCAGATGGCGCATATCAGTTTGCCTGCATCAGCATGGGCCTGGATAAGTTCCATAGCCATGTCGTTGTCAGCAATGTTCTTTGCTCCAGGCATACCGCCGGGAATCACCACTGCATCAAACTCATCATCTATATCAACCAGCTCGCAGTCTGCAATAAGGGAAAGGCCGTGGGAACCGGTCACATCAATGCCGTCAATGCCGGCAACACACACATCAAGACCAGCACGGATACAGAGGTCAGAGGTTATAATTGCCTCCATCTCCTCAAAGCCTTCGGCCAGAAGCACAAGCACTTTCTTTTCCATATTCACTCCTCTCCCATCACCGGGATTCCTCGTTTACATATTATATATTCTATATTCTTTAATGGGGCGCTGTCAAAGACTTCCTGCACCTTTTCCGGTGTATTGTTCTTGTCAGAGATATGGCACAGATAGACCTTGCGGCACCTTTCGCAGTCCAGGCTCTTCAAGAAATCAAGGGCATCGAAGTTGGAGAGATGGCCGTATTCCGAGAGAATCCTCTTCTGGAGCCAGACAGGATAAGGTCCCTTTTTAAGCATATCGGGACAGTAGTTGGACTCGAGGAAAAGGACATCAGACTCCTCTGCCAGAGCCTTCATCTGGTCCGATGTCTTTCCAGTGTCGGTTATGATGGTGACCCGCTCTCCACCCTGACAGAAGCTGTAGCCCACCGAATCAGGGGCATCGTGGAATGTGGGGAACACGGTGAAGGAGAAATCGTCCAGGTTATAGGACTGGCCAGGAGTTATCCCTATCTGCTTAAAGAAGCCTCTGGTGACCCATTGGGAGACATCAAGGTTCTCGGAGGTGAACACCGGTATCTCCAGCTTTTTGGAAAGAGTCTCAACACCTGCTATGTGATCACGGTGCACATGGGTGAGGAAGATGAATTTTATATCCTTGATGTCAAAGCCGAAAGCCTCTGCCCTGCGGCGGAATTCGGAGAATGAATAGCCGTTGTCCACCACGAAGCCTGAGCGCGCTGTCTTGAAGATGTAGGAATTGCCGCAGGAGCCGCTGCCGATCACCGCATACCGCATATCAGAAGATTACCACACCGCCCGCTGTTTTTCAATATTTCAAGTTAATTCCGGGCTGGATGAAGCGGCAGAAATTCAATTTTCAGGAACATACCCATCCCCTCTGCCAGTCGCTGCAGTGTAAGAAGCGATGGATTAGAGTTTCCGTTCTCCAGCTTGCTTATATCGCCCTGTGCAATTCCTGTGCGTCTTGAAAGCTCTTGCTGAGTCAGACCAGATTTGCGCCGTGCATCAATTATAGCCTGAATTATAGCCATTTCCGGCTGAAGAGCATCCCATTCTTTTCTTATTTCAGAATCTTTTAATTGTTCTTCTAAAAAGTCTTTAAACCTTGTACTCATTCCGCCCTCCACCTTCTTAAATAATCAGCCCGATATCGTATAGCTCTATCAAGTTCTTCAGAAGGTATCTTCTGGGTTTTCTTGATAAATCCATTTGTAAGGATGATCATTCCCTCTGACCAGAAAAAATACAAAACACGGGCATTATTGGAGCTGACTTTTGCCCTAAGTTCAAAAATCCCATCTGATATGTGTTTTGAATATGGCTCCCTCAATTCCGTTCCATTCTCTGCAAGAATAGCAATCATTCTGAGCATCTTTGCCCGCATCTTTTTATCCAGGCCTAAAAGAAACTCCTTTGCAGGTTGTTTTCCAGAAGCTTTCTCATAGAAATCCACCTCAAACAAAGGCATATTTCCTCCTTTAGAATATAGGATATAACCTATATTGTCAATCTGTTTATTTTTCTTTTCTACCCTCTATTACTCATAAAAAAATCATTTTGATTTGACTTTTGCGATTTTTTTAAAAATTTTCATAAACAATTTGTGGGTTGCCGGCTGATAATCTGTCTGCTACATTTTAATTATGAACAAGGCAGTAATCATCTTCATCATTGCAGCATTCCTGGTGCTGGTCATAACCAGCGGGAAGCTGATGGCTCAGAAACAGGGCTATAAGCAGATCTCCCAGGCACAGGCCAAGGAAATCATGGACACCCGCAGCGACTATATTCTTCTGGATGTCCGCACCGAAAAGGAGTTTGCGGCAGGTCATATAAAAGGGGCTATCCTGATTCCCGACTATGAGATCAGGCTGAGGGCCGAGAAAGAGCTGCCCAATAAAGCCAAGACTATTCTGGTTTACTGCAGGAGCGGCCGGCGGAGCAAACTGGCAGCCCGTGACCTGGCTGAATTAGGCTACAGCGATGTGCTTGAGTTCGGTGGCATCATCGACTGGAAATACGGGATAGAAAAGTAAGCAGCCCCCTGCACCCTTCTGCAATGTCCTCGAAAGCGGTGTCGAAATCGCCTGAATACCAGGGATCTGATATGTCCCTGGTATTGCCGGTATAGTCCAAAAGAAGATGTATTTTATGCTCAGGATCATCCGGGATAATCCTTTTTAAATTTCTGATGTTGTATTGCTCCATGCAGAGCAGAAGGTCGTATCTGTCATAATCGGCCTTTGTCACCTGTCTTGCCTGTCTGCTGGTGTATGGTATGTGTTCCTTGTCCAGCTTGCGCCTTGCAGGAGGATACATATCGTTGCCTATCTCCTCCCGGGATGTGGCGGCAGAGGCCACCTCTATCCTGTCGGAAAGGCCGCGTTTCTCAACCATATCCCGCATGATGAACTCGCTCATTGCAGAACGGCATATGTTTCCGTGACAGATGAAAAGGATTTTAGTCATTCTGGTTTTATCATAACAAAAAATATTAAAAAAGTTTCGTTAAAATTAAATCAAAATAAAGTTTTTTTGCGTGTATATAAATAAATCATTTTCAAGGAGTTATATATGCCAAAACTATCTACTTTTTTGGGGATATCAATTTATATGTATTTTAAAGAACATAACCCACCTCATTTTCATGCTTTATATAATGGCTTAGATGGGATATTTTTCATCAATCCACTTAAATATTCAAAAGGAGAACTCCCACCAAGAATTGTAGGACTTGTAATGGAATGGGCCACAATACATAAAAATGAATTGCTTGACAACTGGAACTATTTAAAAGAAAATAAAGAATACAAAAAGATTGAACCTCTTGTATAGGAGACGGTAATTGATTCTTCATGTGGTATCAGCTGAATATGCTGGTGATTATAAGATTAAAGTCACATTTAATGACTCAACATCCGGAATTGCAGATTTCAAGAATACTATTTCCTCAGACCGTCTTCAAAAAATAAGAGAACTGAAAGACCTTAAAAAGTTCAAGGATTTTACTGTAGAGGCATTTACCATAGTCTGGAGCAACGGATTAGATTTGGCTCCGGAATTTATTAAAAGCTTGACTTAATCCTAAGACTGTCCGGCTCCACATGGCACTGGAAAAACCACACCTCCACACCAGCCTTCTCAGCCTCTTTCATGGCAGCGCCGAACTCAGGATGGGTCTCTATATTAGGATGCACCTCGCTGATGCCATCCATCTGGATCACAAAGGCAAGTATTGCATGGTATCCTTCTTTTTTAGCCCTGATAAGCTCGTGTATATGCTTAACTCCCCGCTCTGTAGGAGCATCGGGGAAATAGCCGATGCCAGAGCGCTCAAGAGTGCAGCCCTTCACCTCCATCAGATATTTCTCAACTTTGCCCCGTGAACGCTTTTTCTCCATATAGAAGTCGATGCGGGAGTCGCCGTAGGTGTATTCAGGGATAATGACATCATAGCTCTGCTTCTGAAGATACTCTGCCACCACCTTGTTGGGAGCCTGGCTGTCGATGTTGATGAGAAGGCCGTTGTCCTTTATCACTGCCACAAGATCATACTTGGTCTTGCGCGACGGATTGTCAGATGCAGTCAGATATACTATGCAGCCTGGAATAAGAAGCTCTTTGCACCGACCGGTATTCTTCACATGGACTGTCTCCTTATGCCCTTCTATTTCCACATGGGCAATAAAACGGTTAGGTCTGTCGATAAATTTTGCCTTTGTGATGTTCGGGTACTGCACAGTATCTCAGCCTATGACAAACCCTGCAACCAGATAGCAGACGGCACAGATGACAGCCACTGCTGTGGCATAAGGTAGCTGGGTCTCCACATGGTTTATATGAGGACAGTCGGCACCGGTGGAAGAGAGAATAGTGGTGTCCGACATAGGGGAGCAGTGGTCGCCGTACACAGAGCCTGCCAGTGTGGCACCCAGGGTGGGAATAAGGTATGCACCTGCCCCTTCAGCACTGCAGATCATAGTCACTATAGGAATAAGCATACCGAAGGTGCCCCAGGAGGTGCCCATGGAGAAGCTCATGAGGGCTGCGATGACAAAGATAATGAACGGCAGGAGAGCCAGGGGCAGGCTTGAGCTGCTGACAAAGCCTGATATAAAGTAACCGGTGCCGATGAGCTGCCGGCACACGCCGCCCAAGCTCCAGGAGAGTATAAGGATAAGCATAGGAGGCACTATGGATCCGATGCCGCTTACTATGCACTCCATGAACTGCCGCGGTGTCATAAGGCGGCGTGGCAGATAGAGCAGCATTGCGGTGATAAAGCCGGCGAATGCACCCAAAGTAAGACCTGCAGCCGGGTTGTAACCGATAGCTTCGGAGAAGCTGGTGCCGCTGAAGAAGCCCCCCACATAGGCCATTCCAAGAATCGCGCATATGATAAGCACCACAATAGGGAGCACCAGGTCTATAACCCGTCCCTTCCCTTCCAGGTCAGTCTGACCAGATTCAGAATATGTGGTATTTTTACCACTGATTGCCCTTTCCTCTGCTTTCTTCATAGGACCGAAATCACGCCCAGTGATGCAAAGGTAAAAGACCATTGCTATTGTAAGGATAGCGTAGAAGTTATATGGAATTGTGGAAAGGAACACATGGAAGCCGTTTTTCTCGCTTACCTCGCTGGCAACTGCAACAGCCCAGCTGGAGAGGGGTGCGATGATGCACACCGGTGCGGCGGTGGCATCTATGATATAGGCCAGTTTCTCCCTTGATATCTTGAGCCGGTCTGTTATAGGCCTCATCACAGTACCTACAGTAAGGCAGTTGAAACCATCATCTATAAACACAAGCATTCCTAAGAATGCGGTGGCAAGGGAGGCAGATCTCCTGCTTTTAAGCTTCTTTCCAGCCCATCTTCCGTAGGCCTGGCTGCCGCCCGACCTGGAGACCAGGGTCACCACTGCCCAGAGCATTCCCAGGAACATGATTATATATGCGTTGTCCGCAATCTTGGAGCACATCATATCGAATGTCATGGCAACAGCAGAGAACAGAGTCCCGCCGCTGGCAAAGGCATAGATCAGCATGCCCGAGAACAGCCCCAGGAACAGGGATGAATAGACCTCTCTGGTGATAAGGGCCAAAGTGATGGCCATAAGTGGAGGGAGTATAGATATCCACCCTGTCTCAATCAGTGTAAATTCCATAGTATTATCCTCGGTTTATCCGTTTATTGCCTGGGGATATTGCCTTCTCTGGACAGACAAGGATGCACAGCGGAGCATATCGGACCTGAATATTTTTTTATCAAACATCTTTAATATTTTAGCATATCTGTTAAAATATTTCTATGGCAAAGAATTATGAGATAGATATGTGCCATGGTCCTCTTCTTAAGAAGATATGCCTGTTTGCCATACCACTCATATGCTCCACCACCCTGCAGCTCCTGTTCAATACAGCTGATATCATAGTAGTCGGCCGGTTCGCAGGCGACAACTCACTGGCCGCCGTAGGCTCCAATGGAGCCATCATAAAGCTGATGCTCAACCTTTTCCTGGGGCTTTCCATAGGGGCAAATATTCTGGTGGCCAGGTACTACGGCGCCCAGAACAAGGAGGATCTGTCCAAGACAGTCCATACCACCATGCTCCTCTCCCTGTACGGCGGCCTGGCAATAACTGTGGTGGGGGTCCTGGGAGCCCGGCAGATCTTGCTCTGGATGCAGACACCGCCCCAGGTTCTGGACTTGGCCACAAAGTACCTGCAGATATACTTTCTTGGAATTATATTCACTCTGATCTACAACTTCGGCAGTGCCATACTCCGGGCGGTGGGAGATACCCGGCGGCCACTCTACTACCTCACTGTAGCAGGGGTAATAAATGTCATCCTGAACCTTATATTTGTAATCAAGTTCCAATGGGATGTGGCTGGAGTGGCCGCCGCCACAGTCATCTCCCAGGCGGTTGCCAGCGCCCTTATCGTAGTCTGCATGATGAGGGATAAAGGGGCTGTCCACATGGAAATATCAAGACTCAAGATCCACCCCATACAGATGGCTCTGATATTCCGGCTGGGAGTTCCTGCCGGGCTCCATGGAATGCTCTTCTCCATATCCAATGTGGTGATCCAGTCTTCGGTGAACTCCTTCGGCAATGTGATCATGGCTGGAAATGCAGCAGCCATCAATATAGAAGGCTATGTATATTTTGCCATGTACGCCTTCTCCCAGACTGCCATCTCCTTCACATCCCAGAATCTGGGGGCTGGAAACTTCAAGCGTATACTCCGGGTTCTTTTCCTTACCCAGTGCTGTGTCATTGTCACCGGGCTTGTGCTTGGTGTATCGGCCTGGCTCTTCGCCTCACCTCTCCTGGGCATCTACTCTACGAACCAAGATGTGATTGCAGCAGGTGCCCTGCGGATGGGCTATGTCTCCATGCCATACCTTCTGTGCGGCATTATGGATGTGCTTACAGGTTCCCTCAGAGGCCTTGGATATGTGGTCACGCCTATGATTGTATCCCTGGGTGGTGCCTGCATATTCAGGCTGGTCTGGATAGCCACCCTGTTCCAGATACCCAAATACCACATTGTGCAGACAATATATATTTCCTACCCTATATCCTGGGTTTTGACCTTTGTGGTTTTAGGAATCTGTTTTGTCTGGGCTTACCGGCGGACTATGGAGAAGACTTTCCGG
>JAEEGK010011605.1_pt1 | contig 20098 bp, 22 predicted proteins | sample 8958771 | NCBI WGS metagenome assembly JAEEGK01 (sample SAMN16246547, study PRJNA631951) | gut metagenome | biome: gut microbiome; feature: rumen; material: SC-attached | host: Bos | place: Iran: Karaj | collected 2018-10
GAACCTGATGCCAAGAAGCTTGTAGACATAAAACAGGATGCTCGGGTTATTCAGCATCGGCACCTCGTACACCCAGCGGTATTTCCCGTCCGGGTACAGCGTCACGCGACTGTCAGTTATTCCTTTTTTTGCCATGAATCTTATGCTATTTGGCGACAAAGATAGTGTTTTTTTCTGATTCCACCAAAGTATTTCAAACAAAAAGATGCCAAGTCATGGTGTTGCCGATATCTTCTATGGGGGTATACAAGGCATCTCTTACTGTCGTGCTAAGCATCCCTTACTGTCATAGAAGGCATCAGAACAACCCTTAGTAGGCATTGTTATAAACAGACCCCCTATTTTGCAATGTAGGTGATTGCATAAAAGATCCAACATCTACCTGAATCTTCGGAAAAGCCTTTATACAAAGGGTAAGCGAAGAGGTAGGTGTTGCCCAAACACCTACCTCTACATCTAACTCAACACCTACCTCGACACCTACCTCATCGATCAGGCAACCTTCAGCGGAACAGCCTTGTAATACGACACGCAGCCTCGCTTCGTGTGCTCAAAGCCCAGTTCTTTCATCGCCAGCCCGATATGAACCTTCGTGCTGTGGTCACTCTTCACAGACGGATACTCCCGCTGGATGATCTTCAGCATCTCCGCGCTGTTCAGCGACTTGACAGCCTCACCCTCAGCAGGCTTGCGGAAGCAGGCCGAGATGATCTCCGCGATGTCCTTCTGTGTCATGTAGTTCAGATTCAGTTCCTGAATGCGGGCCACCTCTTCATTACTGAACCAGTAGGGCGTCTTTGCCACCGTCAGCTCATGCACCACCTGGGCATAGAGCTGCCCGTAGTCGATGTCGCCCGTGTTGTCGATGAACTGCCCCTGCGGAATGGTCAGGCAGATGTAACGTCTGCTGCCTGTGGCATCAGTCAGCGGATGGGGATTATTCGTCGTCGCCACAAATGAGGCAAAACGCGGACGATCCTCCTGAGAGGCACCATAGATGGGGCGTCCGTTCACCTTACTCTTCGAGAGTGTCTGCTTCAGGGCTGCATGCTGAGAGGGGCGGATGGCCTCGAGCTCGTCGAGGTTCACAATCAGGTTATTCGTCAGCGCCATCTCCTTGTCAAACTTGTTCGACAGGTTCAGGTGGTCGAGATAGTACTCGCGCAGTTCAGGAGGCAGCAGGCGGTGGAAGAAGGTGGTCTTTCCACAGCCCTGTGCTCCGATCAGCGTCGGCACACACTCATTGCCGTGCAGCGAATCCATCTGCAGCCAATGGGCCACAGCCGACAGTATCCACGTGGCGAGGAAACCCTGCTGCTCCGTCGTGATGCCAGGCAGACGGCTGAAGAGACGAGCGATGTGGTTCTGTCCGTCCCATTTCGGCAGGTTCCTGAGGTATTCGCCGATGGGATTGAAGACAGGCACATCCTCGGAGTACACGTATTCGCTGATCTCCGTCTTCGGATTGCCCTTCTCCAGCACCTGTTCCTTCTTCGCCCTGCGGACGATGCTGTTGAAGGCCTCCGGCGTCAGAGACCTGAATACCAGACGGGCTTCTTCTGAGCCCTGCGAGAGGCTGTCGGCAGGCGGTTCTGCCTTCAGCAGAGTTGCAAATTCCACCTTTCCGTTCAGGACGTTGCGACGGAAACGGTAGTGGTCAGTGAGGAACTGCTCGATGGCGAGCGTAGCCTCGAGGGAGGCGTCGATAGCCTCTCCATTCATAAGTACATTCTTTCCCATAACTATATAATGTCAAATCGTTAATGTCTGCTCCTTTGGGCAGTCTTCTGCAGTAATATTACGCGCTTTTCACAGCGAGTTTTTCAGACTGCGAGCCGCTTTCTGCGACTTCGCTATTTCAGCCTACAAAGGTACAACATTTTTTGGCGTTTTGCAAGTATTTCTCCAATTATTTTTCAAAAAGTTTCAGATTTAACACTTCCAATGAAGGATTATCGCTCATTGTCTCTGGCGACTTCAGAGCCAGCTCTCTGGTAGGTCTTGAGGTAGGTGATGAGTTAGATGTTCAGGTAGGTGTTGAGGTAGGTGTTTAGAAGCCAAAACTTCTTTAAACAAAGGAATTTCGAGAAATCCGAGGTAGGTGTTGGCGGAAAGCGGATAATTTTGCAAAAAATCAAGCATAGGTAGAGGCTTGGGAGATTGCAGTAATCACGCTCCGAGATTGCAGTAAGCACGCTCCGAGATTGCAGTAAGCGCACTCTGGGTTTGCAGTAAGTAAACTCTGACTTTGAAGGCTGTAAAGTCCCACTTTACTTAGCCCAAACCCCTGAATTCTCGAGAGAATTTCGGAGTTTACTGCCACCTTTCTCATAGAGACCAAGCCCCATCCTTGGACTTTAGACTATCCTTTCTTGAAGGTTAATGGCACTACTCTTCAAACCAAGGCGATACCAGACCATAAAGATGTAGCACATGGTCTGGAAGTTGATGGCCATAGTGCTGCTGTTTCCAGTCTTCTATCTTCTGATATATCTGCTGATCCAATTCAGGGAAGTGTTCCTTCAGATAATCACAGAAATGGAAGCCAAAGTCATAACGGGCCATCTTGTCTGTACCAACAGACTCGCTAATCCGCTGATGCAGTTCCTCTGGAATCTCTATCCACAGTTCTATATTATCCGCATAACCGAGATCTATCTTAAAACGGAAAGTATCCTCCATATCAGTCACGAATTACGATTTTCCCACTCTCTTCCCCAAATATAAAGTCACCTATCACCTTGATGCTCCTCGGCACAGACAGTTCCAAATAGTCATCAATACCCATAAAAGCACCATCACAGATAGTCAGTACCCCATCAGGCACACGGTAATGCATTCCTATCTTGACAGAGCCGTATGCACCTATCAGCCTTCGGCCCTCATTGGCATATACCACCCCAAACTCATCCTTCTCCGTCTTGTCCTCATCACGCCAATAGTCATTCACGTCAAAGACTTCATCGACGTATGGTCTGTCCCAATGACATAAATTATCTACCGTAGTGGGCATACAATTTAAGACGTCACCAGCTTCCACATCTTTCCACGATTCTGGGACATACAGACTTTCAAGCTCCTTGCAATTGTCGAAGGCATATTTATCAGTTTCTTCGCATCCCTCCGCAATCCGATACCGTTTCACATCTGGCACCTTCAGTAGCCGTTTCTTGTCGGCAGTATAGACACCACCAAGCTCATCTGTCCAAGAATCCTTAATCTTCGTAGACATTATCTTCAATGAATTTATTTCTTTTTCTTGTTATATAACTCTGTATACGCTTTATACATTCCAACCTCCTTTATAGCCCTCAAAACAGGAGCCCCCATTCTCTTTTCCTTTAAATCAGCAAACAGAGGCAACTTAAAGTCATTGTATTTTCGAATTGAACAATTTATAAAGACCTCCCTATTACCTCCATATTTCAAATCAATATTGTTTATGAAATCATTAAACATGATATACAAGTCCATATTTGTCATAACTAAAATTTGTTTTTCAGTGTTCCAGACCTATAACAATCCTTTCAATGTTTTGTATTCAATAATAGTACCATCATACGTAACACATATAATGTTTTCAAAATGTTTACTCATTTCCTGTTTGAATTGACAAAATGAATAATCATTTGAAGAGACTTTGATTTTTGCTCTCTTTATTGTCTTGATTTGATTCAAACTCCCATTTACAAAAACAAACACACCATATTCAAAAGGCTTATTCCCTGAATGAAATTTTTCTTCATCCATATAGCATGCCAATTTATACAAATCAGCGAGAATCACAGAACCAGAAATTTTAGTTTCAGTATTCCTTTTTATCTCACAAATAATCTTTTGTTTTTTATCGCTACCTTGACCGTTGTGAAGAACTATATCAGGGTATTTCCGCTCCTCTTCAATGTTACATACATTCTCAATATCGTCCTCTGTTTCTATTCTTTCTTCGATTATTTTGTCTAATTCTGCATTTAAGACAAGAGGTTCATTACATTCGCTTTCCAAAATATTAGCCCATTGGCGATATAGTTCATAAGCAAAGACTCTCTCCTTATGAAATTGTTTTTCTTCCTTATTTCCATTGTAAACGGTATAGTCAATATACTTTTTGTTCACTAATGAAATGGCTCTAAGGAGCCAATTAAAATGCGAAGTATCTGTATCGTTGTCTTTAACGAAATAGATATTCTGATTTAACTTATATATCATATCGTTCTTTTTAGTAATCTGGAATATTTGAGATGTCGGGAATAGGTTTACGTGTGTATCCTTCTAAACTAACAATCATTGCTTTTGGTACTGGACCTGGCAATTTCTCAACAAGATAATCATTGCAGATGATATCAGACTCTTCAATTCTAATACTAGCGATATCTGCAATATAGTTATGCAATGGGGTCGTAGGTTCGTCGATTGAATCTTCGGCAACATTATCAACTCCTATTCCATGTTTACTTGGAATTAGCCTGATTATAATGTATTTCTCTTTTATCCCAGTAATCAATTGGGTAGCAATAATATTATCCAAGACAATCCGTTCATCGCTTCTTACGGTACAGATTGCTTTACACTTCTTAGGCAACAGTCCATTTTCCAATATACTCTCTCTATTAGATAAAAGAGTGATATGATAGAAAGGTAAGTCTTTCTCTATATATTCTTCTATTGTCATATCTGTCAAAGTTTCTTGAATTAATAAAGAAAATCTCAAATTTGCTATCTATGTTTAACAGTAATCCTTTCTAATCTTGACAATCCTTTTTCACTATATCTTATAAAGAAACGTTGATAATAGAAATCTGGTCTTCCCCAACTCAAAGAATGAGTAAAAACATATCCCATTCCAGAAGTCGCCGCAAATGCTATTGTGTTAAAAACTGCTTTTAAACCATTTTGGGGGTTTAATTCATAGAACCAAAGGGTTTCATTGCTGTCATCAATATAGTACCATTCGCAAGTATAATTTCCACCTCTATTTATATAGTTCCAAAGTTTATTGTCATCTTTTGTTTCCATTCTTTTTCGCACACTATATATTTTATTGCCAAGATTATCCGAAATTTCGTAATTGAGTGCACTTTCTACAACAATGGGAAGAAGAAAATTTACATCATGATTAAATTCTCTATATAAAGGAAGACTATTTCTTAACACATAAACAGCATCTCCCCACTTTTTTTTAGTAGGACATAAATTCATTGTATAACAATAATACTCCAATCCAACATTATCATATTCTCGTTGTTCAATTTCCGATAGACTTAATGCTCGTAATGTCTGATCTATAGTTTCATAGAATGCAACTGCATTTGCATTTTCACAGAAATCTATTCTCACTTCAATTTCATATAGAGAATTCTTTGTTAGTTTTGGCTCACCTATTGTCGTTTTGTAATCGAACAAACCTCGGTTTGCGATTGCTTTAACCTTTTCTTTCATATGGTTTATTGCAAGAACTTCATTTTTCCTATTCAGCTCACGCATTTTCATATTCATTATAAATGATGCACCTGCAAGTTCTGCTTGCATGCCTTTACTTTGAGCAAACTTTGTCAATTGATCGATTGAGACTGTTGCTTGTACAGAGGCATCATACAAGCCATTAGATGTTTGGGATACCGATAATTCCTTGTATGATTTTATGTTACCCGTTGACACCGTAGTGATCTCATCTTTTATCAATTCATCATTTAACACCTCTGTATTAGCAGATACAAAAGTGCCAAAAGCTTGCTCAATGGCACTACGTAGAGCATTCTTTGTTGCATCTTCTTTAGTTTCTCCTGTACCATTCACAACAAGTGTAATAACTTTCTCATTGCTTTGGGGCGCAGTTGTTTGCTCTTGCTTCAGGACTGGGGTTCCTTCTTCTTTTAGCATTGTAGTTCCAGGCTCTTGCTTATTAGCACGAGTCGTTCGGTTTTCATTATCTATACCATTCTCCTTATCTTTATTCTTCTTTTTGTCATTCTCCTTTTTTTGCCATCTCTCGTAAGAAGAGCGCAGACTTTTGTTATTACTATTCCTTTGCTGGCTATCTTGGGTTAAGCCATTAAGTGCCTTGTTCAGAGAATTGAGAAAACCCTGCGCTGGTAATTCCACAGAAAGCAGCAAACCTGTAAACAATACTAAAAAAAACTTTTTCATATTCATCCTTTATTTTATGAGTGTATCAGTTTTACTTCCTATAATATAAGTCACCATTAATATAAAGCGCATTTTCATCAGCAAGATAGGCAATAGACAATTCATCAGGGATACCGTCTATTTCCCACAAATCAGTAAGTAACTTGCCATCTTCGCTATATGCAGATTTCTTATTATCCCATCCACCTGCAGTTCCCCACATTCCCACAATATTACCTATAATGACTTCATGATCAATAACATTTTTCTTTTGATATAGCTTAAAATACCCTTTACTTTCATCTAATTCCACTTCATAAAGATATTTATCACCATCCCACGAATTAATGAGTTCTACACTTAAAATGTAGCATTCTTCGCGCCTTGATGTTTCATTCCAATTCACCTCCTTACCATCCCATGAACAGTATTTATGTCCATTAATGTTTGACCAAAAGATACGCGCCGTACAGTCTTTATCTGAAACGAAAACAGCCTTACTGCCGATTTCTTCTGCCGAGAGCTGATACATCTTATAATTCTTCTCTTCTAACATAGATTTTGGAACTGTCCAAATTTCAGGCTCTTCTGCCCATTCTCCTTTGAACTTGTAATTGTCATTGTCTTGCTCAACTAATCTGGCATTTGGATTATTTGAATCAAGATATAGCTCACCTTTTTTGCAGCCATGACTTTCATCTTTTATTTCTTCTTTAGCATAATAAACTGTCAGCGTTCCAACTTCAGGAGGAACAGGTTTGCCTGATTGGCACGAGTAAAGGACAGAAGTACTTACAAATAGTAACAGACTTTGCAGAATACTTGATAATAGCTTTTTCATAATGTTTATATTTAAATAGTTCAACATTTTTTCATCATTATTTTACATTTTGTCAATCCTTTTGTAATACACAAAGACCATCATGCCAGTAGAATCCTCAAAGGATGTCAATAACTGCATTTGTCTCACATAACCAATAGAGTTGGTTCGAATGAGTTCATAGACTTCAGTCATATCCGATTCATGTTCCTCACCTTTTGGTGTTTTTATTGTCATCTCTGTATAACTCTGAGAACCGTTGAAGAATTCTCCAGCATTTCGCTGAGACTTCACATCTGCCACACGATTCATTATCTGAGGGGTCTTGTATTTTGATTTATCCAACGCTACGATTGACAGTAAATAACTGTTATCATAGTCATCAACAATACGACACCCATCAAATGGTGCATTGTTATACATTCGTTCAATGAAATTGGCCAATTGAATTCTTTCTTGATCATATCCTTGTGCAAATATGTTTGTAGTCATCCCAATAAATAGGATTAACAATACGCTACTCTTTTTTATATTTACCATGACATTACATTTTTAATATATGTTATTGACTTCGGTAGATTATTTACGAACCCCAATCCAATACTCTTAGCAGCATCAATCATATTTCTTCGAGTAGCTTGCTCTTCTGCTTCATGGAGTTTTCTTGCATCCAACTCTTCTCTTTTCATCTGATTATCAGCTATTTGTTTGTCGACTCTTAGTTGATATTCGCGTTTTTCTTTTTCCTGGGCATCATCATACTGCTTCATTTTAAAAGCCCATTCCCTTTTTTCATCCTCACGAAGCTTAGTATTGATGGACTTAATCAATGCATCTACATTCTTTTGGCTGCTAGTGCCTGCTGGAATCCTTGCAATGATATCTGCTACATCAGAAGCACCCTCAGAGGTGGGAGATGCAGCCCATCGTGCTTTGGCCTCATTAAAAAGTTGTGCTGCTTGGGCATTATTCCGCTTGATGGTATATTCTATCATTAGGTTCTGGCACTCCTTGGCACAATCACAGATATCAGGAACCAGCATCAGCTGGTAGATAGCCTCATCGTAATTATTGGCACTCGCCTGTTTTTGGGCATCCTTTATTATTTGAGAACATCTGACAGCATAATAGTCTACAATTTTCTGCTTTGCATGATCAAGGAATTCTACCAATTCTGCTTTTTGTGGTTTCACTTGATTGATAGCAGAAATAAAGGATTTATTCTCATTGGTGCCTATACCAATCAATGGGATAGTTATCGTTTCAAAGATTTTATTCTCCACCATGTCCCCAATGATAAACGTAAGGTCTATCTTTTCTGAAACTCTTTGAGGCGTACTGGCAACAATATCCTTTGATGTGATATCAGCTTTAGCGGTAATAATAAAACGGTTATTGACATCTTGTGAAGAGATGCCGTTAGATGTTAACAATTGAATCATTTTACGTTCCAATTGTTTTCCAGCTTCAGATGGAATCTCATTCCTGTCAGGCTGAACTACACTTATATATATATGACTTGTTTGCCCTTGTACCATACAAGAAAGGGCAAAAAGCAGAAATCCAATTATTATACTCCTTTTCATTTTTCACCTAAAACTAAAATCGCTTCTCCTAATCCCCTCTGCATTACCTTTGCAGGGATGTTATAAGGAGGCTTGTTCAAATATTTACGAAGTTGAGTAGCAAAGCCACGAGCGTCAAGAGCATTTCCTCTTTCATCGAGAAGAGGAATACGTACTTGTTCAAACTGAGCAAACGACTCTGTTCCGTCACTTAGATTATAGTTTCCACCCACGCAATGGCTTTTAAGCCAGTCCTGAATACAATCAGTCAGTTCTTCACCTTCATATTCTGTTTCTAAGTCGTTTTCCCAGTTATCCCAACAACGTATTGTCAAAACGACCTCCCTACCATGAGCCTGTTGGTCTTGATACCATTTCATCATCAGCGCGTCAAATTCTGCGATACGTTCTTTAACTGCTTGCTCTAGAATGACATGAATAGGATCGGAAGATGCCGCAGTCGTTCCTGTAGAGGAAGCTATCCTTTTACTGGTATACGTATCAAACGCCTCTAAATTAAAAGTGATTGAGCGTCCCGATGCCTCCTTGTTCATTTGCCATGAGAGTTGAATGAGAACATCTGACTTGATCCTTCTCTTTAGAATATCAAGCGGACTCTCTACAAGCGTGGCACTACTGGTTTTGCTGAAGGTAACATTGTCTTCTGCCGTTCTCAAGTTAATGTTCTTGATTTCTTGCTCTGCATCTTTAATACTATAGTCCAAAGCAGTCAACAAGCCTCCAATCTTACTAATAACTGGTCCGATTTCCGTGTCCTGCTGAAATGCCAGTTGATAATCTGGCGTCTTAACCTTTGTCCCCTGATTATTATAGGTTGTCATAAAGTAACGCATCTCACACCAGTTATCACTTGGCAGAATCATAATAGTTGGCTTCTTCTGTGCCACCATATTCAAAGGCATACAGACTAATGCCAAAATAAATACAGACAAATACTTTTTCATCATCTTCTATTGTTTTGATTGGATAATACCATAAGCTACCGCCACATAAATACAAATAAGGATTCCGTTTATCAACACATAATATGGCATTGTGACACCATTAGAGGCATAATAGAAATGCATAATAATCATGAGGATAAACAATACCAAAGATAATGCTCTTATGTTCACCTGAGAAGCAGGCGTATTAAAACTTATACCAATGCCTATGATTAAGGGGATGGCAAAGCATATTGTTGAGAACACCCCTGCCATAGTTGCATGAGCATCCGAATCTGCAACAGAATAGACCCAATAACCCAGCAATGAGGATATAACCAACGCTATCAGAGAAAAGACAAAATTAATTCTCATAAGTTTAAAGGTGGTGGAGTTAATGCAATAAGTTTAAGAATAGCAGGAACTTTTTCTATAGGAAGCCATGTAGCCATTCCAGGCATCCAAGCCAAAGTGTCCTTAGAGACCTTTTTGTCTCTAATCAGTTCCATCAGTTCACTTTCCCTGAGAGGGCCAGTTTGCTGCCCGTCAATAGCAACATAACAGATACTTGCTATAGGTTGTTGGGGCATAGATTGAATGGAGCCTGGGATATACATGGACTTCATGGACTGGTTCATCGTATTAATCATCTGCTGAGCCATTCCCATTCCTAAGCCGAACTCCAACAATCTGTCTAATGAGAAGAAATCATTATTATCCATAAGCTACAATTTAATATTAAGGTACGGGAGGCGGAGGGGGGGGCGGTGTATTAGCAACAAATAATGCCGCAACCTCTGGGACGTTCTCTGCGAAATCCCAATTAGCCATCCCTTGCTTCCAGACGTATGTTTGTTTTGTTAGTTGACCATTCCCTACCAACATCTGTAATTGCTGTATGGTAAACGGCCCTGCCTGCTGGCCATTTACAGCCGTGAAGTATTGGACATTTGGAATTGGAGGTGGGGTGTTCATTCCACCTTGTACAGTCTGCCCCATTTGTGACATCATGCCGGCCATCTGCTGCCCCATAGCACCTCCCATCATCATACCCGTCATCATACCAGCAGGATTTAAGCCTCCCCCATCTCCATTACCCATATTCATAGAACCCATCTGGCCAAGACTTTCAGCTGCGGCTTTTAGTACCTCAGCCTGTTTATCTATTGAATGGGCACCCAAGAAATTGGTTTCAGACTGGAGACGCTGAGCACGTTGTGCTTCCTCCCGTTGGATACGCAGAGTTTCTGCAGCATTTTCTGTGTTGATAGCCTGCATATCTATTAAGTTCTGGATGTTGACATCTGTCTGGGCATTAAGCGTTCTTGCAGTGTTGCCAGCAGTCAACTCTCGAACCTCAGCATAATATGGGCTATCCTTGTCAACCTCAATAGCAGAAATATCTAAGGCTTTAAGATTGACACCAAAATCATCATGCAACCTGGAAGTCAGGAATCCCTGTATTTTCTGGTTTATCTCCAAAATCTGCGTTTCCATCTGTACCAGCGGAATGTTCATGGTACGAGGGATATTTGCAACAACACTCTTCACGTATCGGCTCACAGCAGCCTTTATCTGCTCCAAGAAACTGTCAAGGTCAAACTCTACTAAACGATTAAGTTTGATAAAACTACGATAATCAGTTATATTGAAAGTGATTGTTCCTCGTACACTAACAGGAATTCCGTGGTCTGGCAATCGGGGGTCAAAGATATCAAAATAAGGAATGCCAAAACGAATTTGGTTATTGCTTTGCAAATTTATGAAATAGACCTCTGCCTGAAATGGCGACTCTCCACCCCATGCCATACCAACAAGGTTAGCAAGAACAGGGAAGTTCCCCGTTTTAATTGTCTGATCATACGGTCCTTCAATAAAATCTTGCAATGTGGCATTTTGCTGCATATAAACAAAAACAGCCACTTCCCCATCTTTTACTCTCAGAGTACTTCCATATCGGATGGAATTCTCACGTGAGGTGGAATTGACTTCTTGCCCAGCAGGACGCCATTTCCAAACTAAATATTTTTCCTCATCGCAGCGGATAACATTCATAAATCCGCCACCTTTGCCTCTTCCAAATATACTCATATTACAGTCTCTATTAACTTGACAAACTAATACACAGCAAAATCACATCAATAGCGAGGATTACATATATTATAATATGTGGAATCTTATTGCCCTGTTTTAAACTCTCCATTTCCTTTACCTTACCACTAAGGTATGATCTGAATTTTGAATTATCACCATACATAGTTTGGGCTTTACTTCGAAGAGCCATGAATGTATTATATGCCCTATTGGACTTTATGATTTTCATAATAACAACAATTACCCAAATAAGGTAAACAATGGGAATCAACAGCAAAATATAGTCATATATGCGAATGGCTAAGTTCGCATATTTGGTACATAAACCGTCTATCTCTTCCATCAAAGATGTCGCATCTGTTTCATCATCCGAATTCTCGACGATCTGACCACAACTTGGGCAAACTTTTGAGAGTGGCGGTAACAACTCACCACAAAAAGGACATTTCCTTGTGGTCTGTTTGACCTGTAGATTTTCTTCCATTTCCATGTTTATGAACTCGCAAAGCCATTAATAGTGTTTGGTTAGTCACAACAATAGAAGTGTGAGCCTATCGCTAACCCTAGTGATTGGCTCTCGACTGCCAGAAAGAAAAGATTAGAAACAGCTCACACCCTTGTATGACGTAAGGATATACCTTAACGTTCATAACAAAGGGAAGTACGCTATCACTTCTCTCCATTTCTTTCTGATGAGTTGTCGAGATTCATCACTCTGGAGAAAGCTAAACGCTTCCTATGTCATGTCTGCGACGGACTTTCCGCCACGAGTGCAAAGATAAGAATAATTTAGCAAAAGCGCACTATGTGAGCTGTTATTTTTTGCAAAAATAATTCTTTTTTTCTTAATTTCAGTCGCTTCGTATTGAATATTTCTTCATAAATCGCCTTTATTTGTCCGTTTGACACTCATTCTGACTGCAAAGATAAGAAAAAAGGATGAAACACCGTTCATCCATTTCGTCCAATTGATTTATTTGTTCTAAGGATTCTGGGACTTTAAGGAATAAGCCACAGATTAACACAGATTGAACAGATTTTAAAGATGCTTGCTGTTATATGTTGCAACTTGCAGTCTGATTTCATTCTTTATTGTTTCCCAATCTACTTGTTGATACATACAAGGCATTGGCTGTGGGTCAGCATCTGCGAAATAGGACATACTCAATAATGCTCGGTACTCTGAACCATCTGTATATTTCTGCAGATAGAACTTTATCAGTTCATCAAAAGAATAATGTTGGAGCAGGAAATACACGTCTATAAAATCCTTTTTCGTACCTCTACCCATAACCGCATTCACTTTCATGGCTGCAATGTCCTTAGGAGAGGCTAAGCGAAGGCCTCCCCCTTCAACAACATCGTCAATCCATTTATAGTCATAGTTGACCACATCTACTTTCACACCATTCAGGAAATAGGTTTTGATACGTTTCGTGCAACTTCCTTTTACCAGATCTTTCGAGCACTCACGCATCATGTCGGTCAACTCATCAACATCCTCTGTCGTCATGCCAAAAAAATCCAAATCAACAGACCTGCGATGGCCATATTGCAAAGCCAACGATGTACCTCCAACCAACCTCATATCTTTGAGGAGAGGCTGCTGCATCAGCACTTTTAGGAGTTCCAGGGTGTCGGGAAGGACTGTCTGAAGCGATAACATCTGTAATCTTCTTCTTTAGTATGAGAAATCGTGCAGATAAATGACAAGCAAACGGGATCAAGCGTACGCATTTGTTTACACTCCTCAACGATTTTCTGAAGACCGTAATATTGATTAATGAGACGCCAGTCGTTCATCTGACCATATTCCAGGACACGCTGGATGATATAACGCGATGAAGAATCCATCGATAACGTCAACGGGTCTGCATCCCAAAAAAGATTATTGGAAAATCTCTGTAGGCAATCTCTATCACTCATATCATCTTTCTTTAATTCTGCAAAGGTAAGAATATTATTTTGAATAAGCAAGAAAAATGAGAACTTTTTGCGTAGACTATTTTCCGAAGGGATCTGGCGGAAGTTTGGTCTTGGGGTAGAAGTGACGAAGGGCTAATTGGGAATAGTAATGATCGGCTTCGCCAATAGCGTGAAGAAACACTGTATTCACATCAACCTCAGGCACTTCTGGATACATGCCATTTATATCAACCTTGCGCAGGCCGGCATAAACTTCTTGATCAGCTTCTATACAAATCTTGGTTATGGTATCAGAGATCTGACTATAAGATGGCATCCTGTCATCAAAGTCACCTTGTATAATACTCTTTATTAATGGTTCTACTCTTCTCTGATAAATTGGCTGGAGTATGTCCAATGTGATTCTACGGATTTCTGCCTTTTCTGAATCTGTGAGTTCACGAAGGGTTGATTGTTGCTGAGGTATCTGCTCGGGAACAACAGGCGTCCGCTCTGGTGAAGAAGTAATAAAAGTCTTATGGATATGGGCCACAGTATCTAGCTTAGAAGAGTGGAATGCAGAGTCTGTAGGTTGCTCTGATAGCGTTTCAGCAATAACTGTTGTTGTCTCTGCAGGCTTTTGGGAAAAGAGGAATAAAGCGGTCATCAATCCTATGACCACAACCAAAAGCAATAAAACCGACATGCGAGACACTGTACGTTTCAAAGCACTTTGCAATTCATCAATGGATTGATAGCGATTAGAAGGATCAGTAGCCGTACAGCGGGCTATCACCTTATTATATATATAGGAGTTGGGCAGGGTCTGGAGAATCTTACCGATAGCATAGATGTCTGTACGGGCATCTGGGTAGACTTCTCCCTGACCCTCTCCTATAGGCGAGGGAAACAATTGCTCTGGTGCTGCATACTTATCAGTACGGCCCATCGTGTCGGTATAGGTATCAGTATAGCAATAGCCGAGGTCTGTCAACTTGACCTCGTGGCCAATACGGGTAATCAAGATATTCTCGGGCTTTAGGTCCAGATGAACAATCTGGTGTTGATGCAGATAGCCGACAGCATCAAGCAGTTGAGAAAGGAAACGGTCTGTCTGCTTGCGGGATTTGAAATACTCAGGGTGGTTTACAACGAATCTTGCAAGAGTCTCACCATCGACATATTCCGTCAGCAGATAGTCGTCACCCTTGGACACATAGCGCACCAAATGAGGATGGTCGAGACGATAACCAGTCTCAAACTCCTTCTGCAAGGCTGATACATATCTAGGATCAGTACGAAGTTCTGGCTTCAGCCGTTTCAGGAAATGGAGCTTGCCGTAAAGCCGGACACGATAGCAATCGCAAGTCCCACCTCCGACAGAAAGAGGCTCAGCATCAGGATAAGTCTGCTGAATGTCTGAGAACGACGACGTATCCATCGGCTATATTATTTTGAAACGGATTCCCTGGGCCTTACCTGCCGTGAAGGAGCCGAGAGACTTGCCATCACGGATGACTTCTGTGACAAGCAGCGGATAACCTTGCACAATATGGGTGACGGCCAATTCATCACCAGCCAATAACTTGCTGTTCTCGCTCATCTGTACTAGGAAACGTCCATTACCTTGATATACCATAACCAATCGACGATCTGGCAAATAACTGATCTGAACACTTTGGCCTTCAGATAACTCACTTACACGTATTTCCTCTGAGGAAGATTCAAACGAGGAATTACTCTTATTGTCGTAAATGCTCAGCAGGTCCCAGTTGTCGAAGCCCAAATATCTTGCAATGACATCAAGGGTGGAAGTACGTGGCTCTCGTTCATCATCGATAAAGCCCAACAGCCGTTTGAGAGTATTCACGCCGATATGTTCACCTGTCACCGATTCGATGTCGAGTGCCAGGTATTCACAATCAGCAGACTGGCGGAAATCTTTTTGGGATTTCTGCCTCAGGAGGTTGGTAACATAGGGCGAGAACTTCATCTTAAACTGTATTTTTTTGCAAAAGTAGGCATATTTCTTCAAACTCAGCACAAACCATGCAAATTGTATGCTTTTATTGCGATAATATCCGTATTATTTGGAACTTTCAGAAATAATTCTTTCTTTGTACCAGAACAATGGACGTGTTCCCTTATTTGGAACCATCCTATTGGAATATAGGCTCAGTTCGAAAAAAGGATAGCCTGTGGAGACTATCCTAGAATCAATACACATAATTACTTAACGACGGGGAGGCTGCTGGCGCTGGCCTTGTGGCGGACGTTGTCCCTGAGGACGTTGACCCTGCTGTGGGCGCTGGCCTTGCTGAGGACGTTGACCTTGCTGAGGGCGCTGTGCCTGTGGGGGGCGCTGACCTTGTTGCGGACGCTGACCTTGAGGAGGCAGATTCGGACGAGGGGCGGAACCATTGAAATTGTTGCTGCGAGGGGGAGCCACACGACCGTCACGAGGCACATTGCTACGAGGAGCAGGACCTACACGATCCGGACCTCCAGGACGAGGGCCAGGAGCCACGCGATTTGGACCACCTGGACGAGGACCAGGACCTACTCTACCCGGACCACCTGGACGAGGAGCAGGACCACCTGGACGGAAATGCCTTCCTCCACGATAGCTGGTGTAAGCCCTGGGACGGTTCAGCATATAATGGCTGCGGTTGGGATATACACGGTAGATTCTGAACTCCCAGCGGCCATCATGCCATCCCAGCGGGCGATAGAAATACTTCAGACCAAGGAAAGTCTCGTACTGGAAGGGCGTCAGCACCCGACTTATCTCATAGTTGCGCTGCTTCCACAGATCACCGTACAGGTCGAGCTTCGTGCCGACACACATGAAATAGTCGAGGTTGATCTCATAGATTGCCTCATACTGGGAAGGAGAGAGGTTCAGCTCGTAGGCCATCTTGTCTGACAAGAACAGTGCTTCCGAGCGTGCCGTTTCATAACTCAGGGCTTTGGCAGTGACTGTTATCACCATCAGCATTGCCATCATCATCAGTTTCTTCATATTCATACAGTTTCTAGTTGTTGTTGTTGATTATACGATTCGGTTGCAAATATAAGAAAAGTTTTTGGTTCCACCAAACAAATTTGGATAATTGTTGCCATATCAAAATAAAAAATAGTATCTTTGCAGCTGGAATGAGAAGAAAAGTATTATATCTGGCTTTGCTGCTGATGGCGACGGTGCAGGCGACAGCGCAACAAGTGGTGTTAAACGAACAGCGTCACTTCAAGGAAGCTGTTCCGGCTGGGAATTACAGCGGCATAACGTGGTTAGGCGGCGACCGCTATGCCGTCTGCGATGACAAGTCGGCAACGGCAGGCTTTCTCCTGATGACCATCCGGCTCGACTCCATCACGGGCGAGATTGAAGATGTGAGGGCAGACAGTTTCATGACCTCGAACCTGCCGAACCGCGACGAAGAAGGCATCTGCTACGTGGCTCCGACGAACACGCTGTTCCTGAGTGGTGAGGGCGACGGGCAGATCGTGGAATACACCCTCGACGGACAGTTGACAGGACGGAAACTGAACATCCCCGACGTGTTCGGCATCTCATACGGCAACCGTGGTTTCGAGGCACTGACCTACAACGCAAAGACACATCGCTTCTGGGCCACGACGGAGAACACGCTGAGGGCCGACGGTGAGAGACCCAGCATCAGAAAGAAGATTGCAAACAGACTGCGCCTGCAGAGCTTTGGCGACGACCTGCAACCAAAAGAACAATATTGGTACGTGACGGATTCCTCGGCCGTAGAGAGAACGAAAGGCAAGAGTACTTTAGGCGTGAGTGGTCTGGCAGCCCTCGATGACGGACAAGTGATAGTATTGGAACGGGAGGTAAGAAAGACCCCAAAGGGCATCGGCAGTTTTGTACATGTGAAGCTCTTCGTGGTAAACCCACAACTGCAACAGTCTGGCGACACATTGAGAAAACAACTGCTCACGGAGTTCCGTACCAGCATCAACCTGTCAAAGCGAAGTTTCGCCAACTACGAGGGCATCTGTGCAGGGCCGAGGCTGGGCGACGGACGGCAGGTACTGTTGCTGGTGGCCGACTCGCAAAAGCAATATAAGGGCTATCTCAAAGACTGGTTTAAGACCATCGTCATTTCCGACATATCATTCAATCCCAACGACCATGCTACAAATCCGCTGTAAAAACATCAATGTGACGAAGAGTTTCCCTGAGGGAATCTCACTACTCGACGTGTATCAGGAGTTTGCCGACGAGATCCACCTACCCTACCCCGTGGTGTCGGCTAGAGTGAACAACACCTCAGAAGGACTGAAGTTCAGGCTCTTCCAGAACCGCGACGTGGAGTTCCTCGATGCCCGCGAGGGCTCCGGCCACAGGGTGTATGTCAGATCGCTGAGTTTCGTGTTGTACAAGGCGACACAGGATGTATTCCCTGGTTCGAAGCTCTTTATTGAGCACTCGCTCTGTCGCGGATACTATTGTAACTTTAGACCTACCCCCAACCCCTCCCGAAGGGAAGGGAGAAAGATTACCGATGAGGATGTGGAAAAGATTAGGCAGCGGATGCAGGAGATCATCGCCCTCGATATGCCTTTCCGTCGTACGGAAGCGACCAACGAGGAGGCCATCCGCGTGTTTGCCGAGCGGGGATTCCAAGACAAGGTGAAGCTGTTGGAGACGAGCGGACAGATTTACAGCGACTACTATATGCTGGGCGATACCGTGGACTATTACTACGGGCCGCTGGTGCCATCGGCAGGCTATCTGACGGTGTGGGGACTGGAGCGTTATGAGGACGGTCTGCTGCTGAGGGTGCCGGACTGGAACAATCCTTCAGTGCTGGCAGAGAAGATGCCACAGCCGAAGACCTTCGAGATGTTTGCCGAGAAAACACGCTGGGACATCATCATGCGTCTGTCGAATGCAGGCGACGTGAACAAGGCCGTGATGCGTGGCTATGCCTCGGAACTTATCCAGGTGTCTGAGGCCCTGCAGGAGAAGAAGATTGTGCAGATAGCTGAGGAAATAGAACGCCGGTTCCACCGAGAGAAGGATCCCGTGAGGCTGGTGCTCATCACAGGGCCGTCGAGTTCAGGAAAGACTACCTTCTGCAAACGTCTCTCCGTGCAGTTACTCGCCTGCGGACTGAGACCGGTATCATTCTCTACGGACGACTATTTCGTGAACCGTTTGGACACACCCAAGCTGCCTAACGGCGACTATGACTTCGACAACATCGAGACGGTGGAGTATGCACTGCTCGAAGACCATCTGCTCAGGCTGATGCAGGGGGAGCGCGTGGAGATTCCCGAGTATAATTTCGTAACGGGCAAACGGGAATACAATGGCAAAAAACTAAAGTTAGGCAACGATACAGTGCTCATCATCGAGGGCATCCACGCCCTGAACCCGCTGCTGACGAAGAAGATTCCCGATGCCACGAAATACAAGATTTTCATCTCTGCCCTCACGAGCATATCACTGGATGACCACAACTGGATTCCGACGCGTGACAACCGTCTGCTGCGTCGTATCATCCGCGACTATAACAAAGGAGCATACACCGCCCAGCAGACCATCGCACAATGGAAAAACGTACTGGCTTCGGAGGATCAATGGATCACACCCTTCCAGGAGTCTGCCGATGTGATGTTCAACTCAGCCCTGAACATTGAGTTTGCCGTGCTGAGAATCCATGCGGAGATCATCCTCACCTCCGTGCCGAAGAACTGTCCGGAATATGCGGAGGCACACAGGCTGTTGAAGTTCCTGCATTATTTCCTGCCCATCAGCGACAAGGAGATCCCACCGACATCCATCATGCGAGAGTTCCTCGGAGGGTCAAGCTTCAAATATTAGACAGAATAACTTTTTAGACATAGTAACAGACTAACAGATATTTTGTTAATATGTTACTATGTCTTTAAAAACTGGTAATATGTCTTCAAAGACTGTTCGTCTGTCTGGGCATCTGTGAAGACTTCGAGAAGCACGGGACGGTCGCTATCTATATATAATAAGGTGTCGATGCTCTGTTGCATCTCCTCCATGTTCTCCGCCTTCAGATAAACGACATTATTCTGCATGCAGATGCCCTCGGCAGAGGTATGGTGTTCTGCTGCGACATATTTATCGCGGGCAGGACTCTGCTCCAAGCCAGGGAGTGTATTGAAGATTCCACCTCTGCCATTGTTAAGCAGGAGAATGCGGAAGTTACCTCGCAGATTCTGATTCCACAAGGCATTCTGATCGTAGAAAAAACTCAGGTCGCCGATGACACAGAACACCTTTTCATCCGTCACACACGAGAAGCCCGCTGCAGTAGACAGTGAGCCGTCGATGCCATTCACGCCACGGTTACAATAGACATAGTGACAGGCATAGATATTCGCCAGACGAATGGCAGCGGAATTAGCATAATGGAAGCTGGCCTTCTTACTGATCTTCTTTTCTCCTACTCTCCTTTCAAACCACTTGACCGCAGCCATCTGCGAATAAGCAGGTTCGTAGGCATCAGCATGGGCACAGGCTCTCTGTAACAGACGGTTCCAACGCTCCACGAAAGTCTCCGTATGAGTGGCTGTAGACTGTTCGATAGCATCCATCAGAAGAACGGTTGCCTCATAAACAGAGCCCTTAATAA
>JAEEGK010011606.1_pt1 | contig 20098 bp, 13 predicted proteins | sample 8958771 | NCBI WGS metagenome assembly JAEEGK01 (sample SAMN16246547, study PRJNA631951) | gut metagenome | biome: gut microbiome; feature: rumen; material: SC-attached | host: Bos | place: Iran: Karaj | collected 2018-10
ATATACACCAATTAAATAAAAATGAAGAAGAAAATGATTTATTTAATAATAATTTTAATATGAAAAATCAAATGAAAATTCCATCTTTAAATTTCAATGATTTAAATCATAAATATAATTCAGAATATTTTTCTCCAAAAAAATAAATAAAAATAAATGAAATATTTTATTGTATAATAATCTTTTGTAAAATAAAATATTAAAACCAATTTTATTTTGTTTTATATTTAATAAACTTATATTATTTATTTTGACTATTTAAAAACTTTTCTTTTTGAATTTGTATTTTTGGTTTAGATTTAATTGCTTTACTCATAAAAGTACCAAAATCTTCATATTTTTCATTATAATAAATTTTTTTTTTTTTAATTGGTGTATATCCTGAATGAATTGGTTTATTATCATTTATTCTTTTTTTATTTAATAAAGTATTAAAATCTTCTTTAATTTCAATTTTTAAATTTTTATTATTATATAAATTATTATTTTCTTTTTCTTCTCTTAATTTCATTTGTTCTCTTTCTATTCTACAATAACTTTTTTTTAAGTCACATAAACTTCCCCATTCATAATTTTGTTGATTTAATAATTTTTTTCTTTCTAAAAAATTTTTACTTTCATAAATACTATTATTATTTAATTTTTTATTATTTATTTTTAATTCATTTATTATATTCAAAATTATTGGTCTTATTATTAATTCTTTAATATTTTTTTCTTTTTTTTTTTCTTCTATAATATTAATTTTATTATTATTATTATTATTATTATATGAAATATTTAAATTCTCTGTTTCTTCTTTTAATTTCATTTCTTCTTCATATAATAATTCTTCAAATGTTTTTTCTTCCATTTTATTATTTTTTTAATTAATTATTTTTATGAAAAAAAATAACTTAAAAATATATTTTTAAATAAATTTTAATTTATAACTATAAATTTAGAATTAATATAATAAATAACATTAAGTCTATAATTTAATGTTTATTTTACATTAATAATATATAATTTTTTTATCAAATTTTACATTACTACACACATTTCAAAGATTAGAATATATTTATAACATAGAAATGTATAATTCATTTTAATTTTTATTTTCAGTAATTTTTGAATTAATTTTATATTTTATAAAAGGATTAATTTTATCTGCAATAAATTCAAATTTTTTTTCATTATTATTAACTTTATTTTCAATACTATTAAAAGAAGTATAACATAATTTACATATTTTATTATTTTTAACTATATTAGTTTTTCTTATATTTACATTTTTAAAAATAGATTTATTATAATAACAAATACCAGTAGAAATTTTTTTTTCATGAATATTTGAAGAATAAATAATAGATGAATCTTCAATAATTGGATTTTCAAATTTCAAATTATCAGATAATTTATTTTTGAAATTTATAGTATTTTTTTTCTTTTTATGTTCTATAATTTTTAAATTCGCATGAGATTTAAAATTAGAATTTGAATAAAATGAATTTGTATTATTTTTAAATTGATTTTTTCGTCTTAATATTATATTAATTAAATTCTTTGCTTTTTCTCTTAATATTTTAATTGATTGATTTATTTTATTTTCATCAGTTTTTGAGAATAAATTAGGTGTAGATGATTTTAAATTAATATTCTTATTTAATTTAATTTCATTATCTTGAATTTTTAATCTATCATAAAAAGTTTTATTTTTTTTATCTGATATTATAATTTTATTAATTTTTTTAAATACATCCATATAAAGAAAATCAACTTTTGTTTTTTCTATATTCGTGTCATCATAAAATTTTTTTTGAGATTCTTTTCTTTCAACTATTGAAAATTCTGTTGATTCTAAATTTATTTGTATATTACAATATGAATTATATATATTTAAAGGTGTAATTGTATTTATTAAAACATTTGATTTTGTAAATTTTTCAATTTCTGTTTCAGTTTTTAATAATAACTTAGTTCTAGAGTCATTGGCAATATTTTTATTAGTCATATTATTTTATATTACATACTAATAATAAAAATTAAAATTAATGTAAAAAATTAAATAAATAATAATAAAAAAGGAAATTATAAAAATAAAAATAAAAGAATAAAATTTTTAAAATAATATATAAATTTATCATATTAAGAATTTAAAAAAAACAAATCATAAAATAAAAATTAAAAACCGTTTTAATTAAAAATTTCACATATATAAATAATCTGTGCTTTACTTTTTGAATTCCTAGTATGAATTAAAAGATACATTTCTTTCTTATTAGCCATATCAATTTTAATAAAATTACCTAAATCAACATCATTAATAGCATATCTCATTTCTCCATTTCTCAAAGTAATCGTCATAGTATCACCAGCTTTTAAGGGTCTTCCTCCTTTTTTAAAACAATTTTTCCATTCATTTTTCAAAGTATAAAATTGAATTAAATCTTCTAAAATACAATAAATATCAAATTTAGGACAATTAACATCATTTTGTTCTTTAATAATATCTTTATTAAAAGTAATTCCAGTACGAACCCAATCAACAGAATTAAATAATATTTTAGCTTCAAAATTTTTAGGAAGTGTAAATTTTGATATATTATAAATATTATTAGTAGTATTTAAACCATTTTGAAAAACATAACAATTTTTACAACAATTTTCATTTCTTCCTTCAATTAAACAATTTTTACAAAAACATTTTTTACATAAACATCTTCTTATATTATCATCAGAATTACAAATTGAACAATTTGGTATATTAAAAGTTTTATCTTTACAATGTTCTTCTAAATGAGAATCAAATTCATTTCTTGGTATTCTACATTTACAAAAACCACATTCAATACATATATAATCACAAATATTAATTAAATGATTTTGTAATTCTTTAAAACTACCTGAAAATTCACATGGAAAATGAGGACATTTTATTTTTTGAAAAGGACATTTTTCTTCATGATTAAACATATCCCAATATTCTAATATTACTTTACATTCTGGATAATTTATACATTTTAATTTTATTAAATTTAACATCTTTCTTGTATTTGGTCTTGCATGAATTAATTTTTTTCTTTTTTTTAATTTTTTTTATGTTAAATTTTTTGATTTTTTTTAAATTTTTAAGTTTTTTTAACTGAATATGAAGAATAATGATAAAGAGTTGAATAATAGAGTTATGATAGTGGTTGAAAAATATAAGGAACAAAAAAGGAGAAATGAAGAAATTAAAAAAGATTATGAAGAAGAAAAAAAGGAAAAAGAAAGATTTAGATTAGAAAATGAAAAATTGAGAGAAGAATAAGAAAAAGAAAGAACAGAAAAAGAAAGAATAGAAAAAGAAAGAATTGAAAAAGAAAGAGAAGAAAAAGAAAGAGAAGATAAAAAAAAAAAAAATAAAACTTTAAATAACGAAAATAATCAGAATGACTCTAAAGTTGCTTTAAAAAATGATGACATTAGTGTAAATTTAAATTCAACTAATAAAAATAATAAGGAAAATGAAAATAATATTAAATATGAAAACCACATTTTTTTAAAACATTTCATTCCAAATGAAAATAATAAAATATTATTAATTATTTTAACAATTATATTTTCTGGAATAATTACAATATTAGTTTCAATTACATTACCAGATAATAAAAATAAAGTATATTTAATATTTGGAATATTACAAATTTTATTTACAATATTAATAATTGGATGGTTTTTTGCAATATATTGTGCCTTAGATGAATATAAATCATTCGATAATAATTTTTTAGAAAAATTTTAATAAATTTATAAAATGAAAAAAGTTATATTATAAAGAAAATTTCAAAAAAGAAAATTGATATAAAAACCACTGAAATAAAATAGTTTTACATAATATTCAAATTATTTTTGTATATTTTTTAATATTTAATTTTCATATGAATTAAAAATTAGTGATTTATATATTATATATTGAACTTATTTTACTTTTTAAATCTTGTTTAAAATTTAAAAATTTTTTTAATAAAATAAAGCTTAATAAGATATCAAATTATTATTTTTAATATAAAAGATTTAATTATAAAATAATTTATATTTAATTTTTTTATTCATTTAAAAATTACATTATAATATATTTTAAATTTTAAAAATTTTGAATCTTTCAATTAATTTTATTTTATTTATTGATTATTAATCTTTTATTTCAAAGTTAATATTATTTAAAAAATATTATTATATTTCATACTCAATTATATAAAAAATTCTTTAATATTATTTAAAACTATATAAAAACCTAATTCATTAAAGAATAAATTCTAACACCACCATCACTGCATCCACAAGCAAATAATTCTTTTTTATCTCTGATTTTAACAAAATCACAACTATAAACACCATATTTAGGTTCTTTATTAGCAAACAAAGGCATAGGTCTATTATTATCATCAACATAATTTTCTTCCTCAACAACATTATTATTATTATTAACATTTTCATTTTTTTCTCCTTCTTCTTGATTATCATTTTGTTCATTATTAGTATTTAACCAAATATTAAAAGGAGCATTTTTTCCATGATAAACATTAAAAGTTTCCATATCAAAAATTCTAAACATATGATTATTAACACCACCAACAGCAAACATTCTTTGATCTCTTCTTTGATTAAATTTAACAGAATAAATATAAGTAGGATAATTTTTAGAATTATTTTCATAAATAATTTCACTAACACATTTTAAATTTCTAATATCCCATATTTGTACTTGTGTACCAGTACTCCAAGCACCAGTAAGTACAAAATTTTGACTAATATCAATTCCTTCACCACATATTTCAGGACCATAAATTGAATGACAAATTTTACCTCCTCTAACATCATAAAATTGAAGTGTTTTATCCCATCCTCCAGTAACTAACATATTATCATTTTCAGGATGAAATTTAACACAAAATATTCTACCAGAATGACCAGGTTCATCAAATTTATAAGGTCTCATTGAATTAATAATACTTTTCATATTTTCATCATAAATTCTAACACAAACATCATTTCCAGCTGTAGCAAATTTTTTATAATCTCTAGTATAATCAACAGAATTAATAGCATTATTTAATTCATGCATTGAATGTAGAATTTTACCACTTGTTGAATGCCAATGTGTTACATAACCATCTGCTGAACCTACTAAAAGTGTTGTGTCTTTTTTTTTATTCCATTTAATTGATGTTACTGGATATGTTCCTACTTTAAATGTAACTGGTGGTTTTTTTTCATTTACTGGAAATATTGATACAAAACCATTTGAGTAACCACAAGCTATTTGACTTCCTGAAGGATTAAATTGTGTTGTGAAACATTCTCCATATGGTGGATTTTTTAATTGTTCTGGATTTAATGTATCTTTTGTATATTTGAATGTTGGAAAATGAAATGAATCAAATGTTAATTTTAATGGTGGAATTGGAGGATTTTGAGGTTGCTGAGGGAAACCTATTATATTTGTTGGCTCAAATGCTGCTTCTTCTTCTGTTATATCATGTTTTGCTATTATATATTCTTCTTTCTTTGGTTTTTTGATCATTTTATTTTATTATTTTTTTTTTATAAAGATAATTATTTTTTTTATGAAATATTATAATTTTTTATTATAGTTTTATTTTATTAAAATTATATTTTTTTTAAATTAAAAATGTTGTATATTTTTATTTAATTTTTTTATAATATAAATTTCTATAAAATCAAAAGAATGTTAAATAATAAACTTATAAAAATTATATATCTCTTTCACTTTTTACATCATTTATAGAATATGCATCATAATTTTTTTGTTCATCTTGTAATTCATTATCATTTATTTCTTCATTTCCTCTTATTTTAAAATCAAATGCTGTTTCTTTTATTAAAAATAAAAACACTATTGCAATAATTGTGCATATTTCATACAAAAATAATCTTTTCTTTTCTTTAAAATATGAATTTATTAAATAAACAAAACAATAACTTGAACAACCACAAACAATAATAATACCAGATAAATAATAACTTAAATCATATCCATATATTTTTGGAATAATAGATGAAATAATAGTAGAATTTATACCATAACATATTCCAGAAATTAAAACAATTAAATTAATTTGACTTTCAGTATAATGAACTGAATTTGCAGCAACATATAATATTCCAAGTTGAAAAAATAAACAAAATCCTGAAAGTAATTTACCTGAAAATATATTAGCCATATATGGACTAATAAATCTAAATAAAGCAATCATTAATAAATAAATTGAAATATTATTTTTTATTTCAAAAAATAACCCAAAAGTACCTAATAAAGTAAAAAAATAAAAAAGATTTATAGTAATAAAATTTTTAGATTTAATTACATTTTTTAAATTTTTTGAAAATTTTCTTATTTTATCTTCTTCATTACTAATTGCATTTCTACTTATTAAATTATGAATATTAGTATTTTGTGTATTAACTGAAGTTCCAGATACTAAAGAATTTCTTTGAGATTCTCCAGTTGATGATTCTTCTTCTTTATTAATTGTATTTATTCTTTGTATTGGAATTTCACCTGAAAGCATAATTTTTTCATTTAATCTAGTTCTACTTTTTGTTATTAATTCATATGAATCAAAAGTAAAAATAAAAGATAAAGTTCCAAAAATAAGATATAAAATTATTTCTAATTTTATTGTTTTTTTTACTCCTGTTTCTGGATTATTTGATATTATTTTATTACTTATAAAATGAAATAATAAAGGACTTAAACAATAAATAAATAAATTAAGTAATGATATAATATTTTTATATTGAGGAAAAAATCTTGCTGAATTTAATATTAAAGGATAATAAGAAATTCCATTTCCAATTCCATAAAGAACAAAGGCTGTTATAATAAAAGGAATATATGATGAATAATAAATAAGTGAATGTGCAGTTAATAAAAATAAATAAGTAATTAAAATTATTAATCTTATATTTACACCACTAAAAAAATAATTTGAACAAAGATTTGATAAATTTGTAAAAATAATAACACTTCCTATAAAAATATAAATATAATTTTCTGGTAATTCAGTTTCAATTTCTGTTAATTGTTTATATAAATGTTGGGAAAAATATATTAAATATAATGAATTTCCTGTTAATAATGTTGTAAGTAAATTACCAGCTAATGAAAAATATCCTTCTTGAATTATTATATCTTCATCATTATTTGCCATTTTTATTTATTAATCAAATTATTAAATCTACAAATAAATATTAAAATTTTATTTTTATTAGATAATAATTTTTTTAAAAGTATTTAATTTATAATTTATAAATATAATATAGAATTTTTAAAAGTTAATTAAAATAGATTTTATTTATATGGTTTATTTTTTTTAATGTATTTTTCAAGTAATGACACTATTATTTTTTCATATATAAAATCAATTTTTTCAATTTGTTTATTCATATTTATTATCATATTTTGTTTCATTTTTGAGTTATTTAAAAAAGAATATTTTCTGAGATTGTCATCACTTTTATTAGTAGGTTTAAAACTTGATATATTATTTGTTCCATAATTTCTAAAAAAATTTGTTGGATTTTTTAATTTTTCAGATAAACCTTTTAAATTTTGTATTAACATTCCAATTGTTTCTTTTTTTTTTTGTTCTTCATTTTTTTCTATAACTCTTAAATCATTTTGTGAATTAAAATTATTTTGAATATTTACATTCAAATTTACATTATAATTATTTATTTTTGGTTTAATAGTTTTATTTTTTAATCTTTCAGAATTTTTATCATTTTTATCAGAATAAGTATTATTTTTTTCTTTTTCTTCTGGAATAAAATTTATAAGAGGTAAACGAAAAAAAGAATTTTTTTCAGCATTTTTCACAAAATTTGAATATTCTTTATCATTAGAATTATTACCTTCATTATTATCCTTATTTTTATCACTTAATGTACTCTTATCTTTGATTGGTGTAGATGCCCTTCTTTCTTTTACTTTTAAATCAGCAGGAATTGACATTTTAGAATGAACTGTTGTTCCATAAATTGTTCCTTTTTTTTTAAAAAGAGAAACATTTACTAAAGAAGAATTTCGAGTTTGTGTTTCATTACTAAAATTCATTGAATTAAAATTATTGTCATTAGAAAAATTTAATTCAATATTTTTATTATTATCATTTTTTAAATCTATAAGATTTATATTTGATCTTTTATTATTGTCTTGATTTTTTATTGAAAAAGTTAAATTTTCATTTTCTTCATTTATATTTGTTTTTGAATGAGGTGTAAATTCTTCATTTATTACTGTTAATTTATTATTTAAATTTTTTTTTTCTTTATGAGAAACATGATTTTCATTTAAAGAACTCATAAAAGTAATATTATTTAAATTATTTTGACTTTCTGCTTTTTCAAATTCCATTTTTGCTTTTATTTCAATTCTAATTGTATTTTGCCAAGATAAATGTAATATTTGTTCAATTTCTTTTGGAAAATGTTCATATAAAAGTATAAAATCACTTTTTTTAAAATAAAATAATTCACAAAATTTAGAATATCCTGCAATATCAAAAGGCATTGGTAAACCTGAAGTCATATAAATTTCACCAAAATGTTCTTTTTCTCTTATTTTTAATATTTTTATATTTTTTTCAAAATTGGTTTCTTTTTGAATTTGAAGAATTCCTTTTTTAACCATATAAAATTCTTCTACAATTTCACCAGCTTGAATTAAAAATTCACCTTTTATTAAATTTAATTCTTTTAAAAAAAGAACAGCTGTAAATTTAAACTCATTTGATTTTCCTTTAAAAAAATTTAAATTATTTAAACTCTCACCATGTATTTCATATAATAAAGCAGATTTATAATATTTAGGTAAAGAATCCATTAATAAATTATTATCTTTACTATTGATAACTGAAGTATATTTTAAATATCTTAAAACTTTATGATAAATTTCATTTGGAATATGATATTTACTTCTTATTTCATCTAATAAATAAATATTTTTCTTATTATTTTTTTCTTTTGTTTGAAAATCTTCAAATAAAGAAGATAAAATAGAAAGAACACAAGAATATAAACAAACTCCAAGTATCATTAATACAATTGAATATAATCTTTCATTATATGAAACTGCAGTAACATCACCATAACCAACTGTAATTATTGTTGTTAAAGAAAAATAAAATCCTGCTATATAATTTGTATTATTTGAATCATCAAAATTTGTAGTTGTCCAATTTGGATAATCTGATGTTAATAAAAAAACAAATATACATGATGATATGTGTAATAATATAAAAAATCCAGCAAAAAATTCAAGAAAAGAATAAAATGGATTATGTACACTTAATGATTTTATTATATGTAAATTTATTATTAATTTATCATAAAATAATTCAGAATCTCTTTCATCATATGTAAATTCATAAAATTTTAATATTCTTATTAAAGGTAATATTTTTAAAAAAGAATTACTATTATGACAAATACTTAAAAATGGAAAAGAAATAATTAAATTTTTTAAAAAATTTTTTGTCAAAAAATTATATACACATAACTTTAAATTTTTTACCATTTTACCTTCATCATCAAAAAATCCAATAAAGAATCCTACAAAGAAATCAATAATAAAAATAAAATCAATAAAAATATGAATAAATAAAGGAATTTTATATAAAAAAGCAAAAGAAAGAGGATAAATAATAATAAGATAAAACATTAAAATAAAAATGATACATTTAAAAATTACAAAATAATTATTTGCAGGATGAATAATATATTTTTCAAATGAATCAATTATAATTACAATATCATCTGATTCTTCACTATCACTTAATTTTCTTTGTCTAAATAATGTTCTATAACCACCATATTTATTTATAATATCATTACTTATATCACTACAAAAATTTTCCGAAATTAATTTATTATATAAATTAGGACTTTTTTTTTTCTCAATATTTAAAGATACACTTTTTTCTAATTTATTTAAAGGACTAAATGAATTTGATATATTTAATGAATTAATAATTTTTTTTTTACCTATAATATGAGAATGAAAAAGGTTTTTTTTAAATATTTTTGTAAAATGAGGAATATCAGTTTCTTTATTTGGATTTGATATTATTAAACTTGGAAAATTTGAATTTCCTAAAAATGTATTTAATTTTTTTTCAGTTTTTGGAATTTTTTTATCTTTTTTTTTTTTTGGTTGAATATTTAAATTATTTCTTATATAATTAGATATATAATTTGATTCTTCACTTAGTTCGTTATCAGAAATTTTATAAGTTGATATTTGGGAAGTTCTTTTCTTTGGAATTGAAATCTTTTTTATATTTGTATTTGTATCTAATTCTACATCAAAAAGACTTTTTTTTTTTAATATTTTTCCTCCAAATTCAAATGATGATCTTCCTTTTTTTTTATCATGAGGGGAAGAAGATATATTACTTTTTTTTGAATAATTGTACATTTTATTTTTTTGTTATTACATTCAAATATAATAAAATATATAAATTTTACTTTCAAATATTATTTTTTTGAAATTAATATTAATTTTTATTCAAATATTTAAGTTAATTTATGGAAAATAATAACTCAAATAATATAGATATTAAGATTATTAAAAAGAAAAAAGTCTACAAAAACGATGATGATATTCAAAAACGAGTTTATGAAATTATAGATATAGAATCTAAACAAAAAGAAGTTAATTCTTTAACGTTATGTAATATTGATGGATTAGAAAATTATTTTGAAAATATAAATTCTTTTCCAAAATTAACTTATTTAAATATTAAATCATCACAATTAAAAAAGGATTTTGAATTAGATTTAAATAAATCATTTCCAAATTTAATTGAATTATATCTTCATAATACTTTTATAAATATAATAAACTTACCAATTAAAATCACAAAATTATACTTAACAAAAAATGAGTTTATAAATAAAGATTTTATAAAAATATTTAAACAAATTATTAGTACTCCAGAATTATTAAATAATCTTAAAGAATTATCATTTGCAAAAAATTCCTTATCAATAATTGATTTAATTGACTTATTTGATTTACCTATATATAAATTTACTCAGTTAGAATTATTAGATTTTAGTGCTAATAAATTGACAAAATTTATATTTAACCCAGAAAAAATAGAAAAAATAAAAATCATTGATTTATCAGATAACTTATTTTCAATGAATTCATTTGAAGTATTTAAAAAGTTAAACATTGTATTTTTTCTTTGTGGAAATACTTATTTAACTGAAATTGAAGAATGTAAAAAATATAGAAAAACATTAAATGAAAAATTAAAAAATTTAACTTATCCAATTAAATTTTTAAATTTAAAAGGATTAACTACAATTTTTAATAATAAATTATTTAATGATATTGAATTAAATCCAATATTACAAAATTCTATAATAAAATTAGATTTATCATATTGTTATTTCGATAATACATATATATTTCAATTTTTATTAAATAATAAATTAATAAATTTAGAATCTTTAAATTTAACAGGAGGGAATATTGATGATAATTTTTTCAAAGATTTTTTAAAAAAAAAATTTAATGAATTATATAAAAATTTACAATCATTAAATTTATCAAATAATAAAATCAAATTAACAGATTTTCAAATTGTTTATTTATTTATTGAAGAAAATAAAAAATTATTAAAATTAAATTTATGTAAAAACCCTTTTACAAAAGAATTAGGATATACAATAAAATCAAAAAAATCAAATCCAAAAATTCCAAAATTAAAAATAATAAACGAAAAAATAGAAATAACTGATTTTAATTCATTTATCACTAAATTAAATAAAGAACTTATAATAGAATCAACAGAAAGAAATGAATTTAATTTAAAATTTGATTGTGATTTTTCAAACAACAATAATTCATCATCAAAAGATTTTATAACAGGAGAAAAATTATTAACTAAAAAATTATAAAAAATAAAAAAATAAAAAAATTAAAAAATTTATAAAAAAAAATAGAAAAGAAATAAATAATTAAAATAAATTTATTTTTTATATTTAACAATGTTTTCTTCATTACTTTTATCATTTTCATTCCTAACAGAAGAGTCATTATTATTACTATCTTTCAATTTATCACCTTCACTTTCTTTTCTAAAATAAGAAGAATCATTTTCTAATTCATAATCTTTTTTTCTTAAATGTAAATAAGATTTATTAGTTCTAAAACAAAGTAATCTACAAGTATGATATCCACAAAATATATAAAAAGGATTATTTCCAGGTGGTCTTGTTTTCCATTTTTTTTTAAAATATTCATAAAAAGTAGTATTAGTAAAAATTAAATAAGTATGTAAAATGAATAATTTTCCAAGAAAAAAAATAACAAACATAATATCAAAAAAAATAACAAAAGAAAAGCAAATATAAACCAAAAGATTATTTTTTTTTAATTTATTAGAATTACTACTTTGATAAACAAGAAAAAAAATAGAATAACCACTTTGAAAAAAAGCACTTAAAATAAGAAAAAAAACTAAATTATAAAAAAATTTATGATTTCTAATTCCAATACAAGTACCTAACCAAATACAATGATGATCAAATCTTCTTACACAATTATCACAAACTGCACAATGACTACAACGTGGAGGTCTAAATAAATTACAAGTAAAACAAAAAGTAAGTTGTTGTAAATGTCCATTAATTACATATCTTATAATATTTCTTTTTGGTGAATAAAATGATTCATCAATATGTCTTTCTAATATTCCTGGATCTGTAAATCCACCTTTAAATAAATTAAATATTGTTATTATGTATAATATTGAACTTATTATTATTGGAATTATTGATTTTTTATAGTCATTTTGAAGCTATTTTTTTTAAAAAGTTATATAATTTTAATATTTTTTTTTATTTTTTACTTTTATATTTGTTCCTAAAAAAATTGAATATGGAACTGAAAATAATAAAAAGGAAAATATTACATGATAAAATTTAAATCCTGATATTACTCTATTCCCACACCATAATCTATTATTTCCTATGTTTTGAGTTGGGTTGAAATCAAATTGATGATCGTCTACTTCTAACTATGTTGTTTTGTTATTTTAATTTTTATACTTTGTCATTTGAATTCATTTTATAAAATGTATTTTTTAAATTAATATGTTTTATTTTTATTATTTTTTTTTAATTTGTTATTTTTTATGGATGTTAAAAAAGAAAATAAGGAAAGGAAAGATAATTTTTTTGTTTTTAAAGAAGTGTCTTTAGTTAAATCTCTAAATCATGATGATAAAATTGAAATTGGTTCTTTTTATTCAAATGATTCACAAAATAATGAAAATCCAAAAATAATTTTAAAAATTTTTTTAGGAATAATTATAGGTCAATTATTGTCAATTATATCAGTTTTAAATGGATTTTTTAATATAAAACTTGAAAAAAAGAAAGAATTAATAATTCCCTTTTTAATCATATCAATATATTATTTATTATTTTTTCTGTGTTTTATGATTTATAATAAATTTTCATTTAAAAAACCAAAATTTAATTATTTGTTAATAATATTTTTAGATTGTTTAGCAAATGGAACAAATATATATGTATTTTCAATAACTAAATTTGAATATCCTTATATAATAAATTTAAATAGTTCTTTATGGTCAGTTATTTTTACAAAAATACTTATTAAAGAAATACATTATCGTAATAATCATATTTTTGGTTTAATAATTGGTTTTATTGGAAATATATTAACTTTTTTAGGAACTTTTCAATCATTTAAAGATATTGTTAAAATATTTGATGGATTAATTGGATTAATATTTTGTATTATTATTAGTATTTTATATTCAATTGATCAAGTTTTACAAGAAAAATATTTAAAATCAGATGAAATTTTTGACTATTTTATTTGGTGTGGAATAATTGGATTTTTTATATCTATTATAATTAGTTTTATTAATGGAGAAATTAAAATAATTTTTGAATTTAATAAATGGAATATAAAAACATTAATTTATTTAATTTTATCTGTTATTACTTTAACATTTTTTAGTTTTATTTCACCATTTTATATTATTAAATTTTCTGCAAATATGTTTAGTATGAATTTAATTTCTACAGTATTTTGGGCTTTTATAATCAATTATTTATTAATTCAATCTTTTGAATATAATTATATGATAATTTTATTCCTAATTGGACTTCTATTTATAATGTTAGGAAATATAATATTTAATTATAGAGAAAGAATAATAATTGTTATTGAAGATTAAATGAAAATAAATGTAATTTTTACTTTATATAACTATTATAAATATATTAAATTAATAAGAAATTATGTCTATTAATATTTTTAAATTATTTAATTATTATAATTTAAAATATTTATTTAAAATGTCTGAACAAGATGCACTCGATGCTCCAAATCTAAACGTTAAAGAATATTTCAAAAATTATATAAAAACGAAAAAAATAGAAGAATTAATAGCAACAGATAATAAATTATTTTCAGAAGTAAGAAATTTAGAAAGTGAAAAACATGTTTTAGTAACTCAAAATTACAAAAAATTTGTTTCAGCGACTGAAACAATAAATACTATAAAATCCTCATTATTAAATTTTGAAAAAGATTTATTAAATTTAAAAGGAAAAGTTCAAAATTTAGTTTCAAATTTTAATACAATAAATGCTCCTTTAGATGGAAAATTAAAAGAAACTGAAGAAATGTATAAAATAAAAAAAGATTTAAAAAGATTAAAATTTATAAATGATTTACCAAATATTTTAAATAAACATTTAACTTTATATAATAATGATCCAGAAAAAAAATTATCAAATTTAGAAAAGCCATTAATTTATTATGAAAAATGTAAAGAATTTATTCAAATACATAAAGATAATACTTTAGTAAAAGATATTTATAATAAATCAAATGAATTAATTTATCAATATAAAAGTAAAATAAATGATAAAATGGATGTGAAAGAATTTAATGAATTTGAAATTGAAAAATTTGAAACTTGTATTGGATTATTAGTTAAAATTGAAGATAATAAAGAAGAATTAATGAAAACTTTTATTGATAGATATCAATTTTTAATCAGTGGAAAATTTGATAATTTATTTTCATTTAATGAAGGAGTTGAAGAAATTTCATTTCAAACTTATAATAAAATATATGATAATTATGAATTTGCTATAAATGAAAATGATTTTTTATTTTATGAATCACAAATTAATGGAAATAATAATATAATAAGAGAAAATACTCTAAAAGATAATAATAATCCAGAAATGAAACAAGCTTTAAATATTTCTTCACTTCAATCAAAATCTTTTAAAAAAGGAACTTTTATTTGGATTTGTAAAAAAGTTTGTGAAAATATTTTAGGGCAAATTATGTTTAATTGTTATCAAAGTTATATTAAACTTTTTGGTATTGAAAAAAGTGAAAATATTAATATTTTATTATTACATTGTATTGATAATTTTAATAAGAAAATTTTAGATTATTTAGAAAATATGAAACTCAAATCTAATAATAATAATAGTTTAGATCCAGTTTTTTTTAAAGATGGTTTATTATCTTTTTATAAATCATTTTTAAGTGATTTAATAGCAAAAATGGATGATAAAAATATAAAAAATGAAGAATTAATTTCTAAAATTATAGAAAATAATAAAAAATTATTGAATGTATATATTATTGATATACATTGTAATTTCATTAATGAAACTTGTAACAATGTAAATGATAAAATTAATATATTACAAACTTATAATAAAAAAAATTCAGATGATTTAAATGTTTTTATTAAATTTAATAAAAGTATTTATGTTAGTGAAAGTGAAGATTTTTGTATGATATTAGAAAATATTTTATCTAAATATGCTATTATTTTAAGGAATTTAAATTTAGATAATTTTAATGAAAATGATAATTTAGGAGCAGAAACAGATTTAATTTATCAAAAACATTTAATAAGTATTTTCAGTCTTTTTATTATGGTAATTCATTCTTCAAATATAATAAAATTTAATTCAAATTCATATGAAAATTATTTTGATTTATTAAAAAAAGAATCTAATTACACAGATATAATATCTAAATATAAAGATATAATTAGAAAAAATTTAAAAAAAGACAATTTAGAAATAATTTATTTTTTCCTTACATTAAGTAAATTATTATTAGAATCAAATACATTAAAATTAATAACAGATAAATTTTTATTTGAATTCCAACAAATAAAAAAAAATAAAAATTCATATAATGAAATAAAACAATTTATAGAAAAAGAAATAACAAACAATTTATCTCTTTTATATGATTCAATAATTCAAAGAACAGATAATGAAATATTATCAACATTAAAACTTTTATTTTTAGATATAAATTGGGTAAAAAAAAATGAAAGTCCAGCAACATTTAGATTAGAATTAAAGAAATTATGTTATGATTTATATCAATTAAAATTAAATTTAATGGAAATTTTAGAAGAAGAAGGAAAATTATTTAAAGAAACAAAAATGGGAATGATGGAATCTTTTATTCCAGGAAATAATAAAGTTAAAAGTTTAGTTCAAATAGAAATGGAACAATTACAAATAAGAAGATTAAATATATATGGTGAAATTGTAGAATCTCCTCAAATGATAATTTATGTAATTATTAAAATATTTTTAAAGACTTTAAATGAGTTTATTAAATTAAAAAAATTTTCTTGTTTTGGTTATCAACAAATTCAATGTGATTTAGGATTTATTCATAGTTTTTTTAAAGAAAATTTAGTTTTTGTTGATGTTGAAAATATACTTGATGGTTTTCAAAATGAAATTATTAAAAATTGTGAATTTAATACTTTTGGTTTAACTAGTGAAAATAAATTAAATAATGATTTAATTAATGATATGATTCAATTACATAATAAGGAATTTAAAAATATTTATATTGTTGTTTCTGATAGTAATAATGAGGAAATTAATACTAATAAAAATTAAATAATAAATAGAAAATAAGTATATTTTTTTTGAAAGAATATATTTAATTTTCATTATTTTTTTTTAATATTTTATATTTTATATTTTAATTAGTAATATATTTTAGAAGTTAAAAAGAAATAAAAATTAGTTATAATGAAATACTTAAATACAAATATTAATTTCTTTAACAATAATCAAAATTCAAATAAATTTAATTCAAATAATTTTAGAGAAAATCATTTTGAAGAAAATGAAAGAAATATTAAAACAACAAGTGTTAAGATTAGAATAAATAATACACCCAAAAAAATCTTAAAAGAAAATTATGATGGTTTAATATTAGGAAATAATAATAATAATCTTTTAAAAAATAAAAATTATTTCAATCAAAAAAAAGATAATACTTTAAATACAAAAATTGTAAAATCCAATGAGCATATTAGAGCTCTAATTTCTCCACAAAGATATTCTTCATTTCAAATTTTTAATAATTTAAGTAATATGTTTAATAAAAATTCAAATCATATATATAATAGTTCAGAATATTCTATTAAAGTAAATAGGAAAGATATATTTATTAAAACTATTAATTCCAGAATCAGAAAAAATAGTTCTACAACAAAAGAAAATAGTATTTCTGAAAGAAAATCTTTCTCAATTAATTCTACAAAAATTGAAAATAATAATAATAAATCAGTTCAAGTTAAGAATAAAAATTTATCTAAGATTAAAAAAGTAAGAAGTAATTCTTTTTTAGTATCTTCTAAAAAGAATATTCATAATGAATATAAAAGTAATAATAAGTCTAAAACAGAAAGTCAAATTAAAAAAACTGGTTTAAAAAAAAATTTGTCAATTTATCAAAATTTGGGTTATCAATATTCAATTAAATATTTTGATTATGTTTTAAGAAAAAAAATTAGTTTTTTTAAAAGATATTTTTTTCATAAATTAAAAAAAATTTATATATTGAAAAGAAAGAAAAAGTCAAATTCTATTCAAAAAATAAACAATATAAGTTTGAAAAATAATAGAGATAATTTTATTGCATCAAAAAGTAAATCTCCTTTTAAATGTTTAAAAAATAAATCATTTCAAAAATCTATAAATAAAAAAGAAAATAAGGATAAATTTAAAACAATTTTAAAGAAATATATTTTATCAATACATAAGAAAAAAATATCATTTTTGCTTTTTTATTTTAATAAATGGAGAAATAATATTAAAAAATATTTAAAAGATAATAGAATTATTATAAATAAAACTCATTATAGAAATATTTCAAATAATAAAATAAATATAAAAAAGAATCCAAATAAAACAAAATATGAATTAATATTGAATCATTGTATAATTAAATTTATAAAAATAATTAAAAAAAAAATTTTTAAAAATATGATAGAAAATTTAAAAATATTTCAAATAAAAAATTTATATGGAGGTATAAATTTAAAATATATTTTGTTAATACAAAGATTATTTAGGAAACATTATAATAATAAATAATATTTAAATTATACTACTTTAAAAATTTATATTTATTTTAATATTTAAAAGGTCATTTTTATATTTTAAATTTATTCTTTTTCTTTTTCTAATGTTATAAAACATATATAATATTATATATTAAATGATATATTTATTAATCAATATTTTAATTTTTCTTTTTTTTTACCTAACTAATATTTAAATTAAATTATCTTATAATCGAAAATTCCTAAAATAAAGAAAAACATTAAAAAAAGTTCCAAGAAAAAAAACAAATAAAAAAATCTACTCTAATAAAAATAAACCTAAAAAAAAATTAATAAAACATGAAAAAAAAAACGCAAATATTTACCCTTTAACATTATTATAATCCCAAAAATTAAACTTCAAAGAATTGAAAAAAAAATTTCTAAAATTACCAACATTAACTTTATCAGCAACAAAAATCCAATTTCCCGAATTTTTAACTTTAATAATTTTTCCATCTTCATTTCCTTCTTTAATAACATCTAATTCCATTTCTTTAAAAGTACACAAATCTTTACATCCAAAAAAAGAAGTAGCCAACATATCCCAACAATAATAATTATCATTTCCTCCTGAATAATCCATAAAAAAGACTGTAGCTAATAATTGAGAAGTTAAATAAGAAATTTGATAATTTTTCTGTTTTGATAATTTTTCTAAAAATTCTCTATCAACTAAAACTTGATTAGTTGCATTTAATGGAAATAAATAAATTTCTAATTTTGAATTTAATAATTCAGAACTTGAATAAGGATTCCATGCACAATTAAATTCACTTCTTTTATTTAAAGTATTTCCTTCAATATCAATTACTCCTCCCATCCAACAAATTTTTCCTATTTTTTCTTTTATATTTTTATATTTTTTTATCGTTTCTGTTAATTGAATCGGTGGACCTGTAATTAATATATTAACTTTTTCATTTTCTTTTATTTTTTCATATATAAAATCAACTGGATTTTTATTTGATTGTAATTTTTTTATTTCTTTTAATTTTTCTTCTTCAATTGATAAAAAATCAGGTAAAAAAATTCCATTTCTTGCATCATCTTTTTGACTTTGTGAAAAATTATGAATTCCTTTTTCTTTTCCCATACAAAAAGGGATTTTTTTCCCTGTTAAATATAATATTTTTGATGTTGCTTCTATACCAATTTCTTCTTCGCAATCTGATGGTGTTATACTTATTCCTATTAATTTTATTGAGTCATTATTTAGTAACATTAATAATGATATCATGTCATCTATGTTTGAGTCACTTAAATATAATAAGGGAATTTGTGTTTCGATTTTTATACTTTGTTCATTTGATGAATCAGTTGTGTCACATATTGACATTTATAATAGATTTTAAATAAATGATTTAATTAAATTTAAAAAATTAATTAAGTAGATTTTTTTTGAATAAGAGTTAAGGTATTATATTATTAATTTTATTATTAAAATATTAATTATTAAAATAGTATATAACTATATAAATTACATATTATTTCAAAAAATATTTTTTTAAAAAAATTTATATTTTTCTTTTTTAAGAATTATATTTTCTTGTTTATTTTGGGTTTGGGGATTGGGGATTGGGGATTGGGGATTGGGGATTGGG
>JAEEGK010011607.1_pt1 | contig 20098 bp, 13 predicted proteins | sample 8958771 | NCBI WGS metagenome assembly JAEEGK01 (sample SAMN16246547, study PRJNA631951) | gut metagenome | biome: gut microbiome; feature: rumen; material: SC-attached | host: Bos | place: Iran: Karaj | collected 2018-10
AATTATAAATTAATTAAAAATTTAGAAATTAGAATAAATATATTTAATAATAGTTTATTTAAATTATTTGAATATATTCAATTTTCAAATTTAAAAGAATATATTTTAAATATAAATGATTAAATCAGTCAAAATGAAATATTAAAAACAGAAGAAAGTGATTTTGAAGCATAATTTTGAATGAAACGAAATATTATTTTATATTTATTTATTTTTTATGTTTTTAACTTATTAATTTTATATAACTAATAAATAATTTTAAACAATTATCTGATAAGAAAAAATAATTTAATTTCTATATATTTAATTAATTTATAATTTCTAAAAAAAAAATGAATGAAATTATATTTATTTATCTTTATTTATCATTCTTTTTTTATTTTTTATTTTGTTCCATTCTTAGCATTTTTTTTCTTTGCTTTATTATTTTAATATGATTAATAATAAAATTAATTTTTATATATCCAATAAAAATTGTATAAAGAAAATCATAATTTTTGAATACAATATTTATTAAAAAAATTCATAATTTTAAATCAAAACCATATTTGATAAAAATAATATTAAAATTGCAATTTCAAAATAATAAAAAAAAATTTCTTCTCATTAAAAATAAATATTTACCTATATATATAAATCAATAAAAAGAATAAAGAAATAAAAAATTAAAAAATAAAGCAATTACAAGTACAATTAGTTTTATCATTATTATTTTTAATATTATTATTATTATCATTATCATTATTATTATTTTCAGTATTTTCTTTATGAATAATAATAATAGTTTCTAAAGGTTCTTCATTACTATTACCAGCAAATTTAACAGATTTTTTTTCAGAATTAATTCCTTGACTTGCCATAGTTGAATTTCTTTTTAAATTAGATTTTTTTCTGGGAGACATTTCTCTATCTGAAGAAATATTATAATCTTCACTATTATATTTTACTTTCCTGCTTGTATTATTTTCTTCCTCATTAAAATATAATTTTTTATTGAAATTTTGAACACTTAATTTTTTTTGTGTAATTTTTCTTTCAAATTCAGAATATTTTATTTCAGAATTTCCTATTTTTATCTTTAATTCTGGTATTTTTGTTTTTTTATTCTTTTTTGTTATTTCTTTTATTGGAGATAAAGTTAGTTCATGGGAAGACATTAATTTTTGTTATATTATTTTATTTTTATGTCGTTTTTTATATTTTTTTATTTTATTTTGTTAAATTTTATTTTAATCATTTTATTTAGGAAAAATATAAATAAAATAGATGATTTAATTACAATTTATTTCTTTTTTTTTCCATTTAATATGATTTTTATTGTTATATTATTATTTAATTATTTTTTTCCTATTAAATATAATATAAATAATATTAATTCCCAAAAAATTAAATATTTACAAAAAAATAATATTAATATAAAATAATATTTAATAACATTTAAATATTGAATGGGAAAATATGGAAAATTATTTCGTCGTTTGCAAATAGAAGAATGGAAAGATAATTATATAAATTACAAATTACTTAAGCAAAAAATAAGAAGAATAAAACATAATGTATTTTCTGAATTAGATAAAATAGATATTCAATCATCAAATTTAATTCCTTTAATTCCAAATGATGATGAAGATATAAATTTAAGTACTTTATATAAAGATAAATTTGGAGAATATTTAAAAGAATTTATTGAATTATTAGATAAAGAATTTAGAAAGTCATATATTTTTTTTGTTAATATGGAAAAAGAATTATATCAAAAAATAAATACTCATTTATATATTCAAAGTAATTATAATAATTTTAATATTAATGAAATTTATTCTGAAATAAAATCTATTCGTTTGACTTCTTATTTTGCAAAGTGTTTAAATTGTTTTATTCATGATAATATGATTGCTTTGAAAAAAATATTAAAAAAATTTGATAAAAAATTTTCTATTGTTTTTGGTATAATAACAACAAAATATATTTTATCTCATTTGCAAATTCAAAATTCAGATTTAGAATATTATTTACAATTTAAATTAATTGATGAAGGAAATGTAATTTGTGAAAATAATTCAAATCTATTATATGATCTTTTTTATAATAAATTAAAAGAAAATAAAGATTTAAATATAGGAAATTTATCAGAAAATTTTTTAGAAAGTTATAATGATATAAAAAGTTATTTAAAAGATATTGATGATATAACATATTTTAAAATTCAATATAAAGAATGGTTTTATTATATTAAAAAAGGAAATAAAATTATGAAAAATAATTTAACTTTATTAGATAATGATATTAGTAATCCTTTATTATCTTCAAGTTATAAAAAAGATTCTATTGTTCAAAAATTTTTATCTTCAAATAATGCTTCAAAAGATATTAAAAGAAAACAAATGATTTTAACTTCAAAAAATAAAAAAAATATACGTTTAATTTTTATCCAAGAATTTTTCTATATGTTACTTTATTCTAGTTCAATTCTTCCTATTTATTTAATTATAAATAAAATTTTCGATGATAAATATACTGGATTATTTATTTCAATAACTCCTTTTTTTTCTACTTTTTCAGTATTATTTTTTAATAATTTAAATTATTTAAAATGTTCAATGATATTATCATATATTTTATTTTTATTAGGTTCCTTAATATTCATTTTTGTAGAATCAAATATTTTTTCAATAAAAAATATATATTTATTAATTATAAGTAGAATTTTAATTGGATTAGGAGCTCCAGGAAAAATGGGAAGAAAATATATAACAATATATGTTTCTAAATATTATTTACCTAATATTTCATTTAAATATTTAACTGTTAAATATTTAGGTTTTGGCTTTGGACCTCTTTTAAATTTACTTAGTTATTATTTACCTGAATTTTCTTTTTCTATTAAAAATGTAAAGATTGAATTTAATGATAAAACTTTTATTGGATTTTTTGGATGTTTATCTTCTTTTTTGTTAATTATTTTAAATTCTATTTTATTAACGAAACCTCATTCGAAAAAATTTTCTATGGTAAAAACTAAAAATAAATATAAAAAAGTAAATGATGATGAAAATAATGATAATCAAAATTTAAGTTATAGTTCAAATAATATTGATAAAGGAACTGATAATTCTCCTTTAATTTCAGATGAAGAAAAGAAAATAATAAATGAAATGGAAAATAAATTAAATGCTTTTAATGAGAAAAATAATTTTACAAATATAAATTTAATTCCTTCAAATTTAGAAAAAATATTAGAAAAAGAAAAGAAAAAATTTGGATATGTAAATAAAAGCTTATTAATAATATTTACATTATTTTTTTTTAGTAAATTTTTATATGGAAATTGCTTAAGTTTTATTCCAGAATATTTTGAAAGTGAAAAAAGAGAAAATACAAAGGATACAACAATATATTTATTTATATCATTATTAATAGAATCAATAGCAAATTTTTTTATTAATCCTTTTAATAACAGAACTCATTTATTTAGAAATTTATTATTACAATTAATATTTGTTTCTTTAATATTTTCATCAGGATTTCTTTTTTTAGATAATCCATATATTTATTTAGTATCAATTGCTATATTAATGTTAATAACAAGATTTATAGAAATTATTTGTTCTTTAATGTTAAGTTATATTAATCCTCCTTTATGGACTTGGTGTAATTTTAAAACTGGAAAATTTCCTTTAGTTTTAATTTCTTTAGGAGAAAGTTTTGGATGTTTTTCTGTTAGTTTATTTAAAGAATCTAATAGATATTTTATTTTTGGATGTACTGTTTCAATTTATGGATTTTTATTTTTTATATTTTTAATTTATAAAGATTTTAGAATTAAGGCTATTACTAGAATTTTAAGGAAAAAAGATTTGGAATTTTTAGGTGTGTAATATAATATTAGTTTTTTTTTTTTCAAAAAATTTTTTTTTTTTAATGTTTTTATAATTTTTTTCGAATTAATATGAATAATGAAATTTTAAAAAATTTTTGCAAGAAAAAAACAATTGATTATACTATTTTAGAATTAGGAGAAAATATTCTAATTGAGACATTAGTAAAATAAATAAATTAAATAAAATAATTAGTAGAAATATATTATATCAAAGAAGGAATTATCTTTCCATAAAAATAAAAAAGAAATAATTAAATTAATAAAGAACACATATAATCAAATATTAAATAGTAATATTTCATCAAAGACTTTAAATCCAATATTACTTTTAATATTAAAGAAAAAATTATTAAGATATCACCTTTTAATAAATGTTTTCCATAAAAGATTATATAACCCAAAATTAAAGCCAATAATAGAAAATATATCATCAACATTAATAATAATCTTAATTCCTGATTTTGATTATTATTTAAATGTAAATTGGAAAGAATTAAATAATAGACTTTTAAAACCTGAATTAAAATCAGATAATAATTATAATGATTATTTTATTGATATAGAAAATGAAAATTCAAATGAAAAAATACCTTTGAAAATAATAGGAGATATACAAAAAAAAGGAGAAATTTTTGGTTTATTTAATAGAAGATATTTAGAATTAAATTTAAAAGATAAATTATTAATAAGATATGAATCAATAAATAAATATCCAAATAATCCTTTAGAAACAATAAATATTAACTCAATAACTCAAATAAAAAGATTAAAAAATCAAAATCAACATTATTTATTTGAATTTTCCTATGAAAGTCAAGGAAAAATAAAATCTCAAATTTATAGATTAATTCATAAGAATTCAAGAGATAAATGGTTAGAATATTTATTATTAATATTTTCTCATATAAAATATAATGAAAAAATAAAAGAAATAGATTTAAAGAAAATAATATTTATAGATGATCATATAGGAACAATTCAAGAAATAAATGGAAAAGATAATAATTATGAAGAAGAAAAAATATCACTAAATAACTTTAAAGTTATTGATATATTAGGAGTTGGTGGTTTTGGAATTGTTTATAAAGTAAAAGAAATTTTATCAGATAAATTATTTGCCATGAAAGTAATGAATAAAAATACTATTATTAAAAAGAAATATTTTCATTATATTATCTCAGAATATGAAATATTAAAATATTTATCAGGATGTCCTTTTATTTTAGATATTTATTATTGTTTTCAAAGTGCAAATTATTTATATATGATAATTGATTTATGTTCTAATGGTGATATGACAAATTTAAAGAAAGTAAATAATAAAAAATTAATTTGTGCAGAATTAATTTTAGCTTTTGAATATATTCATAAACATAATATAATATATAGAGATTTAAAACCAGATAATATTTTATTAGATTATGAAGGTCATATTAAGATATGTGATTTTAATTTATCTAAAAAAATTATTTCTAAAGAAAAAAGATGTTTTTCTTTTTGTGGCTCTCCTATGTATTTATCACCTGAAATGTTAAGTAATAAAGGAGTAAATTATAAAAGTGATATTTATCAAATTGGATTAATTATTTATGAATTATATTCTGGGAAAATTGCTTATAAAAATAATAATTTAAAAATCATTTATGATAATATTAAAAATAATAGAGTTGATTTGAATGATGATAATATTAATAATGAAAAAAATTTAAAAGATTTATTATTAAATATCTTAGTCATTGATGAAGAAAAAAGATTTAATATTCAACAAATTAAAAATCATTCTTTTTTTTATGGAATTAATTGGAATAATGTTTATAAAAAGAAATCTGGGTTTATTATTATTGAAAAAGAAACAAATAATAACATTATTTCTATTCCTACTGATAATAAACTTATTAGAGGAATAAATTTTAAAGTTATTGAAAAATTATTAGACAAAGAAATTTATTATACTCCTTTTAATGGAAAAATATCTTTAAAAGAAATGAAGAAAGATCAAAAAAGAAAAATGAAAAATTATGTAAAAAAATTTTATTATATTAAACCTGATAGAAAAGAATTTATTGAAGATTTTCAAGTTTTTTTCAAAGGAAAAAAAATAAATGAAAAGAAAGAAAAAAATAATAAATAATAATAAAAAAATAAAATAATAAAAAGTAAAACAAATTCTTTTTTAATAAATAAATAATTATAATTATGTTTAAACATTAAATTAAATAAAATAATAAATATTTTATATAATAGTATTATTATGAATATGATTAGAATCAATTTTATTATGTTTTCTAAAAAATTCTGGATAAGACATCATAATATCATTAAATTCTTTCATTTTATTATGAAAAACTAAATGATTTTTATTTTTAGTATTAACAGACTTCATAATTTTATTTCCTAATAATTTATTTTCATCAAAAATAGAAAGTTTATTTAAAATATTTTCTGTTTTAGTAGTTAAATTAATTTTATCTTCATTTTCTTCTTTTTGAGAATTTATTTTAATTTTAAATTTAAATTTTTTTTTTAAATTCGATGTTTTAAACATTGGAATTAATTTTATACTTTTTGATTTTTTTCTTTCTGGTTTTCTTATTATTCCAGGAAATAAATTTATTTTATTTGAATCTTGATTTTCATAATTTTTTAATTGCTCATCATATAATTCTTTTTTTAAATCAAGAATTTCTTTTTTTTGATCATTTATATAATATAAATATTTTTGTTCCATTAATCTATATTTATCATCTTTTGATTTTAATTTTTGATTTAATAATAATTGATAAGGATGTAATTCTTTTTCTTCTTTAATCATTCTTTCATTTTCTTTTAATAATATTTCTATTTTATTTTTATATCTTTCTAATTCAATTTTTAATGATGAAATTGTTGATTGTAAATTTTCTATTATTTTTATATTCTCATCTTCTGTTTCTTCGTTTTCAAAAATTAAATTTATGTAATTTAATATTTTTATTAATTTATTTATTGTTTTATTTGGAAAGTCCTGGTTTTCTTCTATATATATTTCTATCAAACTTTGAATATAATTATATATTTCATTTGGATTTTCTGGCTTTTTCTTTTTTTTTATTTCTTGCATTTTATTTTATTTATTTATATATTTATATAATATTTTTAGAAATTTTCAAAAAAATAAAAGAAATAAAAAAACAATTTTTCTTTTCTTTTGATAAAAATTATTATATATTTTATTATAATTTATTTATTATTTTTTATTATGTGAATTTTTGTTTTTTTGTTTATTTGTTTATTTTACTTATAAATTAATTTAAAAAAATATTTTTAGATTGTTTTTTTTAATTTATTTTTATAATATTTTATGGTTTTATGTTATTTTTCAATTAATAAGGAAATAAAAAAAATTATTTTGTTTGGCATTGTTTATCGATTATGTTTGGCTTTGGTTACAGTTTTAACAAATTATTTAGGGGAGAAACAAATTGATGCAAAAGTTATTAACTTTTTACAAAATTCGGGAGGCTTTGGTTTATTATTTTTATATATTTTTGAAACAATTCTCTCAAAAAGAATATCAGAAAAAAAAAAGGATGAAGCTCACCAAAAAATATTTAAAAAAAATATTAAAATTAAATTTATTGACAAATATAGAAAAACCTTTTTATTATTATGTTGTTTTTTTCTAAAATTCTTTATTGTTAATTTCCAATATTATCCTTTGAAATATTATTTAAGTCAATATAATAAAGATAAATGGGTGACGGGAGAACTAGAACAAATTGCAGTGATAATAATAGGATTTATATTATTTTATTCTAAAAAAAATTTTTATATGCATCATTCTTTATCTTTTTTTTTAATTGCTTTTTCAATTTTTATCAAAATAATTGTTAATAAATCATTTTTAATTTATGTAATATTTTGTTTTTTTAGAAATTATTTTAATTGTCTTTGTTTATATATTTATAAAATGTTGAATGAATTTGAGTATAGTAATATTTATTGGTTAGGATTTTTGGATGGGGTATTTTATTTTGTGAATTTTATTTTATATGAGTCAATAAAATATTTTATTACATCTGACACAAAATTTTTTCAATCATTTAAATTTACTGATTGGAATTTTTTAATGATAATTATATTAAATTTTTCTATAGGATTTTTTTATAATTATGTAACCTTTTATATTATTCATATATTAGACCCAACATATATTACTTTTCCTTTTGTTCTAATAAATATTATTTTTGCCATTCCAAATTTATTAGATAAACAATTTTTAACTTATTTCTTACAATTATTAATTTTAATATGTTGTTTACTATATTTAGAAATACTCATTATAAATATTTGTGGGCTTGGAGAAAATGTAAAAATAAATATTCAAAATAGAGCTCAAATAGAATATACTATAGAATCACAATTAGATTTAAGTCAACAAGACTTTAACAGTATACTTCCTCAATAAATTATAATATTAAATATATTAAAAAGACCAATATTTCCTTAATAATAAAATTAATAAAAAAAGAAAAAAAATAAATAAAATAAATTTTAATTTAAAAAAAAAATGACAGATTCGAAAAATCCTAGTGAAGAAATTAAAGAAAAATCATCTTTAGGAGATGAGACAATAATTCCTTTATCAGTGAAAGTAGAACGTTCCCGTTCTTTTCCTTTAGCTCCAATAGGTCTTTATGGCTTTTCAATATCATGTCTTCTTCCAGGATTAAGTAACGTAGGATTAATAAAGTATTCTTCAGTATCAATTGGAGCTTTCACTTTATTTGGAGGATTATGTCAATATTTTTATTTTTTATTTGGATGGTATGAAAATAATATTACTGATATTTTTCTAAGTGGAACTTATGGTATTTTCAATGGTTTATTTTTTTATATGAATAAATATATTAAAGAAGGATATGTTGCTCCTAATGGAACTTCATTTGGAATATTAAATTTATGTTATTGTTATGTTGCTTTGATTTCTTTTATTATTGGATTAAAAGGAAATAAAATTAATTTAATTAATCAAATGTCTGTTTTTTTCGCTTTTTTTTTCGGAGCTATTGGAAATTTTAAAAATAATGATGTTTGCTTAAAAATTTCAGGAGGATTTAATATTTTTGTTGGAATCAATACTTTCTATATGGGAACTGCTCTCCTTCTTATTGGAGTTTATGGAAGAACTATTTTACCTTTGTTTGCTCCTGGAGAAAAAATACAGTGTTCAGAATAAATTTTTTTTTTAAATTATATATAGAGTTTTTTGTATTTTTTTAATTTAATTTTTTTAAAGTAAAGAATGGATTTTAAAGTTGGAAAATTTTATGATAATAAAAATTCTCTTTCTGTTATTCATTCGCCTATGAAAGTTCATCCTGTTTTTGTTGATGATGATAAAAGAATAATAGAAAGAAATTTAATTATTCATACTCATGAAACTTTCAGTAATGAAATTGATAAAAGATATAATTTATCATATATGAATAATTTAGGAAATATGTTATATGATAATAAAAAGAATTATTCAAAATTAAGAAATGCATTAAAATTAAAAAAGAAAAATACAAGGAATTTAATTTTATCTCTTTCTAATGAAAATAAAATTAATTTAGATACTTTACCTTTAATAAAAAGAAATATAGAAAAAAAAAATAATGATGAAAAAAAAAATAAATTTTTAACTCCAAGAATTTTTTCTAAAACAAAACAAAAAATTAATTGTGAAGAAATTCAAAAACAAATTAAATTATTTAATAATGATAATAATAGATTAATTTCTTATATTATTTCTGGTGAAAAATATCAAAGTGATTATCAAAAAAAAATTAAATTAAGAATTAAACAAACTTTAAATAATTATTCAATGAAAATAAAAAATATTAAATCATTTAAAGTGTAATTTTATGTCGGTTAAAATTTTATTTGTATTTATATATTTTATAAAAAAAATATAAAAAAGTTAAAATTTTTATTGTTAAAATATAAAGAATATAATTTTTTTTATTTTTGTAGTTGATTAATTATTTAAAATTAAATTCTCTTCTTTTATTATTTTTTTATTCTTCTTATTTATTTTTTTTCAATGTTTATAATTTAATTATTTAACAAAATTAAAAGCAAAAATATTAAATAATAATATTTTTATATATAATAATATAAAGGATATTATAATCTTAATTTTGCTTGAATAAAAAAAATACAATAATTAAAATTATAAAAAATAAAAAAAACTAATAAAAATGTTTCCAACAGGAAGAAGTGTTTTATTAGCAGAAAGAAAGGAAAAGAGTCAGCCTGAATTAAATATATTTACTCCTTTTAAAACAGTCGCTGCTTTTTTTCCAGCAGTAATAAATAACAAAACAAAAAATATATTTCCTAAAGAATTATATTGTGATTTAGTAGATTTAAATAAAAAAACAAATTATAAAGTAATATTAAAAGATTCAACTCATAAAGATTCAAATTCAATATTAATGAAAAAATTAGAAATTTGGGATAAAGAACATTTAGATAATAAAACATTAAATTTTGATTTTTTATATAGGAAATTATATAATAGATATAAAATAAAAAATTTACCTCATGAATTAAAGAAGATAGAATTATTAAATGATATGGTAAAATCAAAAACAAATTTTAATAAAATAATGGAAAATGGAGAATCAACTAATAAAATATTAGAAGATTTTTTTGAGAAGAAAAACAAAGAACAAGGAAGTATATTAAAAAATAATATTTCAAAAACAAAATCAAGATTTAATTTTTCTTTATTTTTAACTAAAACTCAAAAAGATATTGAACAAGATTTTGGTGTTGATTCTAAAACAATAAATGCAATGAATAATAATGAATTAAATAGTGATTTTTATACTAATGTTATTAAGAATAATTTAAAATATGAAAATCAATTATATGAAGAATTAATTACTGTTAATAATGATATTTTTGATAAGAAATGTGAAAAAAAAAATTTAATGAAAAGAATAAATGATATTTATATTGAACAAAATAATTTAACTAATAAATATCATGAATTAATTAATGATCAAAAAAGAGGTTTTGAAAGATTACAAGATGAATTTTATGAGAAAAGTAAAAGAAAAAAATTAAAAAATCAAATTAGAATTTCTTTAGTAAAAAATAGAAAAGCATTTGAATTAGGAAAAAATTTATTTAATAAAATAAGCCAATCAAATGACTTTGAAAGTAATACAAAAGCAGCTTCAAAAAAACATGAAATGAATATGGAAATTAATAAATTTAAAATGAATTATTTTATAAAAATGAAAGAATTAGATGAAGAGAAAAAAGAAAAAGAAAAAGAAATAAAATTAATGGATGAAGAATTATCATATTATAAACAAGTAAATGAAGTATTAATAAAAGAACATAAAATATATTATTTAAATATATTAAAAAATGGTTATGATACAAGAGCAGAAGGATTAATTTGGGTAATAAGAAATTTATTAGAATTACAAATTAATTTAGAATATCATCATTTTCCTAAATTTTTAACTCATGAAGAAATTGATTTTCTTATAAAAAGAGCTGATATTAGTTTAGAATCTAAACAATTAAAGATTATAATGAAAATATTAAGGAAAAAACAATTAGAATTAAAACAAAAGGAAAATTTAAATAAATTAAATGAAGTGAATTTATTTATTGCTAAGAAAAAAAATAGTAATGATAGTGATAGTGAAAAATTATATTATTCAAATATTGAATATAATAATACTTTAATGAAAGTTAAAGCTGAAATTGATAAAAAATTTATTAATCTTTATTCTAGAAATATTGAAATGTTAAATAGAATAAATGCCGAAAGAGGAATTGAAGAAGCTAAAATTATTGAATTAATTAAAAGTTTAAGAGAAGGATTATTTGGAAGATTTAAAACTGATAAAAATGAAAAACAAATTTTCAAAATTTTCAAAACTAATAATCTTACTAGAAAAATTTTTAGTTTATTATTATATATTAGAAAAAGAATAGATGTTTTACAATATGTTAATGAAAAATTAATTCAAGAACAAATTAAAATTTTTAAAGAAAAAGAAATTCACAATGATGAGATTAATAATTCTATTAGAGCTTATATGCAAAATGAATTAGTTAAAAAGTGTTTATTTGGAACAACTATTAATGTATAAAAAGTTTTATCATTCAATAATAATTTTAATTTAAATATTAATTTATTGTGTTTGTTTAATTATAAAAACTTTATCAAATCATAATTTATTTTTGTAAAAATTAAAAAAAATAATTTATTCTTTAATATAATCCAAATAATTTATACTTACATGTTCAGGAGGAGAAGTACCATAATTATTTTCAAAGAACAAATGAATATTTCCATATTCATCAAAAACAATTTCTTGTTCAAGAACTCCTCCTTGAGGTAATTCTTTCCCTTTATTAACTTTTCTTCTTTCTAAATCAATAATATAACTATCTTCACTTTTTTTACTTAATTTAGTGATTCCTCCTAATAATAAAATAGAATTATCATTTAATTTAATTAATTGAAATCTTCTGATAGGAATAGGTAAGTTAAAATCTAATAATTCACAATTTTTAGTAGTTAAATTTATTTGTTCAATTGAATTTAAAGTTCCTAAACTTTTACTATAACCACCAAAAACAAAAATAGTATGATTATTCATTACTAAAGCACAAGCTTGTGATCTTGGAATAACTAAATCTTTAATAATATTTTTTTTCCAAATGTTTTTTTCAATTTCATATATTTCAATATTTCCTATTTGATTTTTTTCTGAATAATCATATCCTCCAATTGCAAATATTAAATGATTTATATTTACACATGCCATAAAACTTCTTTGAATACTCATTTGACTTTTTGTTGTTATTATTCCATCTTTTAATTGAAATGTATTTTCACCATCTGTTCCTCCTATTAAAAAATAACCATATGTTTCATCTATATATAATACTATAAAATGCATTGGAAATGTTTCCATATATTTATTTGTTAACTTCCATTTATTTATATTTTCACTTTTTGAATTTTGAGTATTATTATTATTTGTTTCTATTTCATTTTGAGGTTTTATATTATATTTTGCTATTAAATGTCCTCCGTATTCAAACCAAAATGTTTGTTTGTTCATATTATATTTTAATTTATTTTTGGAAATGTATTTTAAAAATTTCTTTTTTTTTTCTTCTTCAATATTATCACCTTTAATATTTTTACTTTGTGAATTTTTAATTTTATCATCATCAACAATAATATTAATTTTCTTTTTAATAGCATCTTCCATTTGTTGAATAATGCTTCTATCAACTCTAGGTACATAATCATCACCAGCAATGAATCTTCCTAATTGTTCAAAAGTGGGTCTTTCATCTTCATTAAAAAGAAGCATTCTCCTAATAATTTCAATTAACTTTTGACTATAACTTTTACTTAATCTTTTCAAACCATCTTTAATTAATTCTTCTCCATCACATTGACTAGTTTTTTGATTAAAACCAGAAACATCTCTCATAGCAGCTAATTGATAAATTACTAATCCAGTAGAGAAAACATCACTTTTAAACATATTATGTTCAGCTTCTTTTGCTTTTAATATAACATGAGCTTCCCATAATATTGGACTTAAATATTGTGGTGTTCCTCTTATTGTTGCCATTTGATCTTCTTCTTCATCATCATCCCAATTTTCAATTGATTCACCGAAATCTATTACTTTTATTGAGAAGTCATCTAATAAAAATAAATTAGTCGGTTTTATATCTCGATGACATATTCCTATATGTTCTAAATATGCAAATGTATCTATTAATAAATATATTATTTTTAATAATTTATCTTCTTTCCAATATAAATGTTGTTTTTCTCTTTTTCTATATATACTTTCTAAATTAAATTCACGATTTATATATTCTGATATAATTCCTAATTTATATGTATTGTGAGTTGTTGCATAAAAATAATAACCGTAACATTGAAGAATGTTTGGATGATGTTGAGCTTTTGATAATTGTACTGCTTCTTCTTTATATTCATTCAATTTATCTAAATTTTTAGCTTCTACTTCCTTTAATGCAAATATTTGACCAGTTTTTATGTATTCTACTTTAAATACTTTTGTGTTTTTCTTTCCTCCTCCAAATAATTCTAATTTACGGAAATCGCTTCGACGAAACATTTTTTTTTAATTCGCTTTTTATTTATAAAATTTTTTATTAAGTTTAAATAAAAATAATGTATATTTTACAAATTGTTTTCATTCATTTTGTAATGTCAGTTTTAAATAATAAGTTGCAGTTGCATGATTTAAATCATTATTTTCCAGACTTTTAATAATATAATCTCTGTTAAAACCAAATTTTTCAACATATTTCACAGCATTTTCATCAATATGAAAATTATTTGAATTTGTTGAAAAATTATTATTTTCGAATTTTTTTTCATTTTTTTCATCTCCTGAATAATTATCTTCATTTTTTTTAAAACTTTCTCTTTCTTTTTTTTCCTTTATTTCATTATTATCTTTATTGCCATTATTATAATTTTTATTCTCAAATTCTTCATTGAAAGAAATCATAATTTTATTATTTACTTTTTTTTCTTTTTGATTAATAATAAATCCTTGATCAACATCTTCATTATTTTTTATTTCATATTCTCGATTTAAGTCATTAACTTTATTTACAAATTTCATTATATGATCTTCGATTTTTAAATCTTCATAATAAACAGTATCAAAATAACTAATTCTTGAATTATAAGGAGTAATAATAAAAGAAGTGGTTCCAACATTTTTATTTTCATCTTCAAATTCACTTTCTAAATATTTATAACTGAAATTTTCACATAAATCATCAATTTTTCCTTTAGTATAATTTACATTCATTTTATAATAAATAATTTTTTCAGCATTAGTAAACAAAGTAACAGAGAATAAATTGATTTTTTCATTAAACCAATTATGTTTTAAAATATCAGATAAAAGAATTCTTTGATTAGGATTAACATTAAGTAATTTTTGAATAAGATCATTACATTCAAAAGTAGCAAAATGTATTTTTTGGAAATTACCGGAAATAATATTTTTATGTAATTCATAATCATTATTTCCTCTAAAAGGAACAAAACCAGTAATCATAGAATATAAAAGAACACCACAACTCCAAATATCACATTTGAAAGGATCATAAGGAGAATTTAATAAAATTTCAGGAGCAACAAAAGCAGGAGTACCACATGAGTCTTTTAAAAGTTGATTTTGTTTTATTTGTTTTCCTACTCCAAAATCACATATTTTTATTTGATTTGATAAATCAATTAATATATTATCTGGTTTAATATCTAAATGAACTATTCCATTTTCATGTATATATATTAATCCTTCTATTATTTGCTTAAATATATATTTTGAATATGATTCTGGAATTTTAGACATTTTATTTATTATATTTAATAAACTTCCACCTGGAATATTTTCCATTATGATACATATATATTTTTCTGTTTCAAAATATTCAAATAATTTTATTATATTTTTATGATTACGAAGTTTCTTCATTATATTTATTTCATTTTGTATTTTTCTTCTAGGAAATTTATTCTCTTTTTTATTAAAAGATTTTATTGCTACTATATGACCTGAAAGTATATGAAGACCTATATTTACTTTACCAAATGCACCATGTCCTATTGAACGTCCTATTTTATAAAATGTTATTTTTGTTTTAGGATATTCCTTTTTTTCTTTATAATATTTTTCAATGTATTCTTTTATATTTTTACTCTCTTTTTTATAATATATATTGTCTTTTATTAAAGAAAAAGAATTTGAAGATGAATCTTTTTGTTTTTCTAAATTTTTATCTTCTTTTCTTCTCTTTTTTTCAACTTTTTTTTCTAATGTTTTTGAATAAGTTAAAAACGGTTTTTTTACTTTTTTCTGGGAATTTGATTTTTTTTTTGATGATGTTTTAGTCAAACAAAAATTTGAAGTTTGGTTTTTACTTAAAAAAATATTTTCTTTTTTTGATATGAATAAACCTTTTATTTTTGAAGAAAGTTCATTTATTATTTTTGTATTTACAGTATAATTTTTTATTTTATTATTATTTAAATTTAATTTTTTTTCTTTTTCTTTATTTATTTTATTTTTACTTTCATTTGCAGAATTACTTTTTATTTTTGAAACACTTAATTTTTTTATTTTTGGAGTTAATTTTTTTTTTATTTTATTCTTTCCTGAAATTTGAGTCGAAGTCATTGGAAATAAATTATAAATAATATTTAAATTTAAATTTTCATAGTAACAATTATTTATAATTTTTTTATATGTAGTTTTATTTTCTAAAAAATTATTTTTTTCTTTTTTTTTAATTTTACTTTTATTAGAATTTGTTTCTAAAGTATATTTATTATAAGCATATGATTTTGATAATTGAGAATTTGTTGAATTATTATTTAATTTTTTTTTAGAATTTTTATTTGTTTGAGTTGTTAAAAGAGAAATTATTGAATATTTAGATAATAAATTTTTATAATTATTATTTATTATTATATTTTTTATTTTTGATGTTGAATTTTTTGAATTATTAGAACTTGATTTTTTACTGTTGTTATTATTTTTTTTTTCTTTTGAATTTTTCTTTGATTGTTTAACTGTATAATAATTTGTTCTATGATTATCTATATTAATTTTTTTCATAATATTATTTATATATTTTAATCCTATTTGAGAAGTCTTTGTTGAATTTAATAAAGAAGAATTTCCTTCTGTTGAAAAAATATTATTTTCATTATTCTTTATTTTTTTAATATTTGTAATTTTATTTTTATGATTAATTTTTTTTTTCTTCTTTTTTAAAATTGTATTATGTATAGAATTCAATGAAAAAATATTATTATTTCCTTTAATTTCATTATAATTAACTTTTTGTTTAGTTTTACAATTATTATTATTCTCCTTAGAATTAGTTTTAATATTATTTCCTTCTTTGTGTTTAGTATTAAGAATTAATTTTGGTGTATTATTAAAATCATTATAATTAGTAATAATATAATTATTTATATAATATTTATTATTATTCTTTAAAGGAGAAGGTTTTGAAGTTTTTGCTCTATTTTTATTATTATTTCCTTTCGAAGCTTTATTATTTAATTTCAATTGAGTATATTTTAAAAAAGAAAATTTACTCAAATTACTATTATTACTACTTTTATTAATTGAACTTTTCATATTCATTTAATTAAATTTTAATTAAAAAATAATAATATTCAATGAAAGTAATTTTATAAATTTTTTTTATTCCAATTACATTAAAAGTAAAAAATCATGTTATTTAAGTTAAATTCATATAATTTTCATATTTTAAATAATTTAAGTGACTTTATTAATTTTTCTTTATATAAAAATAAGGATTTTAAATTAATTCTTAACATTTTTTTAAATTTTTTTTTAAAGAAAATTAATAATTTAATTAAAATTTAGAAAAAATATTAATAATATTAATATATTAAATAACTAATTTCTTATAAAAAATGTTGATAAGCGAATCATATTTTTTTATAATTGGTAATTTTTAATTAAGTTCCATTTTTTCTTTATATTCAGTTAATTTATCACAAGCTTTAGAATCTAATTTTTCTAATTCTTTATCAATTAAATCTCTATAATAACTTCCTTCTCTATAATATTTTTTTTTAATTTCCAATTGATTTCTAAATTTTTGATTTTCAGTGCATTTATCTTCTAAATAATTAAAATATTTTTTTTCAATTTCATTTTCTTGTATTCTAATATCATTTAAATTATTAAATTTTTGAATAAAATCATTTCCAATAAAATAAGTAATTTTATTTTTATAAGTATTTCTTTTATAAGGAAAATCATAACTCATTTCAAAATCATAATATTTTTTTTCTTGTAATAAAACTGGTAAATAGTAACTTAAAAACATTAAAATAAAAGGAATAAATTGTATAAAAGGGAGAAATTTAGCAAATTTAGGATTAATATTATTATTATTTTGTCTAGTTTGAAAATTTCTTTTTCTTCTTAAAACTTCATTAATATCATTTCCAGAAAAAAAAGCTTCGAAAATATCAAAAGGATCAATTTCTTGTTCATTAAATTGTTGTTGATGTTCTTGATAATATTTTTCTCTAAATTGTTCTTCACTTCCATATTTATCATAAATTTCTTTTTTTTTAGGATCTGTTAATGTTGTATAAGCAGTTGAAATTCTTTTAAAAGCTTCTTCAGCTTTTGATGAGTGATTTTTATCAGGATGAAATTTTATCGCTTTTTTCTTATATGCTTTCTTTAATTCATCTTCTGATGCTCCATTTTTAACTCCTAATATTTCATAATAATCATGACTATTTATTATTTTCTCACATTCTAAATCTGCATCTTCTTCTTTTTTATCTGAAGAATTTTCATTTTGGGAATCATTAACATTTTCATTCTTATTTTCTGATTGCTTTATTTGGAATTCACATTTTTTTATAAATTCTATTGTTTCTTGATCTTTAGATTTTTCATAACTTAATTTAAAATAATGAAGAGCTTCTCTGAAATTCTGATTGTTAAATGAGGATACTCCTTTTTCAAATAATTCTTTTGACACGTCATTTTCTTTAGACATGTTAAAATAATAATTTTTAATTTTTTCTTTTTATTATTTTTTTTTTTTATTTTTTAAAATTTATTTAATGGGAATTTGTGTCTCTCATAAAAATGTTACTGGGAAATATAGGAAAAACAATACTAATGGTAGTGTTAAGACTAATACTAAAATTGAGAATTATAGTGATAAAAAAAATAAAAAAAAAAATAGTAAAGAAATGAAAAATAATGAATTTGATGATTTTGAAATTATAAGTAATATAAGTAAAAAAATAGAAATAAATGAAAAGAAAGAAAAAAATGATAAATTTGAAAGTGAAATATTAAATAATGAAAATAAATTAAAATTTGATACAACAGTTTTATCATCGAATAGAAAAGAAGAAATAATAAATAATAATTTAAAAGAAGAAAATAAAATAATATCAAGAAATATAAGAACTAATAATAATAGTAAATCTTTAATAAATAAAGAAATTATAATTAATGATTATTTTGGAATATCTGAAGAAAAAACTGATTATATTAAAATAAATATGAATTATGGCCTATATGAAGAAAATAATAGTTCCTTAATTTTATTATCAAAACCTGTCAATAGTGATAATAATGATATATTTGGATTTGATCCGACTAAGCAAATAATATTTAATAAAAATAAAATGAATTTCGAAGATTTCAATTTTAATATAAATAATTTAAATAAATTATTTTATACTTATAATTCAAAAAATTTAAACGAAAAAAATTTAAACACCCATTCCCATGATGATTTATTACAAAAAATTGTTAATATTATATTTAATAATGAAAAGCTTTTAAGTATTATTAATTATAGACTTTCACTAGAATTAATCGAAAATTTAATTCTAGGCTCAACTAATTATTTATTTTATGAAGATAAATTTAATCATATTTTTTATAAAAAGTATATCAAAATTTTGAATGCAATAAATACCATCTTATTAAAAAGTAATAGCACTAAAACAAGAATATATAAAAATGCTTATCAATATTTCGAAGAAAGTTTTATTCTTAATAAAAAAAAGTTCCAAATTTTATTAAATGAATGTCTTGTTAATGAATCTTCTTATCTGTTATTGAATATAAATAAAAATAAAGATAAGGAAATTAATACGCAAAATAAAAAATTTAATATTATTGATTTTCCTACTAAAGAATATGAAAGTCTTCAATGCTTATTTCAATTTCTAGTTGGTTTATATGATTTGAAAATTTTGTTAGGCTTTGATATTAATAATAATAACAATATTAATAATAATATAAATATTAACTACAACACTGAAAAAATTCTTTTAAGGAATATTGAATTTCCTTTACAATTAGTAAATTCTAATCTAAATATCGGAAAAATAATAAACTCTAAAGAATTAAAAGTTGATCCAGTTTCTATCATATATAAAACAAAAGATGCAGAATATCCGAATTATTTCATTTTTACATATCATAATTATCTTTTCATAGTATCATCAACGGATAAAAATGGTGAAAAAAGTGATTCTTTTTTGATAAAGGAAAGAATACCTTTAAGACAAATAGTTGCTTATGCAGATAGAGGAGAACCAAGAGCTCTTTATTTATC
>JAEEGK010011609.1_pt1 | contig 20098 bp, 16 predicted proteins | sample 8958771 | NCBI WGS metagenome assembly JAEEGK01 (sample SAMN16246547, study PRJNA631951) | gut metagenome | biome: gut microbiome; feature: rumen; material: SC-attached | host: Bos | place: Iran: Karaj | collected 2018-10
CGATAGCCCACTTTTTCATGGCGTGGGCAACTTCGCCGGCGATGCTCGGATCAAGCGGTGCGCCGCCGTCGATGGTGGCGAAGAGCTTCTTGCAAATGTCTTTCGGAAGGTAGGCGCGCATGGCTTCGGCGTTGAAGACGTCTTCACCGTAGAAGTCGATGTTTGCGGGGGCTGCGGGAAGGTTGGCGCCTGCGTTTTCGCTGGCGATTTCCTTGATGGCTTTTAATCTGTATTCATTGCTCATGGCAATTATCTCCTAATTTGAATTTTTTTTCGCTGAGTCATGAGCAAAACCCGTGCCAAAAACGAAAATTGGCGAAATTTGATAAAAAAGCATGAAAAAACGGCTCTTACAAAAAATTGAGAATTTTCAAAAAATGAAAAAACGAATGTAAGATTACGAATTATGTAAAAACCTTTGGTTTCTACGTTTAGTGTTAGTCGTTTCTAGAAATATAGTGTTATGGTAACAAATTTAGTCTTGACTAATAAAGTTAGTTTAACTATATTAGCCCTGTCTAAAAGAATATTAGGTATTTCTAACTTGCCGGATCAGGATCGGAGGTTTCGGATGGAACACACAAAACTAAGCCAAAGTCTCGAAGACTACCTCGAAATGGTGCATATTTTGCGCCTTGCGAATGGAATTGCCCGTGTGAAAGATATTGCGGCTGCCCTTACCGTCAAGATGCCGTCGGTGGCGAAGGCCATGATTGAACTTAAGAAACTTGGCCTTGTGACGCAGGAACCTTACAGTGGTGTAGAACTTACTGAAGAAGGCGCGCGAGTAGCGGCTTTGATTTTGAATCGTCATATTTTGCTGAAGGGCTTCTTGATAAAGCTGGGTGTGTCCGAGGCTATTGCTGACAAGGATGCCTGCTGCATGGAACATATCCTTTCTGCAGAAACGCTCGGCAAAATTGAAGACTTTATGAAGCCCGCGGATGTGAATCCCGCTGCCAAGAAAATAAAAGTGGTGAAGTGCTCGAAGAAGTAGGATGGTGCGCATCCTAGGTGATGTTTGTAAGAGGATGAAATGAGTTGTAGTTGTAGGAGCATGACGCCGAAGTTTTCGGAATTGAAATGTGGCGATAAAGTGAAAATTGTGGGGTACCGTACGGGTGATTCTCAGTACAAGTCCAAACTCCTTTCGATGGGGCTTGTGCGTGGAGTTGAATTGCGTGTGCTGCAGGTGGCCCCTCTTGGAGACCCCATAGAAGTTGCGGTGCTTTCTTATAGGCTTTCGCTTCGTAAAGAAGAAGCTAACGTGCTGATGCTGGAGAGGGTATAATGGCTATCGACAAAGAAGTGTTTACGATTGCGATTGCAGGCAACCCGAACTGCGGAAAGACGGCTCTTTTTAATGCGTTGACGGGCTCCAACCAGATTGTGGGTAACTGGCCCGGTGTAACGGTGGAAAAGAAGGAAGGTTCCTTCAAGCTCGATGATCACACCATTCGCGTGGTGGACTTGCCAGGTATTTATGCGCTGTTTGCAAACTCCGAAGATGAACGAGCTGCTCTGGATTATTTGCTCAAGGGTGAAGCCGACTTGGTGGTGAATATTCTAGATGCCACGAACTTGGAACGCAATCTGTTCCTTACGAGTCAGCTCATGGAAAAGGGCGTGCCGATGGTGCTTGCCGTGAACATGATGGATATTGCTGCCCAGCGTGGCGTCCATATCGACCTGAAAAAGCTCGAAGAAATTTTGGGCGTGACGGCTGTGGGCTTGACTGCGGTGTCGCCGAAGAGCTGCGAAGGCTTTGTGAATGATTTGCATAAGTTGTTGCATTCCAGTAATGAACTTCCGCTTCCGAAGGCGGTCCATCATTCCGAAGAACTTGAAAAATTGATTACCGATATTTCTGGAGTGCTTGAGCCGGTTGCAAAAGAACTGGGCGCAACTCCTCGCTGGACGGCGGTGCAGTACTTGGAACATAGCGGTCGCGTTTTGGAAGTGGCGGAACGTCTGAATGTTTCTATCCCGCATGACAAGATTGAAGAAGATTTGGGCGAAGAAGTGGAGTTTGCCTTGGCCGATTCCCGATATTCTTATGCCCGCAACATTGTGTCGCAGGTAATTCGCGACAATACGAATAAGCGCACGCGTACCGATAAACTTGATAAGCTTTTCTTGAACCGCATTCTAGGTATTCCGCTCTTCTTGTTGGCGATGTATCTTGTTTTCTGGTTTGCTGTGAAAGTTGGCAGCGCGTTTATCGATTTCTTTGACATTTTGTTCGGCGGAATTTTTGTGGACGGCATGACGGAACTCCTGACGAAGGTTGGGGCGCCGGGCATTGTCGTGGCACTTTTGGCGAACGGCATCGGTACGGGTATCCAGACGGTATCGACGTTCATTCCGGTCATCTTCTTCATGTTCCTTTGCCTTTCGTTCCTCGAGGATTCCGGCTACATGTCACGTGCGGCGTTCGTGGCGGATCGCTTTATGCGGTTCCTCGGGCTCCCGGGCAAGGCCTTTGTGCCGATGATTGTGGGCTTTGGCTGTTCGGTGCCGGCGCTCATGGGAACGCGTACGCTTGAAAACAAACGCGAACGATTCTTGACCTTGTTCCTGGTGCCGTTCATGAGTTGCGGCGCACGCCTTCCGGTGTACGCGCTGTTCGGTGCGGCTTTCTTCGGCGAAAGCGCAGGAACGCTCGTGTTCGGGATTTACCTGACGGGCATCGTGATTGCTTTGATTTATGGCCTGCTTTTGCGTCATACGGTTTTCATGGGCAAGGAATCGACGTTCATCATGGAACTGCCGCCTTACCATCTGCCCAAGGTGCGCAACCTTTTCCGCCATGCATGGCTCCGCCTCAAGGAATTCGTGTTCCGTGCGGGCAAGGTCGTGCTCATCATGGTGACGGTGCTTGGCTTTATGGGTTCCGTTGGAACGGACGGAAGTTTCGGTAACGACAACAACGAAAAGTCGGTGTTGAGTGCCGTGGGTACGGTGATTACGCCGGTGTTCGAACCCTTCGGCGTCGAACGCGACAACTGGCCCGCTTCTGTGGCGCTCTTTACAGGGCTCTTCGCGAAAGAGGCGATTGTCGGAACGCTCAATTCGCTGTACGCCATCGAGGGCTCGGGCGACGCGGCCGAAAATTCTGCGGCTGCCGGGAATGCCGACGCGGCCCCGGAAGAAACTGCGGCGGACGAAGGCTTTAGCCTGAAATCGACGGTGAAAGAAGCTCTCGTGAGCGTCCCGGCGAACTTGGTGGAAGTCTTTACCTCGATTGCGAACCCGCTGGGCGTCAAGGCTGCGATTGAAGAAAGCGAAGGCGCCGGAAACGAAGGTGCGTACAAGACCATGCAGGCGCATTTCAACCTCGGGCGTTTCCAGGTGCTGGCCTACCTGCTGTTTATATTGCTCTATGTGCCGTGCCTTGCCGCCATGGGAACCGCTTTCCGCGAACTCGGGCGCTTTTACGGAACGCTCATGATGGTGTTCCAGACAATTATCGGCTGGAGCCTCTCGGTGCTGTTCTTCCAGGTGACCTGTGGACATTCAACCGCATGGATTGTGACATCGGTAGTGCTTCTCGCCGGTGTGGTCGTAAGCCTGGTGCTGATTGGCCGTGACCAGCGTAAAAAGAAAGTTTTCGACTGATTTATTTGGGCTGCGCTTTTTTCTGCCTGTAAATTAGCACGATAAGCCAGGTCAAGCCGGCGATAATCATGAGGCTGCAGAGCGTCTGTCCGCGGCTCATGCCGAACAGGTCGACGCGGCCGAGGTGTGCATCCGGCCTGCGGAAAAACTCGATGAAGAACCGGAACAGTCCGTAGCCCATCAGGTAGAGGCACGGCATCTTGTCGCGCAAAATGGGGATGCGCCTCAGATTGTAGAGGACCGCGAATAGAATGACTCCTTCGAAAAGCATTTCGTAGAGCTGGCTCGGATGGTGCAGAATCGGGTTCGTGACGGGGCTGTCGTGTGCCAGCGGGAAATACATGCCGATGCCGCTCGTGGTCACTTCGCCGAAGAGCTCGCCGTTGATGAAGTTGCCGTAGCGGCCCCAGGTGTAGGCGAGGGGAGCGGCCAAAAAGCAGAGGTTCAGCGTCTTCCACACCTCCATCTTGTTGCGTTTCATTCCGATGACGGCAAAGATCAGGCCGATGATAAGTCCGCCGTGGTAGCTCATGCCCGCAATTCCCGTGAAATGCCAGCCGAGAGCGTCGTGAGTCATTGGGATAAGGATTTCGGTCGGATTTGCAAGGTAATAGCCCGGCTTGTAGAAGAAAACGTAGCCGAGGCGCGCACCGATGAGGATGCCGGCGATTGCCCACACGAATAGGTTGTCGAACTGCTCCTTGGTGTATCCCAGGTTTTCTTTCGAGTTGATTTTCCACATGGTGATGTAGGCGGTAAGGAACGCGAAAATGTACATCACGCCGTACCAGTGGACCTCGAAATTGAGGAGCGGTATTGTAAATGCGATTCCGTCAAAGTAGGTCGGTATCAAGTTCCACCAGGTAGGTTCCATAAAATCCTCGTATTTTCTGTAAATCTAGTATTCGTAAGTCTTTTATTTTTGCGGCCACAGGTTCTGATGCGCCCAATAATTCATTATCATTGCGGCGACCTGCGTTGCCGGCTGCGAACGGTAGCCCTGCAGGTCGTGCACCTGCATCACGACCACGACAATCGCCTTGTCCGGATTCTCCTTCGACTGCGCGAATCCCATGAACCATTCGTAGCGTCCGTGGGGATCCTGGCCGTCGAGCGAGCCGGTCTTTCCGCCGATGTCGAGTGCCGCAAAATTCTTGCGGGCCATGTTGCGTGTCGAAATCTGCTTCCTGGCGGTTCCGTTCGTGATGGATCGAATCATCGCCATGCGCAGCCCGTAGTAGGTGTTTTCGCTAAACTTTTTCACGTCGAGCGCGATGCGGCTCTTGGGGGCGTAGGGGGAAATGTTTTCGGCCCAGGGAATTTCGAGCGGTTTCTTGGTGAGGATGGAACGGACCTGTGCGGCCGCGAGGAGCGGGGTGAGGGTCGTCGCTTCCGTAAAGCCGCAGCTGGCTTCGGCAAGCCCGTATCCCGTGTCGGGCGGCGTGTACGACGACCTTCCGGGAATTCCGCCAGGGAAATTCATGTTGTAGCCGAGGTTCCTGGCTGCTTCGCGGAGGCGCTTGGCCCCGATGTCCATGCCGATGAGCGCCAGGGGCGGGTTCGCGGATTTGGCGTAGGCGTCGGCGAGGGTGATTGTGGTCCCGTGGTAGTTTTCGGGCACGCGCAGCTGCCGCTTGTAGAGCGTATGGCTGGCTCCGAGCATCGGGACTGGCGTATTGAGCGAGTAGCGGTTCGCATCCATGGCGGCGGCGATGGTAATCGTCTTAGCGAGCGATGCGGCCGGGAAAGTGTTCTTCACGAAAAAGTCGGGTGTGTTTTGGACCTTGTAATTCTTCGTTTCGCCCCAGGCGACAATCTCGTTGCTTTTAGGGTCCACGACAAGGACGACGCCGAACATGGGCTTGAAACGCCGGAGCATGTTGTCGATTTTCTGGGCGAGGAACAGGTCCTTCTGCTTCTTGATGTGGGTACTGTCAATTTTCTCGTCTACGGGCGGGAGTTCCGGAGAGAATTCTGCAGTATCGGATTCCTTCGTGGCGGCTTCCGTTGATGCCTTGGCTTCGCCGAAAAAAAGGCTCTTTGCTGCGGACTCGGTTAATGTATCCTTCAGCTTGATTGCTCGGTGCGCTTCCTTGAGCGAATCGATGATGGAAGAATCCACACGGAGTGTGTCCGTAATCGATTCTTTGGATTCCGCCGTAAGATAATTGCCGTTTACGACGAATCCTCTCGGTTGCGTCGCCTTTTCGCCGCTCTTGAATATGCAAGAACCGATCAGGGCGCATAGGGCGACAAAGACGGCAATGGCAATACAGCGGTTACGTAATCTCTTCTTGTAGGGGAGTCGGTTGTTTGGGTCGTAGTAATATTTCATTTTACTTGATAAAGATCGTCTTGCGGTAGTAGGCGAGTTCGGCGATGCTTTCGCGGATGTCGTTCAGCGCCTCGTGGCGCTTTTCCTTCTGGAATTCCTCGAGTTTCGGGTACCAGCGGAAGGAGAGTTCCTTGATGGAACTCACGTCGATGTTCCTGTAGCAAAGCCAGTCCGAGATATTCGGCATGTACTTGTAGAGGAATCGCCTGTCTTGCGTGATGGAATTGCCGCAGAGAACGTTCTTCGTCTTTTCGGTAAAGGGCTTGATAAAGTCGAGCGTCACCTTTTCGGCATCGGCGGTGGAATATCGCGAATGGCGACAGCGCTCAACGAGTCCGCTTGCGGTGTGGTGGGCCGTATTCCATTCGTCCATGGATTCGAACACGTTTTCGCTCTGGTGTATGGCGATGACAGGTCCTTCAGCGAGGATGTTCAGGTCCGCATCGGTGACAATTGTCGCGATTTCGAGAATGACATCTTTCTCGGGGTCGAGACCGGACATCTCCAAATCCATCCAGACTAGGTTTCTTGAACTTTTCTTTCGTGTCATAGCGTTTGCAAATTTAGTTTTTTGCAAAAAATGCGATAAATCGACTTTTCTGTTTGGGCATCATATTTGATAATTATCCGTCTTTTTGCTTATTTCGTCGGGAGTCTACGTCGATGAGAAATAAAACACTTTATTGTAAGAAAATTATTTGCTATATTCGCCGACGTTAATTTGTTACACAGGAATACACTATGGAAGAAGTAGTAATTACCGGTATGGGCTGCGTGTCGGCCCTTGGCAATTCCCCCGACATCCTCTGGGACAACCTTTTGCAGGGCAAGTCCGGCATTGCAACCATCGACAGGTTCGATGTCTCTACACTGCCGGTCCAAATTGCGGCCGCTGTCAAGGAATTTGACGGCTCCGAATTTTTCAGCGCACGCGACCAGTCCAGGTTCTCGAAGTGCATCCAGTACGCCGTCTATTCTGCATTCCAGGCCATGAAGAATGCGGGCATCGACCCGAAAGCCGAAGATCCGTCCCGCTATGGCGTGATTATCGGTGCCGGTATCGGCGGTATGAACACATACACCGAAAATGCGGTGACTTGGGGCACCCGTGGTCCGAACCGTGTTTCTCCGTTCTTCATCCCGATGTCGATTACCAACATGCCCGCCGGCGAAGTTTCCAACCGCACCGGCTGGATGGGCCCCTGCTTCGCCGTGGTTTCTGCTTGCGCAACCTCCAACCATTCTATCGCAGCCGCCTTTGACGCCATCCGTCTTGGCCGTGCCGACATCATGCTGGCCGGCGGTACCGACGAGACGGTGAACCCGCTCGCCCTGGCCGGCTTTACCAACATGCATGCCTTGAGCAAGCGCAACGACGATCCGGCAACGGCTTCCCGTCCGTTCGACAAGGACCGCGACGGTTTCGTGATGGGCGAGGGCTCCGGCATTCTCGTGCTCGAAAGCCTCTCTCACGCAAAGAAGCGTGGCGCAAATATCCTCGCCCGCGTTGCCGGTGTCGGCATGAGCGCCGATGCGCACCACATGTCCGCCCCGCGTGAAGATGGCGAAGGCGTGCGTCTCGCCATTGAGATGGCCCTCCGCGATGCTGGGATTTCTCCGAACGAGGTGGGCTACGTGAATACCCACGGCACATCGACCCCGCTCGGTGACGTTGCCGAATGTTCTGCCCTCGAGAAGGTGTTCGGAACCCGCGACAGCCTGAAGGTGAACTCCTCCAAGTGCATGATTGGCCACGCCCTCGGTGCTGCCGGTGCGCTCGAAGCGATTATCACCATCAAGTCCCTGCAGAACCAGATGGTCCATGCGACCACCAACGTGTTCAACCAGGACGAACGCATCCACCTCGACGTTTGTGCGAACAAGAACACGAGCCACAGTTTCAAGTACGCGCTCTCCGACGGCTTCGGCTTCGGCGGCCAGAACAGCGTGCTCCTGCTTGCCCGCGACTAGTTTTTAGGACGGAGAACAATAAAGGGACTGCAGTCGAGAGACTGCGGTCCTTTTTTATTCTAAATTTGAGCCACCATGGATCGTCTCATGTCGAAATTGTGCTTGGCCGTCGTGCTGTTCCTGGGGCTTGCAGTGAATTTGTATGCCGCGCCCTTCGATCCGCCCACCTGGCGCGATTCCACATGGGATTACCGCAGCGAGGATTCGGTCGACATAAAGCCCGAAATTTCGTGGTGGAAGGTCGGTACGGTTGGCGGAGTGGCGCTTTCTTCCTATGCGGCGGCGTATGCATTCGTGTTTGCCGAGGGATGGTGGGACAACGATTCTAGCCATTTCCATTTCGAGAACGACTTCGACTATGCGCTTAATTTGGACAAATTTGGCCATTTTGCGGCAGGCGTGATTCTCGGAGAAACCTTTTACGAGGGCTACCGCTGGGCCGGACTTTCGGAATTCAAGTCGTACCTGTTCGCGGGCCTTTCCGCGATGGCGACGCATATCGCGATTGACGTGAAGGACGGCTATTCGCCTGCCTGGGGTTTCAGTATATTCGATGTGCTTTCGGGAACTCTAGGTGGTTTTTTGCCGATGGCGGAACGCTATGTGCCTGTTTTCAAGTATGTAGATCTCAAGTGGAGCTACTGGATTAATTCGACGGTCTATTATGACAAGCATACGCATCGTGGCGAGGCCGTCTTTACCGACGACTATGTCAATGAGACTTTCTGGGCTTCGTTCAAGCCCTACCGCCTGTTGCCTTCGGTGGTCCAGAAGTATTACCCGAGCTGGCTTGCCTTCGCTGTAGGCCTGAGCATTGACGAAAAGGCGATGGATTTCCATGCGGACGACAAGGACAGGCATCGCGAAGTCTACCTTGCTTTAGACTACGACCTGGAAGCGTTTAGGCCGCAGAGCCGTTGGGCACGCACGCTCATCAAGTACCTGAACTACTTCAAGCTGCCGGCCCCGGCCATTCAGGTGTATCCGGAATTCCACTGGTTCCTGCTTTACCCGATAAAGTTCTAGGAGGCTCGCATGAAGAAGTTGCTTATTGTCGGTTGCCTGCTTGCGACATGTGTTTTTGCGCTCCCGCAGACGGGCACTTTCCGCGATAGCCGTGACGGCAAGATATACAGGACTGTGAAAATCGGGAGCCGCGTATGGATGGCGGAAAACCTGGCCTTCAATATGAAGGAAAGCGCCTGCTACGCGAATAATTCCGAGAACTGCAAGAAGTATGGGCGACTCTACACGTTCGAGGCGGCGAACAAGGCTTGCCCTACGGGCTGGCACCTGCCCGAGAATGACGAATGGAAGCGTTTCCGCACGTTTATCGAGGATAGCGACGGCAAGGAAGCCGCCTGGATGAGCCTGAAGTCCCGCGACAAGTGGGATGGCAGCGACCGCTACGGGTTTGACGTCATACCTGCTGGCAAGGCGACCGATGACTTCCTGGAATTGGGAGTCTCCGCGCATTTCTGGAGTTCCACGACCGAGGACGGCGATGCCTACGGATGGCATCTTGAACCGCCGGGCGATTTCAAGATGGAATTCGATGTAAGCAGCAACATGTATTCCGTGCGCTGCCTCAAGGATTACTAGGGTTTTCTTTTAATTGAAAAGCGATAGGTAGGCCGTTAATCCCAGGCCTATCAGTATGCCTGCGTAAATCCCGCCGAGCAAATCGTCGGCCATGACTCCCCATGCACCGGGGAATTTTTCGAATTTATGGATTCCGAACGGCTTGAAGATGTCAAAGAACCGGAAAAATCCGAATGCAAGGAGAAGCAGCCAGGGGCAGTCTACAATAACGACGCTCGGGACGAATGCGAGTACTGTGAAAATTCCGCAGACCTCGTCAATCACGATCCAGCCGGGGTCTTTGGTGCCGGTATCCTTCATCGCCTTGTCCACGAATGGCAAGGAGACGAAAAAGACGAAAATTGCCGCAGCCAGGAAGGTTAGACTTATGAATATCGCGAATTCGTTGCCGCCGATGGCGACGGCTTCGTATTCTCCCAGGAGCGAGTCGGCGAATACAGCCATGGGGTAGGCGATAATCGCGGCAGCTAGGCTCCCCATGGTACCGGGTGCCTTCGGGCTCATTCCCGAGCCGAAGAATGTTACGACGAGCTTGGTAAACCAGTCCGTCTTGCGCCACTCATGCGGTACGCGCTTCTTTCCGTATTTTTCTTTCAGTTCTTCTTTGTTCATACTTCGTAAATCCCGGGTTCTCGCCAGTTTTCATCGCGATTGCTGTTCATACTCTTATCCGAAACGCTTTCAGCAGGGTGTAACGGCCATGGCGAATCTACGACTTCCTTGATTTTGACGGCTTGTACTTCACGCTTCTTTTTCCAGTTTTCAAGCTGTTCCTTGAATGCGTTACGGAGCTTCTCAATGCCGAGGTTCTCGCGGGCGCTCACGAGGATGGCGTCCGGGTAGTTTTCCTTCAGTTCTGTGCGGCGCGGTTCGTCGCAGATTTCCACCTTGTTGAACACGCGCAGGCGGGGAGTTTCCCTGCTGATAATGCCCTCGAGCGTCTTGTGGGTCACTTCCAGGTGGTCGCGGTAGTCCGGTGCACTCCCGTCGACAACTTCCAGAATGCAGTCCGCATGGGCTGCCACCCCGAGGGTGCTCTTGAAGGTCTCGATGAGGTTGTGGGGGAGCTTGCGGATAAACCCGACGGTATCGCTAAGGATGATGTTGTCGCCATCCAGGTAGAGCTTGCGGGTGGTACTGTCGAGGGTTGCGAACAGTTTGTCTTCCACGTACACGTCCGCGCCGGTCAGGCGGTTCGTGAGGGTCGACTTGCCCGCATTCGTGTAGCCCACGATGCCGATATGGAAAATGTCGTTCCTGTTTTCGGCCTGGCTCTCGCGGGCATCCTCGATCTTTTCGAGTTTCTTCTTGAGTTCCTGGATGCGCTTGCGGATCATGCGGCGGTCCGTTTCCAGCTGCGTCTCACCCGGCCCCTTGGTGCCGATGCCGCCGTTGTGCTGGCGGCATAGGTGCGTCCACGCACCGGTGAGCCGCGGCATCATGTACTGCAACTGCGCGACTTCCACCATCAGGCGGCTTTCTGCGGTTATGGCATGCTTTGCAAAAATATCGAGAATGAGGCCCGTACGGTCGAGCACCTTTATTCCGGGCAGGCGCTGTTCCAGGTTGCGGACCTGCGAGCCGGAGAGATCGTCGTCAAATACGACCATCTTCGCGTTGTCTTCTTCGAGGGCGCGTTTGACCTCGTTCACCTTACCCTCTCCGATGAGCGTCGCCGGGCTAAAATTCTGCACGCGCTGGATAAAATTGCGGGTGACGACTGCACCCGCGGTTTCGGCGAGGCGCCCCAGTTCCGCTACCTGTTCAGATACAAGCCACGGGCGTGTCTTCGGGGTGCATATCCCTACGAGAACGCAGCGTTCTTTTTCCTGTTTATGTTCTGCGGGCTGTTTCATCTATGCGGTCAGCAATTCCCGTTCAGTTTCAGGAACCAGTAATCCTCGCTGTTGATGCTGCTGCCTTCGGGCGAGGCGGCATCGGCGAGTTTCGCGAAATCCGGTGCATTGTTGCCCGGCGCATTACTGTCCTGCGGACATGCGCTGGCTGCGTCTGGCGCATTCTTGTCCTGAATATTTTTGTCGTTCATATCGGCCATGCGCAGAATATAATAAATCTCGATGCTCTCGCGCATCTCCGGTGCGTTTCCGTTGCGGGCAAAAAACTATATTCGTGTCATGCGGCTTTGGCTTTCGACATGCCTCGACGATTTTTCCTCGGAGTTCGACGACATTGAGGAGATGTTCAAGCGCGGGCTCACGAGGCTCATCCTCCAGAAGCGCGTGCCGGGCTCCGCACAGGATGTGGCGGGCGGTGCGGTACGGTATGCGACCGAAGCGCAGTACGAACGCTGGCTCATGGCCCTCCCGATGGAATGTCGCGACCGCATCTGGGTGCGCGGTACACCCGATATGGCGGAGCGTCTGGAAGTACGCGGATGCGTGTGCGATGCCGCCCTCCTTGCGCAAGATGTTCCCGAACGCTGGAAGCGCGTGAACTGCATTGCGGTCTGTCGCAATCTGGAGCAGCTCAAAAATTTGCCGGAATGGGTGGCGGGAGCACTTGTCGGGCCCGTTTTCCAGCCGCAGTCCATCTTCGAGCCGGTCGAAACACTCGGCATTGCGTGCATTACTGATAAACTCGCCGCGCACGACACGGCCGGCGATGAACATCAAAGTTCCGCGCAAGATACGACCCGCAAAATGCCTGAAGCCCCGCAGGTCATCGCCTTCGGGGGCATCGATCACGAGAACCTGGACGATATCAAGAAACTCCCTTTACAGGGAATCTCCGTGCTGGGTGGTATCTGGAACTACGCCGACCCCGTCAACGCCTTTATCAAGCTCGGGCGTGCTTGCGGCGGGCTCTGATTCCTTGGGCACGTTGCTCAGGGATTCCTTGAGGCTCACGAGTTGGTGCGCAAATTCGTTGCACCGGCTGTTTTCGGGGAGATTGATTTCCCAATCGAGCGTGCCATTGTGGATGACTGGGAGAATTTGCCATATAGTGTTGTACGGGCAGTGGTAATTCGACATGTACGTGACTTCAAGACCTTTCCCGTCCATTCTGTATAGGAATTGTCCGTTCCATTTGACGGATCCGCTCATGTAGCGGATCTCCTTTACGTCGCCGATTTTGCCGGTCTGCTCAAAATAGTTCTTTTGGGCCAGCATGTAGTCTTCGACTGCCAGTTTCATCTTGGCGGAAACGCGTTCACCGTTGTTCCATACAATCTCGTAGGTAGAATATCCGTCGAAATTCAGCATTACAGCGTGGATAATTGTGAAAATGAGGGCCAACGCGGGCATCCACGATTTTGACTCGTATTTTTTGCCGGTCTTTCTGTTCCTGTACTTGCCGAGCGAGATTTTCCACACATCCTTCAGGAAAAGGAATACAATGAATGCGTAGCCGACAAAAGCGATTGCACATACCGCGGCTGGGATCGTGAGTCCATTATTCCGAAGTATGAGGTAAATGATTCTGTATGTCAGTCCACCGAAAATCAGGTAAAGTGCACCGCGAAGGTTTCGGCCGCTGCTAGAACAGTGAGCACCGGTAAAACCGATGAGGAGTGCTAACCAGAATATTTTAAGGCCGGGCTCCTTTGACTTGTGATGGAAGTGCCTATTTGCGGTTTTTGTTTCGGGCTTGGGCGTTTCTGCCTTAATTTCTGGCTTGATTTCAGGTTCGGATTCGTTCTCCGGTGAATCTTCCGCTCCGTAGTTCGGGTTCGGTGCATCGCACCAGAGGCACTTGGGCATGTCATCTTCGTATTTTCGCTTGCACTTTGGACAAATCATTATGCTTTTTTACCTTATGCTAATCTTTGAAATTCTCGACATCCCATTATCCAGAATTTCCTTTCGGATATATACACCTTGTTCGCGCGGTCTGGCCTTGAGCATCTGGCCGTTTACGCTGAAGTATTCCGTGCGGACGACCTTGCCTGCGAAATTGAGGTCGCGCGCGATACTGCCTGCAATATCTGTCTTGCCGGTGTCAATCGTAGAGGTATCCGGTTCCTTATACGGCTTGTCCGGGTCGTCTACCACAAGCTTGATTCTCGCCCGGCTCTTGCATCCGGTCTCGTTCGTGTAAACGACAGTGTAGTAACCGCTAAAGTCGCCGTCCACGTTCTTGAGCGAGTTCTCGCGGGTGGTGGACTTGAATCCGTTCGGGCCTTCCCAGTTCCAGATCTTGCCGTCCCAGGGGTGCGGGCCGAACTGCACCGTGGCGCCCTTCGCGACCTTCAGGTCAAGCGTTTCGTTCCAACCGCCGTCATCTACCTTCACGTAGGGGATAATCTTCGTGCCGCTGCACGGGCCAACAACCTTCTTCCCGTCGCACACGCCTATGGAATCGGGAATGTTAATCACTCGCGGTTCAAAGTCCGGGGTGGGGAAGGCCTTCATGAGTTTTGCTGTCTCTTCGGCGGTAACCGGGAGGATTGTCCCGTGGCGGGGCGTGAATGCGCCGCTCGTCTTGGTATCCTGCACGAACTTGAAGTTTTCAAGGTCGGGGCTGCTCGTGAACTGGTAATGCCCGTTCATGTAGCAGTCATACATGAGCACCCAGCTGTTCTGGTTGATGAGCTTGAATACGCCCGCGCCTTCCACGGCTTCGGTTGTCTGTTGCAGAGCCTTGCTCGGCTTGCTCCACTGCGAACCGCTGGCGGCTCCACTTTTCGGCATGAGAGAACTTGCGGTCACCTTGCAGATGCCGCCGTCGCCTTCGTTCTTGTAGAAGGCGTGGTAGAACTTGTCGACCGGGTTGTAGACGATGTCCATGTCGATGGTCGATTTTCCGCGGTCAAAGAAGTGCTGCGGTTCGCCTTCCAAGTCGGTAAAGTTCTTGTTCGAGTAGGCGTAGAACACCTTGTCGTAGCTGATGGTGCCATCGTTGGTCAGCAGGGAGAAGTACACGAGCGGGCGGCCCTTGGTGCCGTCGCCGTTGTCGTAGGTGTCGTCCCAGAAGGTTTCGGGGGCCCAGACGCGGGTCACGTTTGCGAAGTTCTTGCCCTTGTACTTGTCGGGGAAATGTACGGTGGAGTGATTCCAGTTGATGAGGTCGCGGGAGCGCATGAGCACCATGCCGCGGTTGCTAGCCCAGCCTTCGGCGCTCTTCATGTCGGTATTCACCATGTAGAACCAGCCGTCGGGAGCACGCAGAACATGCGGGTCGCGCAGCCCCTTCTTGATGCTAACCGTGTCGGCTGCCACCACGCGCTTTCCGTTGTTCATGGCGGTAAAGCTGTAGCCGTCGTTGCTCAGCGCGTAGTAGATATTCTCGTTGTCGTTGGCCGGGAAATACGCGAAAAGGTAGTTGGAGTAGGGTTCGTACCCGTGGATGGAAACCTTTAACGTTACGTCCTGCGTCTTTGCGCTCAGGCCGTCGTGGATAGTCGCCGTGAGGGTCACTTCCTTGTTTTCGCCCACAAACCTGCCGTTGACGTGGCCGTCGTGGCCCAAAAATAGCGTGTCGCTGCTTTTCCAGGTGATGGGGAAGGTTTCCCCGGCAAGCTTTATGGTGTCGAGGAGGGTGAGGTCGGTATAGAGGTCGTTGACCGAGTTACCCAGACTCTGGCCTACGCTGTCGACAGCGCGCCAGAAGGGGGTGATATCGTCCTGTGCAGAAATAGCGCCCGCACAAAAAAGAAGCGCTATAATTTCCCTTTTTACCCAAACCTTGGCCATCTTGGACTCCTTTTTTCGCTCTTTAATATAATTTAATTCAATTTGGCGTAATCCCCGTCATAGTTTTTTGTATTTACAAATTATCAACGTAAAACGCGATAATAAAGTAAGTTTTTGGTAATAAAACTAGGACTGTCAAGGCATTACGTTTTTTCCCTTATTCCACTTTGGAATAAAACAGGCTGTCTTATTTTGTTTTTTGAACATATATTTGGGCATATGGAACAGGCTAGAGCCAAGATACTTGTAGTTGACGATACCAAGACCAACATTGAGGTCCTGGAAGGCGTTTTATCTGTACATTACGATGTTTTTGTTGCGAAAAACGGGCGCAAGGCAATCGAAATTGCCGAAAAAGTACACCCGGACCTTATTTTGCTCGACGTGATGATGCCCGAAATGAACGGTTACGAGACCATGAGGGTAATGCGCGCGCACGAGGACCTGAAGAATATTCCCGTATTTTTCCTGACGGCAAAGTCGGATAGCGAGAGCGAGCAGATTGGGCTCGACTTGGGTGCTGTCGACTACATCGGCAAACCGTTTAGCCCGCATCTGGTGCTCTTGCGCGTCAAGAACCAGCTCGAATACAAGCGGCAGCGCGACCACCTGCATGACCTTGTGGAAGAACGTACCGCAGACCTGCGCAAGACCCTCAAGGTGATGCTGACGAGCCTCGGTTCGCTTGCGGAATTCCGCGACCCCGAAACGGGCGAACACATCAAGCGCACGCAGATTATTGTGCAGAGGCTTGCAGAAGTCCTGATGAACAACCCGAAGTACGCGCAGGCTATTCCGAACAGCCAGTACGTGGATTTCTATGCGACGGCGGCCCCCCTGCACGATATCGGCAAGGTGGGTATCGAGGACGAAATCCTGCGCAAGCCCGCAAGGCTTAACGAGCAGGAACGCGAAATTATGCGCAAGCACCCGAAGATGGGTTACGACGTGCTCATGGATGCCACCAAGGAACTGCACGACAACCCGATGGTGAAGATTGCGGCAGATATCGCGCTTGCACACCACGAACGCTGGGACGGTCTCGGTTACCCGAACAAGCTCAAGGGCGAAGAAATACCCGTGGGAGCGCGCCTCATGGCGGTAGCCGACGTGTACGATGCCCTCGTGTCGAAGCGCCCGTATAAGGACCCTTACCCGCACAAGGTTGCCGTCGATGAAATTGTACGCGAAAAGGGGACGCAGTTCGACCCGGAAGTGGTTGATGCCTTCCTTTCTATCGCCGATGAGTTGCCCAAGCTTTACGAACAGTTCAAGGAAAATGCGAATTGACAAGAAACCTGGCAAATTCAAAGCGCCGTAAACTCAGTTGGCGCATTTCTTTTGTCTACATGATACCGCTCGTGGTCGCGACGGTAATGCTTGTTTTTGCGTTTATTTTCTACCTCGAAAATACGCTCATTTCTACTGCGTACAGCAGTTCCGAAATCATGCTCCGCAAAACGGTCGAATCCTGTGAAGGCATTTTGAACAAGCGCCAGACGGATTTCACCAAGTTCCTTTCCAACGTAGGTACAATTACCAAGCAGAACGCCAAGAACGTGCTCACCAAGAGAGTCCTGAAGAACGATGACATGGTGGATATGTTCTTCGGGTCTTCTGACGGCGAATACATCAGTGCGCGTGGCATTGCGCTCGACAAGGGTGTATCTGAATTCCGCACCAAGGACTGGTACCTGGAGGCGTCTCGCAACAAGGGTATCGCCATAACGGGGCCGTCGTACCGCAAGTCAATAAACAAGAAGGTCATTACGATTTCGCAGGCGGTCCGCGACAAGAACAACAACGTGAAGGGCGTTGTCGCCGAGGATGTTGACCTGGAAATTATCGAGAATTCCTTGAGCGAGGGTGTAGACAGGACAGAGGGTGGAGTTATCCTCCTGCTCGACAACAACAGCAACTTTATTGCGCATTACCCGGAACAGTCGAACCTCGGCAAGATTGACCTTGACAGCATCGCGACGCTGCTCGACATGATTTCGAGCCAGTTTGATGTCGATTCGCTCCTGATGTACGGGAACGGCAACGTGCTCCGTTTCGAAAAGACGAACAACCATCGCCAGAGTTTCGTGTTCATGGTTTCTGCCATGAAGAAGAACCCGTACTACGTTGTCCGTATTCTGCACCAGAACTCCGTCGTGACCAAGTTTAGCGAGCGCTTCAAGGGAATTAGGCTCGCACTTATCATTGCGGTCATTGTGCTCATGTCTCTTGCGGGGCTATTGGCGCGAATCCTCTTCAAGCGGTTTATCGAAAAAGACCTTAAGGATAGCGTGAGCTCGAGTACACTTTTCGATACGTTGCTTTCGAGCCCGAACATGACGCTTATCCTCACGAACGAGAACTTCGATATTTTGCAGGCGAGCAGCAACGTGGTGGAGTTCTTCACCGGCGGAATGGAAGACATCAAGGGCGAAGTCCTCTGGAAATACATATCTTCGGAACAGTTCAAGAAATTCGCGCATCACGTTGCCCTGGGCGGTGAACTTCACCCGAGTGAGCGCAGGACCATCGTGATGGTCAAGAACTCGAAGGGGGAGGAATACTGGTGGAGCATCTTCTTCCAGTTCCTTTCCGAAGACGACGGCAGTATCCGCTACCTGTTCATGATTGACGATGCCACGAGCGGCATCCAGAAGGATACCATCCTCGATACCATCATGCTATCGGCGGACCGTTCGCTCCTCATGATTTTTGACCGTACGCTCCATATTAAGTACATGTCGAAGCAATTGGGCGATATTTTCCAGAAGGATTGGCGCGAGCTTCTCGGGCTCTCGCTTACCGAACTTGCTACCTGCGGCATTCCCGACAACGTAATGAAGGAACTGGTGAAGGCGTTCCGCGACCGAGAAACCTGGAAGGATTCGTTCATGATGCCTTCGAACGAAGGGCGTGGCGAAATCTGGTTCCGCGGCGAGGCGGTAACGCTCAAGGCCGAAGAGGCCGTTGTGGGCTACATGTTCTCCATGACGGATATTTCCGAGATTATCGAGGCCCGCGAGATTGCGGAACAGGCGACCCAGGCGAAGAGCGAGTTCCTCGCCAACATGAGCCACGAAATCCGTACCCCGATGAACGCGATTATCGGCATGGCGCACCTCATTGCCGAAACCGACCTTTCCGAACGCCAGCGCGGGTTCGTGGAACGTATCAGCCATGCGGCAAAGTCCCTGCTCGGCATCATCAACAACATTCTCGACTTCTCGAAGATCGAGGCGAAAAAGCAGGAACTCGAGGTTACGCAGTTCGTTCTGCAGGACGTCATCAGCGAGGTGGCCGCCCTTGCCGAAGTGCGCATTGCCGGCCGCCCGATAGAACTGATTGTCGATGTCGACCCGGATATCCCGGAAATCCTCATGGGCGACCCGCTCAGGCTTTCGCAGATCTTTACGAACCTCGTGAATAATGCCACAAAGTTCACCGAGAAGGGCGATATCACGCTCCGCGTAGAACTTGAGAATATCACCGAAAAGAATGTGCGCCTTGCCTTCAGCGTAAAGGACACGGGTATCGGCATGACGCCCGAACAGCTCGGCAGGCTATTCAACGCGTTCACGCAGGCGGACGGCTCGACCACCCGCAAGTACGGCGGTACCGGCCTCGGGCTTGTTATTTCCAAGTCGCTCGTGGAACTCATGGGCGGCAAGATGCAGGTGGAAAGTACGTCCGGAGTGGGCTCGCGGTTCTTCTTCAGCATATCGCTCCCGATTGCCCCGAATGCGGGCGAACCCAAGTGGAAATCCGTCCATTCCTTCGACGGAAAGAACGTGCTGCTCGTAGACGACTGCGCGAACATGCGTGCGGTACTCCGGCATATCCTTACCAAGCTCCACTGCGTCGTGGAAGAGGCATGCTCTGCCGCAGAGGCGTTCGATTTAATCCAGGCACACGAAGAAGCGGGTGAGGCCCCGTACGACTACTTCCTTGTGGATTACAAGATGGGGCTCGAAACCGGGTTTGATTTTGCGAAGGGCATTCCCGAAAAGATGCAGATTATCCCGAAGATTCTCATGCATCCGCTTCACTTTGAGGAAAGCGAGCACGAAATGGCGCTCATGCTGGGCTACAACAGCTGCCTGCCCAAGCCCCCGCAGATAAGTTCCGTGCTTACCGCGCTCCAGGAATCCATCGGGCTCAAGCTCACTTACCAACAGGTGGCAAAGAAGGAAAAACGCAAGGTTTACTTCAAGCCCGCAAAGATTCTCCTGGTCGAAGACAACCTCATGAACCAGGAACTTGCCGTATCGCTCCTTAACAGCGTGGGCCTTACCACGATGATTGCGAACAACGGTAAGGAGGCTCTGGAACTGCTCAAGCCGGATTCGTTCGACCTCGTGCTCATGGACCTGCAGATGCCTGTGATGGACGGCCTTACCGCCACGAAGGAAATCCGTGCGAAGGAAGAGGAATATTTCAAGAAGGTCCCGATTCTTGCGATGAGCGCTCGTGCTTTCCAGAAGGACAAGGAAGAATGCTACGACGCCGGCATGAACTCGTATATCGTGAAGCCGATCGACCCGACGCTCCTCTACGAGGATTTGGCCAAGTACTTGCCGATTGCTGCCGAAGGTGCTGCTCCGCAGAGCAAGACCGTCATTGCTGAGAACAACCAGCTGAGCGAAGATGAATCGAATTTTGTTGCGCAGTTCTCGAAGGTCCGCAACTTCGATGCGGCGGCAGGCCTGTATCACGCGAACAGCAACAAGAATATCTACCTGAGAATCCTGCACGGGTTCGTGCGTGACTACAGCGGCAACAACTTTGAACTCCGCAAGCTCATCGAGACGGCAAAGTTCGAGGAAGCGACCCGCATTACGCATACTATCAAGGGGCTCTGCGGTACAATCGGTTCTAGCCATGTGCAGTCGCTCGGTGCCAAGGTGGAGGCGACGCTCTC
>JAEEGK010011611.1_pt1 | contig 20098 bp, 16 predicted proteins | sample 8958771 | NCBI WGS metagenome assembly JAEEGK01 (sample SAMN16246547, study PRJNA631951) | gut metagenome | biome: gut microbiome; feature: rumen; material: SC-attached | host: Bos | place: Iran: Karaj | collected 2018-10
TTCTTGGCAAGCAAAGAGGCCAGCTATGTAAATGGCGTTATCTTGCCTGTTGATGGTGGATATACCGCAATCTAATTATTCAAAAATTCGATCGCAGAGTTAGCCGCCGCAGCACCATCCGCTGTGGCGGTTACTATTTGGCGAAGTTTTTTCTCGCGCACGTCGCCGGCTGCAAAAACTCCCGGGATGTTAGTTTTGCCGTTTTCGTCTGAAATAATATAACTGTCGCTATCAAGATTCAGGTCAGTAATTAGTTTGATTCCGCATGGAATGCGGCCAATTGCGACAAAGAGTGCATCGACGGCGATTTCCTTTTTGGACGTAATAATCTTTTCGAGCTTTTTATCGCCTGCTAGATCTGTTATCTCGGTACTAGTTAGTATTTCAATCTTTGGATTGTTTTTGGCTTTCTCGACAAGGATTTCATCGGCCTTGAATTCAGGATGATGATGGATAAGATAAACCTTTTCGGCGAGACCAGAGAGGTATTCGGCTTCGTAGAATGCGGAGTTGCCACCGCCGTAGACGGCGACTGGTTTTCGTTGAGAGATTGCACCATCGCAAGTTGCGCAATATGAGATACCACGGCCTTCGAATTTGCTTTCGGCGGCGAGGCCTAGTTTTCTTGGTTTAGTGCCGGTTGCGATAATGACGGCTTTTGCTTTAAAGCTTTCAGTTTCGGCTTTTACGATGAAACCATCGGCAGTTTTTTCGACGCTTATGACTTCATCGAAGTCGATTTCTGCACCAAGTTCTTTGGCTTGGGTTTCCATAGCTTTTGCAATCGAAAGGCCATCCGTTGCTGGAACGGCTGGATAGTTTTCGACGTTATTAGTATTAATCATTTGGCCACCACAAACCGTGGATTCGAGCAGTAGGGTCTTCTTATTGGCGCGCCTAGCATAAATTGCGGAAGTGAGGCCGGCTGGACCGCCGCCGATGATGATAATATCGTACATTAAGCTCCTAACATTTTCAAAATTTGTTTTTTGTTCTTCAAGCCAACGCTACGTGCGATTTCTTCGCCGTTCTTGAAAGCAACTAAGCATGGAATAGATGAGATTTCGTATTGTTCGGCCAGTATATCCTGATCGTCGATGTCGACGGTGATGATTTTGATGTTCTTATTTTCACTTGCGAGTTCTTCAAGTACTGGATGAAGAGCTTGGCATGGCGGACACCAGGTGGCATTAAAGTCCACTAGGACTGGCTTTTCTGAATTTAATACTTCCCTCTCGAAGTTTTCATTTGTGCCTTCAATCATGTTTTTCTCCTTATCCTAATTTTATAGATTATCTGGGGTTTTGTCGAGTGGGATGTCATATTCGTATCCTTCTAGGGATTTGTAGGCCGCAAACTGTGCTGCACGCTCACTCATTTTCATGTACGGTTTTCCTGGTGCATGAAAATGTTCGAGGTTTATGATATCTTCGTAGTTTTTATCCACGGTGGCCTCCTACTTCGCTGTTTCGTTTGATTGACGTTGCGCCCTCTTCGAGGTCCATGGCGCGGATGATTGAATTCTTGCCGTAGCGTTGCTTGATCTTGATGATTGCGTTTTGCTTTCTTCTCTCGCGAGTTTCTTTTTTCTCGAGCTCTTCATAATCTGTGAAGAGATCCATTTGTCGCGCCTTTTTCTTTTCGGTGATTCCCTTGATGTGGTTTGCGGCTATGTAAATTTTGCGAATAGTGAGCTCTGGACTGACGATTTTGTGGAATAATTCTAGAGTCTTCATCGAGATTTCTGCCTCGGAGTCGGTGTGGGCGTGAAGATTTACGGTGCCGTGGGAATTCTTCGGGATAGTTCGACCATAAAAATCTTTTTCGGTTTTCCCTTCATATTTCTTGGTGTTTTCGACGTCATAGATGATGGTTAGAACGATCTGGTCGGTTTGGACATGTTTTATAATAAGGTCTTCGACCAGTTCATCGATCATTTCTCGGAGAATTAATATCGACTCATTGTATTTATAGGGACGTGAGAGGACTTGACCGTGGCTCAAACTATGGTTTTCGCTTCGGTATGCTTTGATGTCCTTCATCTCTACTGGTTCGTAGCCCCAGGCGTGGTCGATGAGGAGCTCGGCTAGTTTGCCGAATTTTTTGTAAAGATTGTCTGCTCCAGTTAATGAATATCTTGCGAGCTCACCCATTGTGTTGATGTTTAGTTCTTTTAGTCTTCTTGAGTAACCGGGGCCAATGCGCCAAAAATCTTTTAGGGGTTTGTGATCCCAAAGTTCTTTTCGGTAGCTAATTTCATCAAGAGAAGCGATGCGGACGCCGTTTTTGTCTGGCGCCATATGTTTGGCTTTGATATCCATGGCGATTTTGGCCAGATAAAGATTTGTGCCGATGCCGGCTGTGGCCGTGATGCCAGTCTGTTTTAGGATGTCGTAGATGATTTTTTCGGCGAGCTTTTCTGGGGTGATTTTGTAGGCTTTTAGGTATGGAGTAACGTCCATGAAGACTTCGTCGATGGAGTAGATGTGAAGATCTTCTGGGGCGACATAGTTTAGATAGATGTCGACAATTTTGCTGCTGATTTCGAGATAGCGAAACATGCGTGGTTTCGCAATGATGAAGTCGATCCCCTGAGCTTTTTGTTTTACTTCATATAGCCTGGCGCGACCGGGGATACCAAGTTCTTTTAGCTTTGGGGAGACGGCGAGGCAGATAGTTTTGTCGGTGCGGGATTCGTCGGCGACCACAAGTTTTGCGGTTAGAGGATCGAGGCCCATATCGACGCATTCGACTGAGGCATAAAAAGATTTCAGGTCGATGGCGAGATATGTATTGCCGGACATACTATTTGTCTTTTAGGGTTTTTACGATGTCCTTGCCGTCTTGGTAGGTGCTCGTGATAGATTTGAAGCTGAGGCTCGAGATGACTTCGATTAGGCCAGCAATGGCGGTTAGGACTCCCATAACTGCGAAGCCTGGAGTGCTGATTGAGTCGGAGCCGAAGATGAAGTATGGGCCGATAATGAGCTCTAAGACGGTTAGGGTCATCATGAAACGCCAGAAGACTGTGTCCTTTTCTTCGCGCTGCTTGTAGGCGCGAATGAGGCCGAGGACGCCGTTTAGGGTGGTGAAGAAGCCGGCCATGAGGTTGAGGATTTTGGACATGATGTCTTCATTAAAGAGGAGGAAGATGCCGACGATGGTTACGCCGAGATATAAAACTGATTCGAGCCCGAGGAAGATGAGATTTTTTCGCTCTTCTTTGATGCTTTCACCGCTAGCCTTTGCGCGGCTCACGATGGATTTTTCACGCCAGAATTTGTAGATTGTCCAGGCTAGAAGCACGGCACCGGCTGCCGTGATGGCGGTTGGCATGGTCTTGGTGTCATTTCCTTTTCCTTGAAAGGCAGCAACCGACATTAAGATGCCGTTCACGAGCATCATGATCGACATGACGAGTTTGTTCTTCATGACGATTTTATATATACTGACTCCACGTGTAACCAATACCTTCATAACTTTATTATAGCACAGCAAAAAACCCTGGCGAGTTGCCAGGGCTTTTCTTTGGGGCTAATGGAGGCTTTTAGCTGTCAAAAAAATCCATGCGGACATGGATTTTTATTAACTCACCTGGAGCCGCGAACGAGATTTGAACTCGTGACCTCATCCTTACCATGGATGCGCTCTACCGACTGAGCTATCGCGGCAATGAGTTTATTATATCACAATAATTGATTTATGGAAGCATTAGCTTGAAAAACTAATACTGCGGCCAGATCCTGTGGATCGTGAAGCCGCCGCTGTCATTATAGCGGTAGTTGCGGTTGGCGCCATTTGCGTCGTAGTGCACACTCGTTGAGCAGGTTACTGGTCCGGTTAGTGGCGTTACATCAACACTGAAGGTAATTCTTCTCGTGGTATTATCATCTCCGCCGCCTCTTGAGGCGCTTGCGGAGCCTGTTCTGCCGCCGCAATTCATGGTAATTCTGACTGTTCCGTTTGCATCATATGATCCGTGCGCGTAAAGCGTGACGTCTACATTAATTTGTCTGACTAGGGTCATATCCATGGTAAACGATGGGCCAGTAGCATTGCCAACAACGCTATCCCATCTGTTATTGTCGCGATCGAAGCCTGCGGTCCCAGACCATGAGGCGCTTGTTGTATTTAGGACGCAGGCAGGTAGACCACAGCTTCCCCATTGCTGATAGATAGTGTCAACCGTGCTGAAATTGAAGTCTTTTCGATACGTTATTCTTGCATAGCCATTTCCGGTTCGCACGCCGTTCTGCATGGAGCCGCCAATGACTCCGTCGATATAGCCGGAGCCACCGCCGCCACCGACGCCGCCGTTGTAGTTGCCACCGGCGTTGCCGCCGTAGAGGCCGCCACCACCGCCAGCACCGTTGTAGTTAACTGTGACGCTGCCGCCAACTCCGTATCCGGCGCCGCCGCTTTGGGTTCCGCCATTAGCGCAGGAGCTACCGCCTGGGCTACAAAGGGCGTTTCCGCCATTTGTACCACCACCTGATCCACCATTGTGGTAGTAATTACTTATATGTGATGCGCCTGCGCCGCCACCACCACCAGCTGCAATGTAGAGATTGCCTTTTGGAGTGCCGGAGAGAAGGCTGTTGGTTTTTCCGATGTGAGTTGCGCCGCCACCGCCACCGCCTTCGCCGGACGATGAGCCGCCACCGTTATAGCCGCCGCCACTTGCTCCGCCGGCGCCGCCAACAACGACATAGAGTGTCGTGTTGTCGGCAAGCTGTACGTATCCTTGGGAATAACCGCCGTTTCCTGGTGAGAAATGATATTGATTCCCTTTTGCTTGCCCGCCTTGGGCGCCCCAAACTTCGAGTTGATAGATGCCACTACAGCCTGGAGAGACCGTAAAGGTCTGGACTCCGCCGGTGTAGCCATATTCGGCTGGCGAGACGATGCATTTTGAGACTCTATTCCAAACTGCATATAGTGTTACCTTTGGCTGGGAGCGAGTTACGGTTACGCTATAGCCGTTTGGCCAACCGGATCCATAAGCGAAGTCTCCCACACTAATATTGTTATCGTTTGCACGAGACCAGCCCGCGAATGTGTATCTATAGGCAGCATCTTCTGCCCTGGTTGGAATTGCGGCAGGAAGAGCGAGATTGAAGGACTCCTCGTAGGTTGTTGCGGAGGTCGCGGCTGATGTTCGTTTTACCGTTGATGGGCCGCCGGTGCCGCCGTTGGCATTGAAGGCGAGCGTGCCCTGCCAAGCGGAAATCCAAACTGAGTGTAGCCGTTCTGAATCGCCTTTTGCGAGAGTGATGGTGTTTGGGCTAAAGGTGCCATTAATATATCTGAAGTCGTTGCCATCGATTCTCTCGTCGTTCCTTCGTGACCAACCAAGGAACAAGTGTCCGGACCAGGTTGGAATATTGGTACAGATCGTGTAGGTTTTTTCGAGGAGAAGCTCTTGGTTGCTCTTGTTGCAAGTCTCGCCGCCTGGTTGCCATGCGGCTGCATCTGGAATGATGTATTCTAGCTTGAATTTAGCACCTTTTGAAATGTTGCTTTCTTTGTATTCCTCGGCAGCTGCAGCGTCTGGATCATAGAGACGAATGACTGTGGATGCGAGTCTTGCAGCGTCTGAGCCTGGGGCGTGCCAGCAGGAGCGGATGTAGAAATCATAATATGCAGCCTTATAAATTACGGAACCGTTTGTTGAGGTCACGACGGTCGTGTTTGGATCTTGGACTGCAATAACATATATACCTTCAGCTGCGGTTAGATTATTATAGCCATTGGTTCCGGCATATAACTCATCTTGGCCGTTGAAGACTAGTCTTGGATAGAGCGGGGAGGTCCTGAAGAAATTTGGAGTCTCGGCGGCTTTATATAATATTCCGGCTGGTTCGATAGCGGTCCCGTTTTCGTTTTGGAAGATATTGCGATAGTTGATGACGAAGCCGTATTTTAGGGCTTCACCAGTGTTCTCAGCATAGGCAGCTTCACATGTTGCTGGTTGAGCGGCTGTAACAGCATTTCTTGTTGTAGCGTCGTTCGCCTTGATGGAATATGCTTCGATTTTTTCCCAAAGTTTTTTGTAGGTTTGGGCAGATGTATCGAGGTCGCGTTCGGAAATATAGGAAGATTGAATATAACGGAGAGCCTCGGCTTGAGCATCAATTTCGTTTCTAGTCATTGTGGTTTCGAGCGCATTTTGAATTCTGCTTGTACTGTTATTCATAACAGCAACTACGCCAATTGCGACCAACGAAAAAATGCCAACCGCGATCATGACTTCAACAAGGGTATCGCCCAAAAACCTCTTTTGCATATTTCTATATTAGCATAAGTTGAATAAAAAAGAAAAATTCTATTAAAAAAGTCTTCTTTTGTAACCACAACCATGTTAATATAGACATAAGTAATTAGGAGTTTTAAGTGGAGAGTACTCGACGCCGAAGGAGTGGACGCCTTGGTAGGTTAATCACTGCGGTCTTTGCCCTTGCTTTTGTCGCTTCAATTATCTCCACCATCGCTGCTCTTGCGGCGGCCAATCTTTTCAGGATCGAGAACGCCGAACTCAGCGAACTCTCCACTACTGCTGAGGGTAGCATCTCTAGCTTCGACGAAACAAATATCGTCAGTAACGTCACTTTCCACAAACTCGGAGACTTCGCAAAATACACAATCACTCTCAAAAACACTGACAGCAATGATCATGTTATCGAATCCATCACAGACGACAACGAAAGTCCGTATATAAATTATGTATATGATTCACACGCGGGCGAGCAAATCAACGCTGGCGAAAACCTAATTTTTGTCGTTACGGCCAAATACTTCACTTCCATCACAGACGTCAACCAGCGTGCCCAGGCGAACAACGTCAAATTCTTCATCCATTTTACGGACCTCGAAGAAGAAATCCCGGTTGTGCCAAACACCGGTACGAACTCAAATACTGGCGATCACATCCACTCCAGCGTCCTCTCTCTCGTTATTTCTGCCGCTGGTCTCATCATTATCGGTATTATTGCTCTCAAAAAGCACAAGAAAGCTAGCAAATTTATCGCTGCTGGTATCGTTGCTGTAGCTGCTATTGCTACGACTGCCACTGTAAAAGCCGCAACTGTAGAGATCAATAGCTTCACTATTAACACTAGCTATGCTCTTATGGATAAGCTCGTCGTTACCTATACAGACAAAGATGGTAACGACCAAGAGCTAATCGTCGGCTACGGCGAGCCAGCCAATATCCCAGACCAAAGCAAAGATGGTTACACTCTTACTGGTTGGGAAGATGAAAACGGCAGTCCTGTAGATCTAAGCCAACCAGTAACGGAAGACATAAAAATTCATCCAGTCTACCGCGCTCATACTTACACCGTTAAATTCAACGGCAACGGTGCTACATCTGGTGAAATGGCAGACCTCGCCATGACCTATGATGAGACTAAAACTCTCCCAGCCAATGCCTTTGATTTCCCAGGCCGCACCTATGCCGGTTGGGATACCGAGGCAAACGGCTCTGGTATCCATTATGACGACGTAGCCGAGGTAAAGAACCTTACTATTGAAGATAACGGCATCGTCACACTCTATGCTCAGTGGTCTATTAACCCATTCCATATTGATTATGACGGCAATGGTGCAACATCTGGCAATATGGCTACGACAAACTGCGAATACGACCAAGCTTGCCAGCTCCGCGAGAATGCCTTCGAAAAGACCGGCTATCATTTCATTGGCTGGAAGTATAACAACAATGATTACGCCGATAAAGCAGACGTGAGGAATATTATCGAGAGTGGCACCATTACAATGGTTGCACAGTGGGAAGTTAACCACTACACTATCGTCTTCGATATTAATACTGACGATTCAAACGCTTCTGGTGATATGGCGGATATGGCTAATCTCGAGTACGACCACGATTATACTCTCACCGCCAACGCCTACACGCGTACGGGCTACAATTTCGGCGGCTGGAATACTGAGATTGACGGTCGCAATTTTGGCCTTACGGATGAGCAAGAATTCCATAATCTCACTACTACGGACAACGCGGTTATTACGCTTTATGCGCAGTGGGACCCAACCCGCTATACTATTATCTTTCACGCCAACAATGAAAACGTTGAAAACCCAGATGCGATGGCAGCGCAGGTCGTAACCTACGATGTAGAGACTACATTGAGTCCAATCGCATACACCTGGTGGCAACACAAGCTCGTAGAATGGACTACAAACGCAAATGGCACCGGCACTAAGTATGCCGACAAAGCCACAATCAAAAATCTCAACGCCAATGGCGGCGAAGTCCACCTTTATGCAAAGTGGCGCGAAATTGATGCGGCGCTCGATGGTCGTGGCAACATGACTAATAAAGGTATTAATACTAAGCTCAAAGCTATCACGACTGCCAATCCTGATGCTAAGAACTTCCTTCACTATCCAAATGGTGAACCTAGTGATGAAATTAAAGCGAGCGCTACGGACCTTTCCGGCACCATCGATCCAATCTATGCTTGGGTAGATGGCGAGAATATCTACTGGTGGAGCGAAGATGTTAAGCCAAGAATTAGTACCAACAATTCAATTGAGTATCACTATTATGGGGTTGGCAAAAGTACTGCAGAAGGCAACGTTAATAACCTTGAATATATGGACCTTACTGGTTTTGATACGACCGGTATCGTGGGTTCGCGCAGTCCATTTGAATATACGAATATAAGAAAAGTAGATATTAGCGACTGGGATTTGAGTAACGCTACGGATATGAGCTACTTTGCTTATGCTTCAAAATTGGAAGATATTATCTTCCCGGAGCATTTCGATATTCAGAAGGTTACTAGCCTTAATATGGCCTTTTCCGGTGCGAAACTCAAGAAGCTTGATTTTCGTGGTTGGAAAACGAGGGATTTACAGTTCTTAACTAACTTTATCCAATCTATGCCAACCATCACGGAGGTGACCTTCGGTGGAGACTTTAATACTGATAACGTCACTTCGATGTATAACATGATTAACGCTAATGCAAATCTAGCAACAATCAATAATATTGATACACTCAATACCGCCAAAGTAACCACTATGCGTAGTATGTTTGATAGTGACGCCGCGATCACTTCGCTCGATTTGAGCACCTTTGATACTACGGCGCTAACGGATATGACCAGCATGTTTAAGAATATGAGCGGCCTTACGTCTCTAACACTTAAGGGGAGTTTCACTGCTGCGAATGTAACTAATATGGAAGGTACATTTTATGGCGTCAAGAACATCAATACTTTTGATCTAAGTAATCTTGTGTCGAAACCAACGAATCTCAAGCAGACCTTCGCCTTTACTGGCGGTGGCGCCATTGAGACTATCGATATTAGTAATATGGATTTGAGCGATGTTACGACTGTAGAATGGACATTTTTCAACGCTAATAGTGGTCTCAAAACGATTTATACTTCGAGCTCAGTAAATCCTGAGGTTGTCACCAATAATACCGCAACATTCCAGTATGATACTGGCCTAGTTGGTGGTGCTAATACTCATACCTATGATGTTGGTGGGATTTCATCGGGCGCTGGTTCTCGTATCGACGACCCGGACAACGGCAAACCAGGCTACTTCACCTATAAGAACGCTCGCTACATTCGCTACCACGACAACGACGGTAACGATACAAACGACGAGGTGAACTACGCTCTCATGAAGAGCCACTATGTAACCACCGATTCAGAAAATCCATATACTCTCGCTACTAAGCTTGCAGAGAACAGCTTCGAACGTAGCGGTTTTAAGTTCATGGGTTGGGCAAAAACCGCTGACGGGGAAGTGGTTTACGCAGATGGCGCTACTATTAGCGAAGAAGCCTCCAAGACTCCGCTCGAACTCTATGCCGTCTGGGTGGAGACAACCTCAACTTTGCAAACTGGCGGCAGTGTTAATACAATTTTGAAATCCATCAACGCTGATGCTACTGTCTTTGCTCACTATGCTGCTGGCACGCCTGACTTTGACGCAATCACTGACGAGCAAATCATTTCAACGGATGATTCTGTCGTCCCGACCTACGCCTGGAATGATAACGGCACAATATATTGGTGGAGCGAAACTGACAAAGTCTATATCAATGAATCTGGGGATGAAATGTTTAGAGATTTGTCTTCGATTGAAAGCATAGATTTAGAAGGACTAAACTTTAGCAACAACGTCACGCTGAATAGAATGTTTGCCTTTGATAGCTCACTAAAGGAAATCAAAAATATAAACGCATTAAATACGCCAAATGTCACATCAATTTCACATATGTTCTACGATTGTAGTAGTCTAGAATCGTTAAATTTGAGTGGTTGGGATACGAGTAATATTGAAAAAGTCGAACATGTCTTTACTGGAACAACGAATTTAAGCACTCTCTATTTAGACGAATGGAATCTAACAAATTTTGACAGTAATATCGTTTTGCCAACCAGTTTAACGACTATCAGTATGAAGAACGCGGTTGCGGCTGAGGATATGACCAGGTTCTTTGCAAGCCAGGCAAATCTAACAAGTATTGATTTGACGAATTTTAACACATCTAATACAAAAACAATGGCAGGGATGTTTACTGGCTGTACGAGTCTAGAATCATTAAACGTATCAAGCTTTGACACTAGCAATGTTGAGAATATGAGTGGTATGTTTGGATATTTGAGTTCATTGCAAACGCTAGACGTAAGTAATTTTAATACGAGCAATGTCAAAAATATGTACGGCATGTTTGCGCACATGGACTCACTACAAAGCCTCAATATAGCCGGATTCAATACAGAAAAAGTTGAAAATATGAACAGAATGTTCTCGTTCTCGTATGCGCTCAACGAATTAGACATTAGCTCGTTTGACACGAGTAGCGTTAGCGATATGGAGTCCATGTTCCACTACTCTAATGTTAAACAAATCTATGCTAGTGAAGACTTCGACACTACAAACACAACATCATATGCTCATATCTTCCAAGGAATGACGACTGGGCTTAAAGGCGGACAAGGCACGCAATGGAATGCATCTATTGAGGGTAATAAAAATTACGCAACAATAGACGATCCAGACAACGACAAACCAGGTCTATTCTCACTAAAGGGCGCTCGCTACATCCGCTATCACGACAACGATGGCGATGATACGAATAATGAGGCTAACTACGCCCTCATGACCAGCCACTACCTCACAAATACCGGCTCGCTCAAGGCCAATGCGTTTACTAACGGCAGCAAGACCTTTATCGGTTGGACTACGGCCGCCGACGGCGCTGGCGACTCCTATACCGATGGCCAAGCCATGACCGAGCTCACCGAGTCCAAGACTCCGCTTGAACTTTATGCACAATGGGAACAACAGGCAGTCCAGTTGGTGACCTTCGATGATGCCTATAGTGCTGCCGGCAAAACCAAAGTCAATGATTACTATACAATGCAGGACATGGACAGTTCGATTTGCAATGCAGTAACCACGCCGGTCAACACGGATAATAGCGACGCGATGACTACGCAGCTACTTGATGCGAGGGACAACAAAGTCTACAGAGCTGGCAAATTGGCAGACGGTAGATGTTGGTTGCTCGATAACCTTAGCCTCGATCTCACCGATGCCGATGTCCAGGATAATCTTACAGAAGATACTACAAATGCATCAAATACTACACTGAGCTATCTAAAGAATGGTGGTGGTGGCGGCGAAGATCAGTATGCTATGTCGGGTGCGACCATCTGGACTACTAATTACAACTATTCCATACCGTATATTATTACTGCATACAGCGACACTACTGGTTCCGGCGGATATGAGGCTGGCAAATATGGCGTATACTATACCTACTGCGCCGCAACAGCTGGTAGCTATTGCTACGGCGGTAGCCCTAATTATTATAATTACGGGAATGCATCCGGTGATGCTACAGAGGATATTTGCCCGAAGGGTTGGCGTCTCCCTACCAGCGGCAACTCTGGAGAAACTAATACGGTTAGCTTAGCATATGGTTCAGACAGAACAAGTGTTATAAATGCTCTGCATACTCCTTTTTCTGGCGATGCTGTTTACGGCTATAATGCTAGCAGTGGTCAACAAAAAATAAATCTTTATCAAGGAACAGCCGCTCACTTCTGGTCTTCTACTTTCGGTGATTCTACCTACATGCGTAGTTTTGCTATCAGCGAAACAGAATTAATCCCATCATCTTCCCATTACCGCACCAATGCTACTTCAGTTCGTTGCATAGCAAAATAAAGCTTCGCCAACAGTAGTATTTCAGAAAAAAGCCTACATGGCATACGACCCTAAAATCACTACCGGCAAACCCATCGTGCGACGCGCCAAATCCTGCGCCTTATACCAAGCATCGGTCGTCTCGCGCGACTTCTTTGCCTTGGCTAAGGCCGTCACGACGTGTGCTAAAATCAGGCCGCTTTCTGGCATTATCGCCTTTTTTGTCGTAGCCCAGAACCTTACGACCGGCCGCTTCGAGCACTTACTCGACTCCGACTTTTTGCGAAAGGCTGATAATGGTAATAGCGACAACTACTACTTTACATGGGGTAAAAGCAACGTCACATCAGATCAGACTGTATACGTAAAAGCATATTTGATATATAAAGATGCGGATGGTGTAGAGCATACCATATACGGAGATTTGGTCACGGCGACATTGACGGAATAATAAATCTTTATCAATAAACGCGGCGTTGCGGTTGACATTAATGAGGTAATTTGATAGTATAAAAGCAACGAAGCATCCGCACGGCGCAGTATGTACCTACCGCGGAAGCTTCTTTTTTTGTTGCCTTGTCAAGGAGTAGCAGCCCCAGAAGCTGTGCTATAATAATAACTATGAGTGCAATGATTGAAGTTAAAAATTTCCGAATGACCTTCAACAATAAAACCGTCATTCGTGACCTCAGTTTTGAGGTCAAAAAAGGCGAGATTTTTGGCTTGCTTGGCAGCAACGGCTCAGGCAAAACTACCACTATCCGCGCCCTACTTAATTTGTACACCCCAACTGCGGGTGAGCTATTAATTAACGGCAAACCGTTCGACGCCAACGCCGACGTAATCGTGGGCTATCTACCAGAAGAGCGCGGTCTCTATAAAAAAGAAACCGTGATTGACACGATGGTCTACTTTGGCGAGCTAAAAGGCCTCAAAAATCCACGCGAGTGGAGTGCAGACTACCTTGAGCGCGTAGGCCTCGGCGACAAGCTTAACGAAAAAACCGAAAAGCTCTCAACCGGCCAGCAGCAAAAAGTCCAGCTGGGCATTTGTATCATGAACAACCCAGAGCTTTTGATTCTCGACGAGCCAACCAAGGGTTTTGACCCTGTCAACCGCAAGCTCTTGATGAATATCATCGATGAAGCCCATCAAAAAGGCGCTACCATCATCATGATTACGCACTACATGGATGAAGTTGAGCGCCTTTGTGACCGCGCAATCCTCTTGAAAGACGGCAAGGCCTATGCCTATGGCACTATTAAGGATATTAAGAAAAAATTCGGCGGCAAATCGTTCGACGAAATTTTCGTAGAAGTTTATGGAGGTGTAGATGAGTAAAGTTGGTATAGTATTTAAATTTGAGGCGATTCGCCAACTCAAAAAACCGACTTTTTGGATTTCGCTTCTTTTGTTTCCGCTTGGTATCTTTGCCGCGATTGGGCTTTCAACGCTAAATAGTGTCGGTATTGAGGATTATCTAACATCACCAGAACTTGGCGACAAAAAAATCGGCATCACGGATAGCGTTGGGCTTATTAAAGAGGCCCCGGCAGGGCTGATCTCCGTAGCGAACGAAGATGCCGGCCGCGAGCAAGTCAAAAATGGCGAGCTAGACATTTACTACCACGTCGCCGACGATTTTGCTACTAGCCACAAGATTACGATTTACGATCGCGCCGCAGATACCGGGCTATTTAATACTAATTCGTTTTTGATTGGGAAGATTCTAAAATCTAGCGTCTATTCTAAGTTGTCGCCCGAAGACATTGTCTTGGTTGAAAACGCCGTAGCATATGAAACCATCGATCTAGATGAAAATGGCAACCAAACCAGCGTGCTTGGTCAGGCAATTGTTCCGATTGCGATTCTTGCCATCTTTTATATTTTGATTTGTGTGTTTGGCAACCGTCTCACTATGGCGCTCGTCGAAGAAAAAGAGAATCGTATTTCGGAGATGATTCTCACATCAGTCTCGGCCAAAAACCTCGTGATTGGCAAAATCTTAAGCCTAATTGCGCTCGGCTTTTTGCAGATGGTGGTGTTTATTGTCCCGGCCGTTGCGGCGCTGATTATTTATCGCGACAACCCAGCAATTTCTGGCATCCTAGCTCAGATCGACTGGGACCCGGTGCGCATTCTTGGCAACTTTGCCTTGCTTCTCGTATCCTACTTCATGTTTGCTGGCGCCTGTACACTCGTTGGTTCTCTCATGCCAACCGCGCGCGATGCTTCGCAATATATCGGCATCGTGATGGTGGGCGTCGTGCTGCCGCTAATCTTTATGAATAACTTTATCGCTGGCGAGCCAAACATCGTGACCTATATCTTGTCGTACTTCCCGTTGTCGTCGCCAATCGCCTTGATGATGCGAAACGCTTTCGGCAACCTGCCGCCATACGAGCTGGTGCTGGGTATTATCGAACTCAGTATCGCTTCGGTTATCGTTTTGCGCTGGACGGTTAGAAGCTTCCAAAAGAACGCCATCAACTTCTCGGTCGTGAAACCACACTTCGGCCCACGGAAGAGCTGGAAGAAGTTCTAGGCGCTTTTAGTCCGCCTCGCTTTGCCTGGCGGACTTTTTGTTAGTTTTGTGTTATAATATAAAAATGAATATTTGGCAAGAGCTAGAGAAGCCGTTTTTGATTTTGGCGCCGATGGAAGGCGTCACGGACTTGGCCTTTCGCCAGGTCGTCGCCAAGGCCGGTCGTCCGGATCTTTTTTATACCGAATTCACCAACGTTTCTAGCTACGCCTCCGAAAAAGGTCGCCACAATGCGCTGGAGCGCCTCACGATAACAGAGGCGGACAAGCCAATTATCGCCCAAATTTGGGGCAAAAATCCGGACCATTTTTCGGAACTTTCTCACGCGCTTGAATCCTTGGGCTTTGCCGGGGTGGACCTTAACTTTGGCTGCCCAGACAAGCATGTCAACAAGGCTGGCGGTGGCGCCGCGATGATCAAAGCGCCGGAGCTGGCCGTGGACTGCTACCGCAAGGTCAAGGCCGCGACGAATTTGCCGGTTTCGATCAAAACCCGCCTGGGCTTTACTTACGTGGACGAATATAAGACTTGGCTCCCGACATTGCTCGCTGAGCACCCGGCCGCTCTTACCGTGCACCTGCGTACCCGTAAGGAAATGTCTAAAGTGGCCGCGCACTACGAGCTGATTCCGGAGATTTTGAAGATGCGCGCCGAGCTTTCGCCCGAAACAAAGCTGATTATTAACGGCGACATCAAAGACCGCGCCGCCGCGTTGGAGCTTCATGCGCGGTATCCGGAGATCGACGGCTTTATGATTGGCCGCGGCGTTTTTGCTAACCCGTTTTGCTTTACAGACCATGTCGCGACGCGCGATGAGCTGATGAAGCTTCTGGCTTTGCACCTGGATTTATACGAGGAGCAAATGAACCTGCACGGCCTGCCGTACGAGCCTTTGAAACATTATTACAAGATTTATATCAATAATTTCCCCGGCGCCTCAGACCTCCGCGCCCGCCTGATGGAAACCCACTCTGTGGCCGAGGCCAGGGAAGTACTAAAAAGCTTGCGCTAATTTATAGAATAATATACAATAAAAGCAAATCACCAATAATCAATCGAAGGAGAATAATCGATTATGGCACTTAATAAAAAACAAGCAACGCAATTCACAACTGCTGCAACTGCGTTGGTAGCTTCCGGCTGGGCACTTTTTGGCTTGAACTATCTTATTAACAGTACCTCTAGGAACACTACGAGCACGGAAGGTATTGCATCGTTCATGTCGCTCATAGCCTTTGTTGCTAACCTTCTTGGTTTGATCTTCAGCTGCATCGCCAACAAAACCACCGAGAAAAAAGTCCAAAACATTTTGGATATCGTCTTTTCGGCTATCTACATGGGTATTGTAGTCATAGGCTTAGTGATTGTACTCTCGTTCATAGGCAGATATTATTAAAAGGATTTAAAGGACACGGCTCCTGGCCGTGTTTTTTGTTGCTTAGGCTTACTGTGAGTGAGGGGGGTTGTAAAACATTTTGGTGCATGATAACTTTGGCTTGGGTTGGAGGAACTTTATGTTTACGAACCAATGGACCCTCGGACGTCAGGGGGGTACATTCGTGGCAATTCTAGGTAGCCGGGTCATCCCCCTTGAACTTTGTTGAAAAACAAACAGAAAGGAGGCGATTATGGAGATAGGATTTACATTCATACTCAAAATCAGACCCAAACATAAAAAGATAGACGTCAGTCTAGAAGACTAACGTCTATCGAACTACAATTCAGGTAGGTCCCTAGAGCCTACCATTAATGTAAATATATCACACTTGCGCTAAATTGCGCAATTTTTTTGCGAAAATGGCCAAGCGTGCGATACCGTCTAGGCTTAAAAAGTCAACCCATTCAAAACGCCTAGGCTTACCGAAAGTGAGGGGGGTTGTAAAAAGCGGGGCGGCGATATATCAATGGGGCAGGTTGGCGCACATTACACAATCCACTCGGGCATTCTAGGTGCCGGGGCGTAAGCAAACTTACGAGATTTTGGTTAATGAATTGGTAACAAAACTCGGCTGAAGCTTGAACTCCTTCTTAAGCCCTTACTTTTCTTTACTTAGGCAGCGGTTCCTAGAGCCGCTTTTCATGAAATTATTTGGTGCGGTATAATATATGTAAATGGAGGAAAAATGAAGATAGAATACCTTGGCCACGCCTGTTTTAAGCTGGGCGATGCGCTCGTGATAGACCCATATAAAGACGGCAGCGTGCCGGGCCTCGCGCCACTTAGAACTAGCGCCGTAAAGGTGATTTGCTCGCACGGCCACGCGGACCACAGCGGGGTAGAATGCGTAAATTTGCAACCGGGCGAGTGTGATTTTGAAATTGAAGAAGTGCCAAGCTGGCATGATGACCAGGAAGGCGCACTTCGTGGCCCAAACACGATTTTTGTGATCAAAAAAGACGGCGAAAAGCTGGTACACCTAGGTGATCTAGGTCATTTTCCGAACGCAGAACAACTGGCCAAGATTTCTGACGCGGATTACCTGCTAATTCCGGTTGGCGGCTACTATACGATCGACGCCGAGACCGCCGTCAAGATTTGCCAGGCCGCCCACCCAAAGCACATCATCCCGATGCATTACCGCACCGCCACCTCCGGTTACCCACAGCTAGACACGGTGGAGAGGTTTGTGGAGTTGTGCGAAGGAAATGGAATCAATGATGAACTATTATTGCGGGGCCAGAATGAATAGTTTAGCAAAATGGCTGAATGAGTCGTTATTAAAGGATGTTGTTCCGCAGTGCCTTGAATTTGCCGAAAACGAGATAGATGATTTAATTCAGGACGGAGTGTTCAAAAACATTCCAGTACTCAACGGCATCGCTTCGGTTATAAGAGCTGGCGCAGATTTGCGTGAAAGAAATTTGCTCCGACAAACAGCAGCGTTTCTAAAAGAGTTTAGTTCTGGGAAAATCGATAGAAAAAAGCTTAAAAAATATGTTGAAAAAATGGAGGACGATAAGACTAGAAAAAAAGAACTAGACCGTGTCCTGCTCACATTGAATAATAATATTGATATAGAAAAAAGCAAAATGCTAGCGAAGCTTTTTACTGCATACATAAACGAAACCATATCCAATGAATTATTCTATGAATATGTTGAGATAACAAATAGAATGTTTATGGAAGATTTCAGGGTATTAAAAGAAATAGAAGCCGGCACAGAAGACAATCCAAGAGAAGATGACAAGTTTAGGGTTGATAGGATATATTCTCTAGGGATTATTGGGAATAGCTTTTATCTGATGGGCGAGATCTATAATCCGATCCAAGGTAGGGTTTTAAATGGAATCGGCAAGCAATATTGCGACATAATATTTGGAAGTGAAGACAAATAAAGAAAAGATATTCAAAAAACACCTAGCTTAGCAAAGGGGGCTAAAGCTTGACCTTTTTCTGATTATATGGTATAATTAGAAAAGATGAGTAAATCGGGTCATGTCACTGCAGGAATTCTTGGCATCGGCGCAGTTTCGATGATTGTTTTTGGTGTCATTGATGCGAATGCTGCCACTGTTGAATATGAAGAGGTTGACGAGCCGATTAAATATACTACAGAAACCTACTATGATAATACTCTTAGAGAAGGAAATACTAGAGTCGATCAAGAAGGCAAGGACGGAAAGAAGACCGTTAAATACGCCGTTACATATAAGTACGGTAAGGAAGTAAGTAGAAAGACGGAATCCGTAGATATTATTGAGAAAGCCCAAAATAAAAAGATTTCAAAAGGCACCAAAAAATACTACAAATGCAGTAATGGTGTTGAATACGATAATTTAGCCGCCAAAAACGAATGCGAGAATCGCGTTTCTTGGGAAAAGACTAAAAACTCTATGCTTCAAGAATGCTATGCTGACAGCAGTAGGTTCAATTGTTGGTTTGATGAATATCCCGGTACAACGCTCCATTGGAGTTACTACACATATACTAATACTAAGACGGGCGGCAGAACCGGTGCTATCTGTCGTGATGGATGGAGAAGCTCAGCTACCGGTAGAGGTGCTTGTTCCCATCACGGTGGCGTAAGTTATTGGCTATATTAGCCTAGTATTATCTCTCGATTATTACACTCTGAAATACGAAATGTTTTAGTTTTAATCCGTCCGTTTTTGCGGACAACTGGTCGTGAAGAAAAATTCTAATATTCTCCCCTGATATTTCCGCGTTTTTGAATATGAGATGATCGCCAGACTCGAAGACCAGTGCGTAATTCTTGCCATCTGTATCAGTAAAAATCCAATAGTCATTCTTTGGTGGAGTATAATTGTTGATTAAAATGCAGATGAAGAACGTCGCTATAGCAATGAGAGGAGTAATTAAATAATCAAAGGTACTTTTCCGTGCGTTGGCAATGATGGTTGCATGCTTTTTGAGTCTTGCGGCTTCCTGATTTTCAAGCTTCATGCAGGCATCTAGTCGAATGTTGGTCAGGTCTTTACCTCCTTTCCTTATCTGCCTCTTAAGCTCTTTTATGTTTTTTGCTATAGGTTGCCTGGTTGTGAAAAATGCTAGAACTATCATGATAAGGGTATTGATGAAGAAACAAGCCAAAGCGACTGGGAGGCTTGAATTAAGAATGGCTACGAAGAAGACTATATAGAAAGGGAAAAAGCATAAGGATCCAACTATAATTACTAGGAGCAATGTTTTTAGGATACCTCTCTTCAAAGAACTGCACGATTCTCTATTGTTCTTGATTCTATCTTTAATACTATTGACGTCGCTATTATTTGGTAGCAGGCTATTTATTGTTTTAAGATTTCCCTTGACAAATTTACACACTAAGTAGCTTGGGATGTAACGGTTGAATCTAGAAATAATAAATTTTTGCACGTATGCAATAGACGAACAATATGCTATTCCGGCGACGGCCATTAATATGTATTGTATTCTAACCCCATCAACCATTCCGAGCGGTATGCTCCATTTGCGAAGCTCAAATACTTGGCACAAATAAGATAAGCTGCATAACGCTATAGATATCAAAGAAATTATGAAAGTGTGTTCTTTAATGAATTTAAATATCGTTTTTATCATATGATGCTAAACCCAATTATTTGTTATTGATAGGATTATAACACCTTAAAATGAGATCCAAAAAACTTAGCCTAGTATATAGGCGTCCAAACTAGGTCTAAGAGAGATATGATTTGATATGCTCACGCAATTCGTCATCCGTGCAGAATACATAGCAGCCCTTCATGCCGCGAGTCATCAAAACCTTGTAGGTATTCTTGATGATTCTATCTAGGATTTTTGCGCCTTCTTCTGGGTTTTCTTCGAGCAAGCGTTTGTAACCTTTGATAGATTGGTCGGTTTTGGCACGTTTTGTAATATCCGTCACTATTTGG
>JAEEGK010011612.1_pt1 | contig 20093 bp, 11 predicted proteins | sample 8958771 | NCBI WGS metagenome assembly JAEEGK01 (sample SAMN16246547, study PRJNA631951) | gut metagenome | biome: gut microbiome; feature: rumen; material: SC-attached | host: Bos | place: Iran: Karaj | collected 2018-10
TAAATTATTAAATATTTTTTTTTAAATGTTCTTAAACCATAAAAAAAGAATTATTAAATTTATTTTCGATATACTCTTTTAAAGGCTTTTTGACTTGTAACTGCTTTAACCATTGGTCTTCTATTTCTAACAGGGAAATTACTTATAGTCCCTGATTGAGTTTTAAAATGTCTAACATTAGAGACATTTATTTTTGGCCTATTTCTATTAGAATTAGAAGATTGTCTAGGTGCTGATTTTTTCGATGAAGTTGAAGCAGGTCTTCCTCCCGAATTTCTCGATGAAGTTGAGGATTTTCTTAATTTTGGATTGTTAGTTTTAAGTTGAGTTAAAGAAGGTTTATATCCAGTATTTCTATTTCTAGATTGAGTAGTTGAAGAAGGCCTTAATCCATAATTTCTAGGTTGATTCGTTGAGGATGGTCTCGATCTTGATTTTGTATCATTCATTCTGTAAACTTGTCTTTCAAAAGTTTTTGTTTCATAAGTTTTTCCGATCGGTGGGCCTAATCTTTGATGGAAAACAAAAGAGGCTTTAGCTGGTTCTCTCATAACTTTAGTCTCGAGATACTGGTAATTGTCTAAAATTTCTCGTTTTTTTTTTTTCATGTAAATTCTTTCTTCAACTCTTGGTTTGGGTTTTCGACCTTTTTTAGCAGTAATTTTGGTGGTGTCTCTTTCTTTTTCTGTCCCTAAAATAGATTCATACATGACGTAATTTCTTTTTTTACGAGAAACTCCAGTTTCATCGAATTTTTTTTCCTTTTCAACGACAATGATTTTATCACCCTCGTTTCTATAGGTTACGTTTTTGTTTTGCTCGAATTTAGTAATGGTCTTCTTTTTTTTTCCTGCTCTAATGAAATCTACCTTTTCTGAGGGTTTTACTGCTGGACCTGGCTGGACAAGAACTTCTTCGTTTGAAGTTATATCTTTTACTTTTCTAGCTTTCATGTTTTATTATAATAATTTTTATTATTCTTTTTTTATTATTTTTTAATTTTTTATTTTAAATTTGATTTATATTTTAATTTATTTTATTCTAAAATAAAAAGAGTATCAAAAAATTTTAAAAAATTTTCAGGCTAAAACAAAAAATTGAAAGATAATAAAAGAAATGAAGTATTGAAAAGTTATAAAAAATAAAATAAAAAATATAAATGTTAATGAAAACAAATAATTATTCTTTATTATATAAAATGTAAAAAATTAATACTTTAATTTCTTTCCTTTTTCAAATTAATTTCAATCAATATTTAAATAAATTATATTTTAATTTAATTAATTATTTTTCTTTTGAATCAAAATGAATTTCAAAATTTAAATAAAAAAAAGTAAAATTTAATTTTTGACAGAAAAAATTTTAAATAAAATCATCATTAATAATTCTTCCTTTTGTTATTCTTCCTTTATTAATAAAATCAATATAAGAATAATCATCATTTAATTCATAATTTAAAGAATAATTATTATTTTTTTTCAAATTATTTTTTAATTTCCTAGTAGACAATGTTTTTGAAAAATATTTAAAAGGAGAATTTATATTTCTATGAGAATATATATTATTATTAAATGTATTATATCTTGAATTTATAGACATTTCATTATTTGAAAGTTGATCAATTGTTCTTTTTAATGATTGAATTTTTTCTCTATACTCTTTTAATTTATTTTCTTTTTTTAAATTTTGTTGATAAAATTCATTTTTTTTTTGAAGAAAAATTATGTTTGCTTCTGTTATATCTTGATTTATTTTTTGATAATAAGCCTTTAATTCATTATTTTGACTTTTTAATTTTTCATTTTCATTTATTAAATTATTTAATGTAATATTTTTTTCCTTTTTCTTTTCATCTCTTTTTTCTTCATTTTGTTCTAAGAAAACAATTTTATTTTTTAAATCATTAAGTGTGTTCATTGTATCTTGATAATCTAATTCTAATTTTTCTAATTTTTTGTCTTTTAATTGAATTATTGAATTTTGTTCTTCATTTTCTTTTTTATATTTTTGAATAATTGATTCTAAATTATATTGTTCTGTATTAAAATTATTTATTTCTTTTTTGTAATTAGAAAATTTTTTTTCAAATTGTAAATTATTTTTTTTATTTTTATTATAAATATTATGATTTAAATCATTAAAAATATCATTTAATTTTAAATTCAAATTATTAATTTCTTTTTGATAATTTTCAATTTCTTTTTTATGATTTTTTTTTAATGTATTAACCTCATTTTCATACTTTTCTTTTAAATATTCATTTTCTTTTCTTAAATTTGTATTTTCAATTATAAATTTATTAATATTTAATTCACTTTCTTCCATTTTAGATTTTAATTTAGATATTACTGATTTAAATTCTTCATTCATTTGTTTAGAATCTTTATTATTATTTAATATATTTAATTTTTCATTTAATTCTTTATTTTCCTTTTCATAATCTTCTTTTGATAAAATAGCATTATTGGCTTTTTCTTCCATTTGAGAAATTTGAATTTGATATTCCTGAGTTTTAGAAACCATTTCTTCTTGAATTTGTAGAAGAGAAAGTTTTAAATTATTTTTTTCATTATTAATTTTATCGATTTCATCTCTTTTATCATTTAATAAATTTTTCAAAGTTTCAATTTGATTATTTAAAGAAATTAATGTTTCTTCATTTTCTTCTTTATTATCGTCACTAATATCCATTTGTTTTTGATCTTCATTATTATATAAAAGTTCATCATCTTTTAGATAATCATCAAGTTCTTTTTCTAATATTTTTAAATTTTCTTCATTTAAATTTTCTTCTTCATAATAATTATTATTATTATATTTATTTTCATTATCCATCTTTATCTAAATTAAATATTAAATATTAAATTCCTCATTTAATTATAAAAATAATAATATAATTGATATAAATACTCTTTATTCATTAAAGTATTTCTAATATATGTGAGTTTCCCATCTTTAAAATATTCCTATTGGTTAATATTTCTTAAAGAGTTTAATTTACTTTTTACCATCTAATATATTTTCTCAAGTTTTAAGAAATATTCTTTTATACATAAGTAAAAAAATCAAAAAAATAATAACAAAAAAAATTAAAAAATAGATATTAATTCCTAATAAATTATGATATTTGACATTATCATGTTTTATAAAAGATTAATTAGATTATCTTTATGAAATCCATTATTATTTTTTGAAATATATTTTTTACGACGACATTCCTTTATTTTTAATCTTATTTTTTAATTATGGAAATGAAAAAATTTATCTCCTTTAATTCTTTCATATAAACATTAATTTTAAATAAATATAAATTTATCTTTTTTATTAAATTTCAATTCCTGTTTAATCATTATTTTTATTAAAAAAACTTTAATTTCTACTTTTTGAGCTTCTTTAGGGTTTTCATATATATAAATTTTTTTATAATGATTTCAAAATTTTATCCTAATCATTGTTGAAATCACATTTTTTCCTTTAAAAGGATATTAATTATATATTCTTTATTATTATCGTTTGTCTTAGAATCATAAACTAATAAATACTTTTTCCTCTTCTTCTTTGAGTGTTATAATTTTCATTATATATTTTTATATTTTATTGAATAATATTTTTATTTATATTTAGTTTTTATTAAGTTTTTTATTTTCTATGATAATTTTGTGAATTGGAATATTTATTTCAGAATTTACATAAGATACTATTACAAAAAAAAACAATGAAAAAGATAAACATATTTTAAACATTATTTTTTAAAATTTTTCAAAAATAAATAAAAAAATAATTGAAATGAAAATTAGTCAATTTTTTACTTGTTGCCTAAAAAAAAAAATTTTAAAAGAACATCCTATATCAGATGAAGTAAATAAAATAATCCAAGAAAAAAGTGAATTAATAAAACTTAATGAAAGTATTTTTCAAATTCATAGATTAAATCATCAATATTCATCTCCATTTCGAACCAATGATACTTATAATAATATTAAAACAACAATAGAAGGAATGAAAACTGAAAATAATAAACTAAGAAGAAAAAATTCAGATCTTATTTTATCACATAATAATAAAATATACGGTTTAAAAGATAAATTACGTTGTTTTTTTTGTGGAGGTAAAAATTGTAAACACGAAAATTTTTTAAACAACATAAATAATAACAATGCAATAATAGGTTTAAATTCAAATTATATAACAGATGATATAATAGCATCTCAAAGACCAAGTGAATTTTTAATAAATAAATATAATTTAGTAAAATTATTTAAAGACATAAATATAGGATTAATAATTAATTTACAAAGAGAAGGTGAACATCCTTATTGTGGTCCTAATGCATATCATTTAACATCAAGTGGTTTTTCTTATAATCCTTCAATCTTTACAGGTAATGATATTTTATGTAGGTTATATGGTTGGAAAGATATGAGTACTCCAACTACTTTAGGTTTTATGATGGAAATTGTTAAAGAAATGACTGTTATGGTTAGAGAAGAAAAAAAAAAAGTTTTAGTTCATTGCCATGCTGGTTATGGAAGAACTGGTGTTGTTATTGCTTGTTATATGATATATAATAATACTAATTGTGATGTTGATGAAATTATTAAATGTGTTAAAAAAAGAAGGTGTAAATGTATTGAAACGAAAATGCAAAAAAAATTTTGTGCTAAATTTTATGCTTATATTTCTCATATTAGAAGATTATTTGATGATAATAATCATAAAGAAAAAATTGAAACTTTTTTAAGATTTCAAGAAGAATTATTATGTGGAGAAGATCAGTTAAATTATGGTATTGTTCCTATGTTATTGATTAAATGTCTTGAAAAAATTGTTGTTGTTGGAAGGAAATTTAATTTAAAAAATATTCATATATATCAAATTATAAAAGAATATTCTCCTTATTCATTATCTCAAGATACTAAAGATATTTTAAATGCTTTGAAAGAAAGTATTAATAATGCAAATTGGACTTTATTTGATAAATTAGAAAATTTAAAAATTTTAATTGCTTTATTATTCCAATGGTTAAGTAAATATGTTTTATATACAATAAATCCTCAAAGAACAGAAAAAATTTTATTAAATGAAATGTATAAACAAATAGAAAATACTGTAAATACAAAAAAAGGAGGAATCAATGAAATATCCAAATTAATTAAAACTGGTTTTTATTGTTATGAATATGAAACATTATATACACTTGCTATTTTTGTGAATAATTATCCTCCTGAAAATGATACAGAAGTGATTTTTTATAAAGAAATGTTAGATTCTTTTTCATTAAGATTATTAGGCTATGAAATGGATGATATTTTAAAAGAAAATCAAAATTATGAAAAAATAAAAAATAGAGTCACAGGTTTAAGTACAATAATAGAATTTATAATATATACAATTCCATTTTATAATGATGAAAATGATAGTCCTTTTTCTCCAAATGTTCAAAGATTAAGTACTTTTAAAAATTTAAAAAGTGAATCTAAAAAAACTCTTTTTCATCTCCATAGAATGAGTAAATTAAATAACTATTTAGGTTTTAATTTTCCTAATGTATCAGATAATAATCAAGCTTATTCTTTCATTAATAATATCAATACTTTAAAAATGACTGCTAATTGTGATTCTTCTATTTCTGGGACTCCAAAAAGTAAAAAACCTTCGTTTTTTGATATTTTAAATAAATCCAATCGTGAAAATAAAAATTCAATAACTAAAAATGAAAATGATGATGAAGCAGAAGTTGAAATAAATCGTAATCTTGTTAAAATTTCTGGAAATCAGAAATATAATACTTTGAATAAAGCCTACACCAATGAATAAAATATTGATAAAAGAAGAAAGAATGAATTTTAAAAGGATTTGAAAGTATTTTTATAGGAAATATAAATGGTATATAACGATTGAATTTAAATAATAAATTGATTATATTTTGATTTTTTGAATTATTTAGTATTTAGAAATGTTCATCAACATCTAATTGGAATTAAATTATAAAAATACTTCAAGAATAATATTAAACAATATTATATATAAAGAAAGCTTAAGTAAATTTTGTGTTATTAGTTTATAGATATAGTGTTTTTTTTTAAATTAAAATTTTATGTTATCTTTTAATTTAAATCAATTTAAATATTCAAATTTATTTAATTTAGAAATATTTATTATAGAAACGATATTAATAGTATGGATAAAAATTTATTATAGAGAAAAAAACAATTTATTTAAAAAATGATTGAACTATTTTGTGAATTAAATAACATTAATAATAATATTTTCAACAAAACCTAAAATTTTTTTAAAAGAGTGAAAGAAATAAAAGATTAAAAATATGAAATAAATGAATTTCCAGAGATACAAAAATATCAATCTAAAACTAAAGAAGATAATTTTTATTGTAAATAATTTCTTCTTCTATAATTTTAAATGCAATTCTAGAAAAAATGTTAATTAAGTTTTGTTCTTAAGTAATAAATAAAAAAATAAAAATGTATTTTTTGGGTTTAAAAATATTGCTAATAGAAAAAAGAAAGTTTAAAAAAATGTAAAAAATGATTGACAAGTTTATCTTTCAATTTTTAATCAATCATATAAAATATCTGAATCATCAATTTTCAAAATATATTTTAAATATTTTAACTATTTTTAATTTATTTTTTTATTCATCATTAGATTCAAATAAATAAACAGCTTATTTACAATACTCATGATATTTAATATATAATTCAAAAATAAAAAAAAGTTATTATTATATTAGACCAAAAAATGCTTTCCAAAGAAATAATAGATAAAAGCCAACAATTTGCAAAACTTGCAGTGGAAACATTAAAAACCTCAGTATCTCCATATAACTTCGTACAAACAGCAAAAAAATTATTAAATGACAATTCATTTACTCAAATATATGAAGGAGATGAATGGAAATTAGAAGTAGGAAAAAAATATTACTATACAAGAAATAATTCAGCAATAATAGCATTTACAATTGGAAAAAAATATGATCCAACAAAAAGTTGTTTTAAAATAATAGGAGCTCATACTGATTCACCTTCTTTGAGATTAGCACCTAATTCATATAATCCATCACATGGAATTGAAAGATATAATATTCAAGTTTATGGAGGAGCACTTTGGCATACTTGGTTAGATAGAGATTTAAGTATTGCTGGAAAAGTAATTTATTATAATGAAAAAAAAGAATTAACTTGTAAAGTTATTAAATGTAATGAACCTATATTTTTCATTCCTAATTGTCCTCCTCATTTACAAAATGCTGATGAAAGAAGTGCTCTTAAAATAAATAAAGAAAGCCATCTAAAACCATTAATTGCAACTGTCCTATATAATAATGGTTTAGCAGGAGAAGAAAAGAAGAATGATGAAGTGAAATTAGGTAATACTTTAAGAAAAGTTATTACTGATGAAATAAATAAAAATAATCCAAATCCAATTAAAGATATTGATATTGTTGATTATGATTTAGTATTGTATGATACACAAGAACCTAATTTAATAGGATTAAATAAGGAATTTTTAGCATCTGGTCGTTTAGATAATATGGGAAGTTCAGTTCCAGCAGTTTATTCTATAATAAATGCATCAACTGAAGAATTATTAAATGAACAAACTTCTATTAATGTAATATCCTTATTTGATAATGAAGAAATAGGAAGTATGACATTTCAAGGAGCAGACTCTAATTTCTTTTATACCCATTTAAAAAGATTATATTATCAAACTTATGATAAAGCATCAGAGGATTCATTTCTTGCTTTTTGTAATAGAAGTTTTATTATAAGTGCAGATTTAGCACATGCATTTAATCCTAATTATCCAGAAAAATATCAAAGTATGCATTGTAATGAAGTTCAAAAAGGTGTTGTTGTTAAAATTAATGTTCAAGGAAGATATTCAAGTGATAGTGAATCTGGTGCTATATTTAAAGAAATTGGGAAATTATGTAATGTTCCTATTCAAGAATTTATTGTTAGACAAGATTCTCCTTGTGGTACTACTATAGGACCTATTATTACCAGTAAAGTTGGTATTAGAAGTGTTGATGTTGGGATTGCACAATTTGCTATGCATTCTATTAGAGAATATTTAGGAATTGTTGATTTATATTATTATAAAACTATATTTGAAGAATTTTTCAAATCTTATGAAAAAGTTAAAGGAAATCTTACCAGAGAATAAATTTATTATTTCTCATTTAAATAACGTTTTATTTTATTTCTAAGTTAAAAAAATTGATTTATTTTATATAAAAAAGATTGTTTTAAACTAAAACTAATTTTAAAATAAAATTATAAATGAATTAAAAAGAATTAATCCAAAAGAACAAAAGAAAGAATAAAAAAAGAAAATGAAAAAAAATTAATGAAAAGATATATATATTAACTGAATTAGGTAATGAAGAAGAAAATAAAAGAGTAATATCTCAAGAGATAAAAAGAAAAGATGTTTTTTCTAAAATAAAAAATAAAGATTGAAAAGTATTAATAACAAAATTAAATATTTTAATAATTGATATTACAGTCAACCAACGGATTTTTTATAAATAATCATAATTATTTTTTTCTACTTACAAGATTTTTATATTTTAACTTTTGTTTTAAACCCTTATCTCATTAATAATTCTTGAAGATATTTTGATATACCAAAAAATGAAGATAAAAAATATAATAAATATTGTTTTTAGTTTCTTTAAATGAAAATCTTAATTGTTATGATTGAGATATTTTCATTGAAAGATATATTATTTTAAATCATTAAATAATAATTATATTTATAAGAAAAAAATTTACATTTTTTATGGTTTTAAGGGTTATTTTATTCAATTTTTTATTTTATTGTATTTCATTTAAAAATAATTATTTTATTATTTTATACATTTTTATTTGTTTATTATATGATTAAAATATATGAAATATTAATTAAATTTAAATGGAGTGCAAAAGGATATATATTAAAAGAAATATCAAATTAAATCCCTCAGAAATTTCATCTCGTAAAACGAAAATACCATCTCCAAATTTAAATGTACTTTTTAAAAAAAACAATTTAGAAATTCCAATAAAAACAAAAGAAAAAAATATAACTGAAATTCATACTCTTGCAGAAACGATTAAAATTTTAAATCCAAAAATTAAAAAAAGATGTTTATCAAGTAATGGAAATAAAGCAAAAGGAAAAACTGTTGTTAAAAGAAATACTTCATTTGGCAATTTTAATAAAAGAAAAATATCTCAATGTGCATCAACTTCAACAGTCTCTACTTCATATTTTAATGATTCAAAATCAAATGATGAAAACGAAGATTTAATGAATATTGAATTTATTCTTTTAAATATTTTAAATAAATATAAAAATCATCATAAATGTTGTGAAGATTGTTTTCAATGGTTTAAACTATTTGTTTCTAGTAAATTATTTAATTTAAGTTATGTTGATTCACAAGATACAAAAATTTTATGTAAAAATTTAATGTCGTTAATGATGTTTGGAATGCTTGTAAATTATGTTTATTCATTTCAAAAAGATATAAATGATTATAATTATAGTTTATTAATAGATATTACAATATATGTTCATAAAATGTATTTATTATTATGTGAATATTGTATCCAAATAACCCAAAAAAATAATGATGATATTGAAAATAATAAAATCAGAAATCAATCGAAGTTATTATTTACAAATATAGAAACAATGCAAATTAATGATATATTAAATGAAATGAGATATTTATGTAATTATATATCTAATACAATTAATCAAATATTATTAAGAAATACATTTCAAACTCAAGAACTTTTAAATTTATTTAAAAAAATAAAAACAATATCTTTAACGGAAATATACAATTATGTCATATCAATACCAAAATATGAAAAAAGTATGATAAAAAGTATATCTCATTCAAATTTAAGAAATCAAAATTATAGAAAAATTCCAATTCCTTATTTAAAACATATTCCAATAACAAAACTATATACTTTAATATTAGATTTAGATGAAACATTAATTCATTTTATTCCTCAAGGAACAGGAAATAAAGGAATAATTCAATTTAGACCAGGTTTATTTCAATTTTTAGATAATTTATCTCCTTACTTTGAATTAATTCTCTGGACAGGAGCAACACAACAATATGCAGATCCTATAATAAATTCAATTGAAAAGTATAAAAAATATTTTTCTTATAGATTATTTAGAGAATATTCAACTTTCACTAATGGAACATGTATAAAAAATTTAAATAATTTAGGAAGAGACTTATCTAAAGTCATTATTGTTGATGATAAAAGTTGTTCTTTTTCTGCTCAAAAAGAAAATGGAATATTAATTAAACCGTATTTTGGTGATGAAAATCAAAATGATTATGAATTAATTGAATTAATACCTATCTTATTAGGCATTATTAAAGATAGTTCAGGTGATGTTAGACAGGGAATAAGAAAATATAAATATGAAATTATAAGGAAAATATCTCCAAAAAGTCCAAATCCAAATATTTTGATTGAAGTCAATCAATAATTTATTATATTTTTTTATTTTTTATTATATTTATTTTTAAAAAATTTATATATTAAATTTATAATTTTTATAATTATATATTTTTTTATTATATATTATTCTGAAATTAACTTATTTTCTTTTAAGATTTTCATAAATTTTTTTTCATTTTTGAATTTGTCATAATGTTTAATTGGCAAAAGTTTTGAATTAGTTATAATTTTTGGAAGAGGTTTAAACTTATGAGATAATATTTGAGAATCATTTTTAATTAATATATTTTTAAAATTATTAGATTTTTTTTTATATTTTTCAATGGTTATTATAGGATGAACTATATCACAAACTCCTTTCCAAAAAGTTATAACTTGATTTAAATGAGTAATTGTATTTATTAATCTTTTATCAGAACTGTAATCTTTTTTTTTAAAATTATCATCCATTTTTTTTTTAACATCAAAATAAAATTTTTTTCTCATTAAACATCGAATTTTTGATGAATCATCTTTTTTAAGTTTAGGAACTTCTAACTTTAAATTTAAATTTTTATTCATATAATTATTATGGTTTAAAAGGTATTTATTGCTATTACCATTATAATACTTTTTTATTCTTTTTTTTGATTGAGAATTACTGTCTATAATATTTATTGTTTTATTTAAAGTAATATTTTTATATGAAATAGATTCTCTATAACTATTATTTTTATTTTTAAGTACAAATTTTAAGTTAGATTTTCTAAATGGAGAATTACTATAATTTCTTGAAAGAGATAAATTATATATAGAAGTTAATAAAATTTTTTTAGACTCTCTAAAATTTTTTATATTAACTTTTGATTCAGTCCTTGATGAGTTTAAACTTGTTGTAAGACTTGTTTGTATTTCATGATTAATTATATTTTTTGGAATGGTTAATTTTGTAAAAATTACATTTCTTCTAGGCTTATTAAGTTTAATATATGAATATGACATTAATTTTTATTAAATTAATTATTAAAAGAATAAAAAGTGATTATAATTTTAAAAAATAAATAATTTTAATTACAAGATGCCCAACAATTATTATTTATTCTTTGTAAATCATCATCATAATTTGTATGCACTCTATTTTTATCTATTGGAAATTTATTAAATTTATTAATAGTCCTATAATTTTTATTATTTTCTTCAATTACATTATGAATATCTGTGTCATTATTAATAATATTATATTCCAAATTTTTTTCTGTTATTATATTATTTTCAATTGTATTAAATTTTCCTGTTATATTATTTGAATTATCAATTTTATTGTTTTTAATTCTTATATTATTTCTTTTTTTTTGAAAATTATTATTATTTTTATTATTATTATTATTTATTTTCATTTTATGAAAATCAATACTTGTATAAAATGCACCTCTTTGTTCTTTCTGTTTACTTGAAATATTACTTCGTGATTTAAGTTTTGCGATTGTTTGATGAGTTTTTTTTGCTTTTTCTTTTTCTGAAATATCTGTTGAAATAACACCATTGTTGTTTGTATTATTACTATAAAATATTGTATTATTTTTTTTTTTTTTTATTCTATTTTTTACATTTATTGCTTGTTGTTCATTTTGTAAATTTTTTGAAAATTTGGATTCTTCAATTTTATAATTTGGAAGTGTTAATGAAGGAATTGGTTTTACTGGTATTTGTGTTTTTGGTGTTGAATTATTCTTTTTTTTGTGATTATTTTTACTTAAGTTTTCTTTATAAAATTCATTTTGTTTTAAATTTTCATATAATTTTTGAACTTTTCTTTTTATTAAATTTTTTTCTTCTAATGTATTTTTAGCTGTAAAAATTCTTTTATATTCTTGAATTATAGATGAAATTTGTTGAATATAATCAGATAATTTTTTGTAAATAATTTCATTTTTTGTTATTTGATTCTTTAATATTGTTAATTCAACAAAAAGTTTACTTTTTTCAATGTTTAAATCTAATAAATTTCTTTCATCTTTAATAATTTTATTTCTTAAATCTAAATCATTAAAAGTATTTTCAATGTAATTTATTATTAACTCAAACGGTTCATTTATAAAGTTCCTTAATTTATTAATTAGAGTTAAAATACTCATTTTTTTATTGTTATAGTTAATAATGTCATTTTCATTTAAAATTTTAAAATAATCATAGGAGTTTAATAATAACATAACTAAATCTTCTTTTTTTTCTATTAGAAATGTTAATTGGTATTCAAGTTCATTTTGAATATTAATAAAAATTAAAAAAGCTTTATAAAGTTCCTCATTTATTTGTCCTGATTCTTTGTTAAAATCAATAAAAAATTTTGGGTTGATTTTTTTTAGAATTATTTTTTGTTGGGCTTTTAAATCATTAGATTTTTTATTCTTTTTTTCTATTTGTAATTCACATTCTTCAATTAAGTGATGGATCTCAATAAATTTATTATTTTTTTCTTTATTTGTAATTTTTTTTTTTATTTTTTATATTTTTTTTTCTTCTAATTCTTTATTTCTTTGACTTTTTTCTGTAGGTAATATATGTGTAATTTCACTTTTTAAATCTGTTGAATTATCACCAAAAGCAATTTTATTTATTGTTTTCATTATTTTTTGTTTTTGAAAAAATTAATAAATAATTTAAAATTCTTATTATAATTAACATTTATTATTCATATATTTTATAAAATTGTTTTGGGAGTTAAACAAATTAAAACAAATACTTTTCTTTTTATTTTTTTATACTGTTATACTATTTTATTTTTTGATAGCCTTGACTTATTCTTCATCAATTTTATCCTTTTTTAATAATAATTAATATATTTTCTTTAAGAAAAATTCTTCTAACTAATTGATATATTCAAATTATGTTATCCTCTTTTTTAAAATAAAACATTGAATAACCTTTTCCCATTAAACGATTTTAATTATTTGAGTAATAACACCATATTTCCTTGGAAAACCATCTTTAAATATTAAAAGTTCTTTGATTGCATTTATCAAAAGTTTCTGACAATATTATTGTATTTATTTTATCTCCTATTATGATCAACTTTATCACATTTTTCATCTTTTTGGATTTCTACTAATTTATTGGATCATATCTCTAGACATAAGATATTGAATTTCATTTATTATTGAATATTTTGGCTTTTTTAAAGATATTTTTAAATATGTTGTAAAAATTAAGTAATTTATTATAATATTCAAATGAAAAAGTTATATAGTAAAAAGAAATAAAACAAAATATATTAAAATAAATGATAATTTAAAATAAATAATAATCAAAAAAATATTGATATATGGAAAAAAGAAAAAGCGTAGATACATTTATAAAAAAAAATCAAAATTTTGAGGAAAAAGTAGTAGTGAGAAGAACATCAGATTTATTATTAACTACAAAACAAAATAAAGGTTTAAAATATTTAAACAACCAAAAAAATTCAAAAGAATTACTAAAAAGCCCTTCAAAAAATAAAATAAAAGGATTAATAAATTCAAATACAATATTAGAAAATGAATTTAAGCAAGCTGCTCCAAATTTAAATAAAGCTTTTAAAGATTTTTCTTTTATTCAATTTCAAAATGAATCATATCGTGATTATATGGAAGATCGATTTTCTATATTAATGAATTTTCCAAATGATGATAATGATAAAGCACTTTTTGCAATCTTTGATGGTCATGGAGGAAGTTCAATAAGTGAATATTTATGTGAAAATTTTATATCAGTTTTTTTAAAATATTATCAAAAATATGAAAAACAAAATATAGAAAAAATCTTTCAAAAATGTTTTTCAACTTTAAATGATGAAATAAAAAAAATACCAAAATCAGATGAAATGGGTTCAACAGCAACAATAATTTTTATAACAAAAGAAACAAATCAACTATTAGGTTCTAAAAAAATAATTTATTGTGCTAATGTTGGAGATACAAATTGTGAATTATTTAGTAAAAATAATTGTAAGAGATTGACTTATGAACATAGATGTAGTGATTCGATTGAAGAAAATAGAATAAAAAAAAATAATGGAAATATTATTAATGGAAGAATTGGAGGAAGAATGGAAATTTCAAGAAGTTTTGGTGATTTTAGACTTAAAGATTATGGCTTAATTTGTGAACCTAGTATTAATAAAATGTCAATTAATTTTAATGAAAAATATTTCTTAATTTTAGCTACTGATGGTATTTGGGATTTCGTTAGTGAAGAAGAAATGTTTTTTATTACTATGAATAATAATAATAGTATGGATATTTGCAAATTGATTGTTGATAAAGCTAAAGAAAATGGTTCTACTGATAATATGACTTGTATTATTATTAATTTATAAATATGGTTTTCAATAAAATTTAAAAAAAATAATTAAAAAGCTTTTAATTATATAAATATTTATTAAATTTCAATAAGAAATTAATTTAATTGCTTATGTTTGTTTGTTAGTTCGATTACGATTTTTAATCATAATCATAATTCTTTGTATTTTTTTTTTTTAATGTCTTTTACAATATAAAAAAGTTTCAAACTAACATATAATATATTGCATTAAAAATATGTAAAATATTATATTTTATCTCTTAAAATGATAGAGAAAAATAAAATTTCATCATAAGAATTCAAAAAACAAATTTCGAATTTCTTGTCCAAATTTTGAATAAGATTATTGAATTCTTGTTATTAATAATATTCTTCCGTCTATAATAAATCCAGTGATTTCTATATTATTTCAAGAATTATTTATTTTAATATTTTAATTATTAAATTATAGAAGATAAAAACAATAAATTATCTTTAGGAAAAGAAGAAAAAATAGAAAATAAAGTTTTTTTCTAATATAATTTAAGTAATTAATTAAATATATTTATTATTTTTTATATTTATAATAATTAATACAAACAAAAATAAAAAATTTATTTCTTTCCATGCGCAATTGAAGTTATTTTAATATTTTTAATGGTATTATTTGGGAAAGGATTTTCTCTTCTATTATTATTATTATTATTATTACTAGTCAAGTTATTATTTTTTGAGAAATTATTAACAGTAGTAACATTTGCAATATTAACACTTAAATTATTATTAATATTATTATTAATACTACTTCTTTTATCATAATAAATATCTTTATCTTCTTCATCTTCTGCTAAATTTAAATTTTCAACATTAACATTATGATTATTTTGATTAATTGAATTAATTCCAGTTGGATTTAAATATAAATTATTCATATTTAAATCATCTTCATTATTGTTATTTAATCCTTCTTCAGTATCTAAATTATTTGAACCTGTATTTATTGATTCACAATTTCCATCTAATAATATCTGGAAAACTTTTACTAAATCTGTTCTTAAAGTTTGAATTTCTATTTCATTATAATCACATGAATCTATTTTTTTTATTATTTCATCTAATGAAGATATTAAATTTTCTTTTATATTAATTAATTTTAAGTTTTCTTTTTCTGTTGAATGATATATTTTTTCCATTGATTGATAATATTGTTCTAAACTTTCATTTTCTTGTCTTTGTAAATTTATCATTTGGTTTTTTTCACTTATTTGTTGACTTAACTGTAAATTTTCATCTTCTAATTGTTTAAATTTTTCTTTTAAAGAAACATCATTTGAAGTATCAAAAATTTTTTCACTAATTCTTTTTAATAAAGTAATTTCTTTATCTTTATTAGAAACTATGTCATTTAATTCTTTAATTTTTTCTTCTGAGGATAAAAGAGGAATTGTCTTATCTGAATATTCTTTTCCATTTTGTTCTGCTTCATAAGGAATATAAATTTTATTTCTTGCACTTTGAGTTGAAGGAATTGTTAAATTCATTCTAAAATTAGAAGAATCTTTTTTATAAGATATTTTATTTTCTTCTAAAATATTTTCTAATTCATCAATATAATCATTTCTAACTTGAATAATTTGATTACTTTCAGTTAATTTTTTATTTAAATCTTCAATTTGTTTAAGATAAATATTAATACTTTCTTCTTTTTCTTTTAATCTAGAAGATAAATTATCCATAATATCTCTTTGTTTATATAATAATTTATTATAAGCTTCAACTTGTGCTTTACTATCTTCTATTTGTTCTCTTTCTCTTTCAATTTCCATTAATTTTTGTTCAAAGTCTTTTTCTAACATTACTTGTTTTTCTTGTAAAGCATTTTTAAATTGAGGAGTTTCTTCTAATTTTTGTCCTCCTGTTATCATTTGTAAATTCATAACTTTAATTTTAGCTTCTAATTTTTGTTTTTCATCTCTTTCAATAAATAATTGTCTAGAAGCTCTTTCATAAGCTTTAATAGCATCATTTTTTGCTTTTTCTTCTCTATTTTTTTGTTCTAAAATTTCTTCATTTGAAGCAATTAATTTAGTTTTTTCTTCTAATTCTTTTCTTATTTTTTTCAGTTCATTTTCATATTGATGAATTAAAGCATTATGATCAATATCTTCATTTATTACAGGTCTATTTTTAATATTTTTAGCTCTTTTTGCAAAATTTAAAGTAGATAAACTTTCATTAAAGGAACATTGGGCAGGACTGATAGTAGCAATCATTGTTGTTTTACAATTACCTCCTAAACTATTTTCCAATAATCTAGTTAATTTACTATCTCTATAAGGAATATGTGTTCTTCCTTTTGGATCAGTTAAAGCATTAATAACATTTCCAAGAGCAGAAAGTGATTTATTTATTTTTTTACTTTCTTCTAATTGTTTTCCAGTTGCTCCAGTTACTCTAGTTCTTTCACTTCCTGCTAAATCTACTAAATTTAATCTACCTATTTTTGTTATTTGTTGTCCATTTATTTCATTATCACTAATTAATTGTTCTACTATAATCATAAAAACAGCATGTGATCTACTAGAAACATCATTCATATTTGTGTTAGATATAGCACGACAAGAAGCCCCTCTTTCTAATAAAGCATAAATATCATTAGGTCCTCTAACAGCCCATTCACTTAAATGTTCAACATATAATCCTTTTTTTTTATCTTCCCTAATATTCAAATTTTTATTTGGAGAATTAGGTTTCAATAAGTCAGAAATCATTTCATTATAAATTTGTAAATAAGCAGCTCTAATTATAAATTTAGTATCCCTATTAGAATTACTTTCAATATATTTAAATATATCTTCAATAGTTCTTGGAATAATTCCACGAGAAGAATCTAAATTATCATAAGTAAAACCTTCCATTGTAAATGTTTTACCAGTTCCAGTTTGTCCATAAGCAAAAATAGTAGAATTATAACCTTCTAAAACAGAATAAACAGCAGGTTTTGCAGTGCAATTATAAACTTCTTCTTGTGAAGTATTAATATCAAAAACTTCATCAAAAGTATATCTATGCATTTGGAACATTTGAGGTGATTGAACCCATTCTCTTTGTCTTCCAGCTTCATCTAATTCAGCTCCTATATATTCTACTAATGAAACACTTTTATTTTCTTTATTTGTTAATGCTATAGAACGAAATGGAATTCCTTTTTCCATTTCTCTTGTTAATGCGGGACGAATTCTTATTGCTACTCTCATATTATCTGTTGTGTTCTGAGAATTTAATTGAGTTGATATTGTATTTTGACTTTGAAAATTACTTGTCATTGGAAGTTGTTGAGATGATAATGTTGGAGGCTTTACTGTTGAAGGAGTTGATTCTGAAAGAGATGATGGTATTGATTTCATTTTTTTTATTTTAAAAATTATTGAAAATAAAAAAATAATTTTCATATTTTCCTCATTTGATAATTATGGGAAAATAAGAGAATATACTTTTTCTTTAAATAATTTTATGAATGCAAAAAAATTCGATTCCAATTTGAAAATAATTGAATATTTATCTACATTCATTTTTTTATTAAATATTTTTATCTTTAATCTTTTTAGTATATCTCAATCATATTTTATTCTTTAAAAAAATTAAAAATAAATTTTCATAACAAATACAAAAAAAATCATTAAAAATAAAAGAATTTATCTACTATAAATGTAAAAATAAATAAAATAACTTTTTAAAAAATGAATTTCTCCAAATTACTTTTCATCTCTTTAATATTCATGGTGTCCTCAAAAAATTTAGTACTTATAGGTGATTCTCGTTTTTGTGGAATAGCATATGATTTATTGAAAATGCCTTACACCTACCACAACGCAGTATATGGAACAGGATCTTACATTGTAAGTAACTCTCCTAAAAATTACCAAGGATTTAGTGTGAAAGCAATTGCAGAAGTTGGAGCATCTCATGTTACATTCACAAATTCTAATAAAGGAGTGAATAAGGGTGTGAGTACTATTCTTGGGACTTCAAAAGCAGGAACAATTGTTTTGTTATGGCTTGGTGTTAATGGACTTAATAGTGATGGAACTTATAATTATTATCAAAGTTTAGCTTCAAAATATAAAAATTTAAAATTTTATGCAGTTTCAGTTACTGGAGTTGTTGAAAGTAAAGCTAAAATTTCTAATGCAACAATTAAACAATTTAATGCTAATTTAAAAAGTAAAATTCTTTCAAGTCGTCTTTCTAATTTGAAATATAAAAATATTTTGAAAAAAGATGATCCTACTCAAATTTATAATTCTTCTACTAAAAAAGTCGTTTTAAGTGTTAATGCTGGTACTATGGATGGTTTAGGTCTTCATTATCATAATGCTGGAAATAAAGCTATTTTTAATGCAATGCTTGCAGGGTTGAAATAAATGATTTTTAAATAATAGTTTTCTTTATTAAATGTGAAAAAGATTTTATTTAATTTTTTATTTCATGAAAATTATAAGATTAGATTAAATAAAAAAATAAATCAATTTATAATATAATTATATATAAATAGTATTGGAAATTAAAAAATAATATTCTAATTATCAAATATTAGATTATTATATAATCTAAAGATATACCTAAACTAATTTTAAATATTGAAAAAAAAAATTTTTATTAATCATAATTTAAAAGTTTTAATTTTTTCTTTTAAACAATTTTTAAAAAAGGAATATAAAAGATTAAAAAATCCTTATATATTCAATATAATATATACTAAAATCTTGTAATTTCTAATTATTTATTTTTTCTTTATGATAATTTTTTATCTTCAATTTTATTGTGAATTATAATAATTAATGTTAATGAAAATAATATATATAAAAATTATCTCTCCTATCTTTTGATTATTAGTTGGCTTCCTCATAACAATATAATGAAAAACATAGATTATTTCAAAATTATATTAAATATAAAGGAATAAAAGATGAATGAATGTTATAAGTGATAATGATATTTGGAAAATTATCCTTCAATCAAAAATTTTATTATTTCTTCTATTATATAAGAACTTTTTTCTTTTTAAATCAAAAAAAAATTTTTAATTATCTTCAATTCTATCTATATAGATTAACACAATAATATTATTTAAAAATATTTTTCCTCACTACAATAAATTATTTTCTCTTTGAAAAAATTAATATAATTAAAAATAAAGAAAATAAATAATTTCATTAAATGCCTCAACTGATTATTTTTAATTTTTTTTTCATTTTGATTAATAATAATAATCAACAAGTTCTCCTG
>JAEEGK010011613.1_pt1 | contig 20091 bp, 9 predicted proteins | sample 8958771 | NCBI WGS metagenome assembly JAEEGK01 (sample SAMN16246547, study PRJNA631951) | gut metagenome | biome: gut microbiome; feature: rumen; material: SC-attached | host: Bos | place: Iran: Karaj | collected 2018-10
GCCTCCGCCCCGCCCCGGCCACCAGCCTCCGCCAAGCAGCTACCGCCTTTTCGGGGCGGTGGGGGTGAGGGGGTGATCGATGTAGAGTTTCATGAAGAAGCCGCCGACGACGCTGCGGGCTTGCATGCCGACGAAGGTGGGGACGTCGGTGTTGACCCAGTCGCCCATGGGGATGCGGTCGGGGGTGTCGTTGTAGAAGCGGTACACCGGGAGCATGAATTTACGGAACTCCTCGACGCTGGGGGCCATGGCTCCGGTCCACAGGATCCAGTCCGTCTTGGTGTAACCCATGCGGCTGTCCAGCGGCACTCCGTAAGGGTTCTGCTTGCGAAGATAATATTTCAGCTCGGTAGATACCACAGCGTCCCCGAACACATTGAGCCCCAGCACCTTATCCCACACCAGATTGTATTTCTGGCTCCAGGTGTCCTCGGCGTCGAAAGCCAGGCGGTAGTGGTCCTCCTCGAAAGCACGCGCCTTCCAGTCGCGGGCCATATCCACCGCGTAATCCATGAACGCCTTGGCCTCGTCGGCCTTGCCCAGCTGGCGCGCCATCATAGCATACGCCGCCACGCCCAGGATGGACTTCGCCGAAAGGTTCACGTTACGCGCCATCTTGCCCGCGAAGTCGTCGGTGCAAAGCTGATTCTCGGGATCGCGGCCGTACGAAAGGGCGTAGAGAGCCCACTTCGTAAGGGAAGCCCAGTGCAGCTGCGCGAAGGAAGGGTCCGGGCACTGCTTCACGATGGCCGCGGTCAGCAGCAGCATGTTTCCGCACTCCTCCAGAGGCATCCAGTCGCCATAGTGCTGGCCGTAGGCATCGGGATAGACGCCCACGTCGTGGGGCGCCCAGATCTTGTTCCATTTGGGCCCCTCGGCGTAGTCGAAGATGAACTCTACCAGCGCCTTGGCAATCTCGGTGTTATAGCGGAGGAACAGAGGGATGGAAGGATAGGTGACATCCACCGTACCCGCGCATCCGTTCGAGAAATTCTCTTTGGAGATGAAGTACATCTTCCCTTCGGGGGATGCAACCAGCTTGTGGGCGGCGACGGCCTGCCTGTATGCGGTGGCGCAGAGGTCGGCGTATTCCTTCCCGCCCGAGGCCTGGGCCTCCTCCAGCAGACGGTGGTCGAAGGCGGAGAGGCGGTCCCCCAGCTTGGGCCAGGCCTTCGCGGCCTTGGCCATCTCCTTGGTGATGGTATTCTTGCCGTCGGCATTCCAGAACGGGCGCAGAGGGGTGCCGAGGAACTTTATGGAGTAGATGTCGTCGTAGGCGAGCATCAGCACCTCTTCCTCCTCCTTGCGGACCTTGCCCAGATCCATACACCACACCAGGGCGGCGTCCTCGGTCACGAAATTGGCGGATGCCACCAGCTTGTTCTTGCCGAAATACTTGCCGTCCACCTTTCCGGAAGATGTGAAACTCTTGCGCGCGACCTCTGCCTTGGTCATAGCGAGGGTTCCCTTGCCGGATACGGGGGCCATATAGAAGTAGCCCCAGTCGATGCGGCGGTCGTCGCCGCGCACCTCCAGAACCTTCTGATCGTGAGTGCCGACGCGGAGGTACTTGACTCCGTCGGCAGCGCCGCTTTCCATAACCACCGGCACCACCTCGATGTTCACCGCGATGCGGGGCGACACCTCGTAGTAAAGCTGCACGTCGTGCTTCTTCTTATCGATGGATTCAGCCTTGAAGCTCACGTAGTTGACCGGGCGCGCGAGGTACTCGATGTCGTCGAGCAGCAGAGGAGCCACAAAGCTCATCTCCACACGCACGGGGCCGCACTCGAAATCATAGACGGTGCTGGTGGGCAGCACGTTGACTCCCACCTGAGTGGCCGCGGCATCGAACACCACGGGCCCCTGGTCGTTGTAGAACGCGGCCGAGGGCTGTTTGCGTGGCTTGCGCCCGCGCATAGGGTCCGGGGACAGCGTTTCGTTTCCGAGCAGGCGATAGACAACTCCGTCAACCCTTACTGCGGCAAGCATAGGCTGCTTTCGTCCGGTCCAATGGCGGGTCATATCGCCGTAGGCTTCATCCGTAAAACTCCATACGGAGAAGTAGGGATCGACGGTGACCAGCGGATAGGCCGGAGCGCGAAGGTCGTTCTGGTAATCGGTAGGGGCTCCCGAGAGCGATGCTGAGCAAAGCAGCGTGGCAATGCCGAGTAGGATTTTTTTCATAATATGATATCGATGATATAGTCGGTACTACAGTCAGCGCCGGCGGGGATGCTGACGCTGAAGTCCTTGCGGGTCTTCTTGTATTTGAGGGGCGCGCCGGTAGCGAACTCCACGCACTTGCGGGCCTTCAGCTTGAAGGGCAGGGTGATGACCCCGCCTTCCGGCATCTGCATAACGTGCAGATAGATATGGCCTTCCTTGTGCGTGAGCACGCCCCAGGGCTGAGGTTTGAGCATGGTAGCGCGGGTGCCGTAGATACTCTCGCCGTTGGCGGCCATCCAGCGGCCTATCTCCGCGAGGCGGCTTACGCTCTCCTCGGGGATGCATCCGTCCGGCTGGGGGCCTACGTTCAGCAGCAGGTTCGCATTGCGGCCGGCGGTCGCGAGCAGTATGCGGATGATTTCGGGGACGGATTTCCAGTTTTCGTCCTTGATATCGTATCCCCAGCTCTTGTTCATTGTCTTGCAGGTCTCGAGGGCCAGCTCGGTGCTGACGTGCGAGGTGCGGCCGTATCCCGCGGAATTCTCGCCGGGGATGTCGCGCTCGAACACCTGGATATCCTCCCCGGGGATGGGCATGCGGTGGTGGTTGTTCGCCACCAGGCAGGAGGGCTGGAGGGAATGTATGAGGCGGTAGATACGCTCGTATCCCCAGTCGAAATCAATCTTCATCTCCTCGCCGGGGGCGGGCTTGTGGATCTTGGCCCAGTCGCCGTCGAACCAGATGCAGCCGATGGGGCCGTAGTTGGTCAGCAGCTCGGTAATCTGAGCGCACATGAAATCCAGGTAATCCGCGTACATCTCCCTCTCCTTCTGGGTGTGGGCTATGGCAGGGTCGCGGGGATAGTCGCTGCGGCCCCAGTCCAGCAGGGAGTAGTAGAAATTCAGTGTCATCCCCTGCCTGTGGCAGGCATCCGCGAGTTCCTTGAGGATGTCGCGGCGGAAGGGGCTGGCGTCCATTATGTCATAGTCGGTGGCGGCGCTGTCGAACATCGAGAACCCGTCGTGGTGGCGGGAGGTGATGGTGATGTAGCGGGCGCCGGAGGCCTTTATCTGGGCCACCCACCTGTCCGCATCGAATTTGGAGGGATAGAAGCCGCCGGGCAGCTTGGAGTACTCCTTATAGGGTATCTTGTCGATGTTCATCACCCACTCTCCGCGGGCGAGCATGGAATACACTCCCCAGTGGATGAAGACGCCGAACTTGTCGTCGCGGAACTGCTCTTTTGCAGCAGCGGTTTCGGGGGCGGGAACATAGCCCTTGATGCCCTCGTCTATATTGCCGGATGCCGCCGAAAGGGTGTTCAGCGTCATCAGTGCGGATATCAACAGTGTACAGATCATAGGTTATTTGCGAGTTAGGGTGAAACCGCCGTTGGTGTTGACCTTGTTAGGATTTGCCTGGTAGATGACATCGTAGTCGGTATTGATGTCGGAGGCGGCGGGAGCGGCGCTGGCACAGACCGCGCAGGTAATGCCGATTATCAGATTGGCTCCGGAAGAGGTGCCGGGCAGATACTGCTTGTTGGGCTGGTCGTAGTTCAGGGTGGCGAAGTCGCCGCTTACATTGAACCAGAGCCAGGTGTAGTTCTGGCTGGCGTGGATGGGCACGGGAACGAAGTTCCAAGGCTGGGCCATCCAGCCCGTGGCGCATTCGGGAATGAAGCAGACGTAGGGATAGCCGCTCTTGCCGTTGGAGACAGCCTGGGCCTTGCGCTCGTCGAGGAAGAGACCGAAGCGGACCGAGCGGTTGTCGTAGTCTATGGCCACGGTGGCGTCGGCCACGGCATCAAGATACAGGCCGCTGAGCCCGAGCTGGTTGGTATAGCTCTTTCCATCGAGGTCGGAAAGGGTTTCACCGTACTTGGCGTCGCCTATGTTGACCTCGAAGGTTATATCGGCCGCAGCACTTGCGACTGCGGTATTCTTGCTGAAGCGCTGGGTGCGGAAGCTCCAGGCGCCCTTGAAGTCCTTGGGCTCCAGCTGCACCACGGTCAGTTTCGATCCGTCGGAAAGGTCGAACTGCTGGCTGCGGGGCTTGCCGGTGGTGTTGGCCGTCCAGTTTATGTCGCTGCCGCCTATGGTCTTGCTGCCGGCGGCATCCGTAACCCAGATGGTGGTGTTGGCTCCTCCCACGGTGAAGCTCTTCTCCAGAGGAGCGGATTCGAGGCCCCAGGAGTCGTAGGCCTTGATTTCGAGGCTGTAATCCCCTTCTTCCAGATTGCCGAAGGAGAAGCTGTAGCTGCTCTTCATCATCGAAGTCTGGGGGCTGCGGTAGAAGTCGGACATTATAAGCTTCGAAGCAACTATGGAACCGCCCTTGCGCAGGGTGTAGCCGTAGTGATGCACGAATTCGTCGTCGGTGCCCGCCGCCCAGGTAGCGGTAACGGGAGCCGATCCGCCGCTGACGCTGCCGCAGACCACGTCGAGGGTGGAGAGCGAAGGAGCGGTGTTGGCAGCGCTCAAGGCCGTGTGATTATACTTGTCCAGATGCGAAAGGTCGGAGGCCGGAGGAGCTATCTCCCAGGGCTGTCCGATGACTGTGGAGCGGTAGAAGTCCATCCTGGTGGCACGCATGAATCCGTTCACGTCGAACTGCACCAGAAGGCCCTCGGAATACTCCCCGGCATCCTTCAGCACCGTATTGCTGGACTTGTTCTCGTAGTCGCCGCCCTCGAAGGCCATATAGCTGACGGAGGCGCAGCCCATAGAGGTGAACTTGCCCTGCCATATGCTGCGGGGGTCGTTCAGGGGGAAGTGGAGATGCCCGCTGAAGGTGACCACCTGAGGATACTTGTTCAGGATGTCGGTGAGCGTGCTTGTGTACCAGTAAGTGCCGAGGGTGCTGCCGTAAACCGTGTTGTAGATCATAGGGTGGGTTATCACCAGCACGTAGCGGTCGGGATCGGCGGTGGTGATCTCCTCCAGCACATTGTCCAGCCAGAGGGTGGAATTGGCATCGTAGAGCACTGGGTTGGCATTGTTGGGGGTGATGCCTACGATGTGGTAATCCCCCACCACGCAGTGCCTGCATTCGAAGTTCCTGCGCATTGTCTGGTCCTTGTCGGTAAGGAAGTAATCATCCCCGAGAATAGTGTGGAAAACGGCGTTCTGGCTCACAGTATTGGTGCTCCAGTTGCAGCCCGGGTTCATATCGTGGTTGCCCACGGTGTAGATCATAGGTACCTTCACCGGATCGAAAACTCCTTCGTAGAGGCTCTTCAGGGTGGATATCTGGCCGGTGTTGGTGGTGTTGATGAGGTCTCCCACGAGCATCACTGCATCCAGGCCGTCGGGGTCCTTCTCGGCCGCACGGTTCTTGAGCTGGGTGAGCGCGGAGGTGAATTTGGCCTCCGAGCCGTAGCCGTTGCCAATGTGCACGTCGCTCATGGCCGCGACCGAGAACACTATCTGGTTCTCGTCGAAGGCCGTAGGAGTCTCGATGCTGGAGACGGGAATGGTGAGCTTGGTGCCGTTGTTGAGCACGATTATCAGGTTGTTCCCTTCGACATAGGCGCTGCGGAAGATGGAATCTCCCCCGCCGGAGCCCGAGCCGGAAGTGGCTTTTTCGAGCCTGGTCCAGGTGGCGCCTTCGTCGTAGGACACCCACCAGTAATCATCTTCTATCTTGACCTTGGGAGTGATGCCGTTGGTGCCGTTCTTGGCGGAAGCGGGGATGCGCTTGCCATTTTCGTCAAGCAGGAAGCTGCCGCCCCAGGTCCAGTAGAGCACGCCGCCTACTTCGGCTACGCCAATCTTGCTCTGGGTGCCTTCGGACGGGAATATGCGCACGGTGCCGCCTTTGCGGTAGGTGATTTCCCAGCCGGCCTTGCCGCCGTCCTCTATGGCGCGTATGCCGACCACGACGTCTTGGTTGTCGATTGCATTGAGTGTGACTTTCAGGGCGGCGATTTCAGAATTGATGCCGGAAACCTGTTCCTGAATAGTCCTCACTTTCTTTTCCAAATCCTCGATCCTTTTCACGAGGGCGCTATCGTCATAGCCGCTGCAGGCATAGAGCGCAGCCGCCAACGAAAAGCACAGAAAGATGCGGAATATTTTCATAAGCTTTAGTGGTTAGTTTTTATCCGATAAAGTTAGCAAAAAATCCCGAAAAATCATTAAATTTGGAAATATGAAAAAGCTGATAACACTACTTGCAGGCCTTCTGTGCCTGGCATCTTCCCTCTCCGCGCAAAAAGCCGGATACGTCGATCCCTTCATAGGCACTGCCGGCATGGGCCATACCTTCCCGGGAGCCTGCGTGCCCTTCGGCGGAGTGCAGCTCTCCCCCGACACCGACATGATCCCCCACAACATCCAGGGGAAGTACCAGCCGCGCACATACGAGTACTGCGCAGGCTATCAGTACGACGACAGCACCATAGTCGGATTCAGCCACACCCACTTCAGCGGCACCGGCCATTCCGACCTGGGAGATATTCTGATAATGCCCGGCACAGGCGAAGTGCAGCTGGTGCCCGGCACGGCGGAGGATCCCGACAGCGGATACCGCCAGCGTTTCAGCCATTCCACCGAATCCGCCGGGGCAGGCCATTATGAGGTCACCCTGCAGGACAGCGGCATCAGGGCGGAACTCACTGCTACCCCGAGGGTCGGAGTGCACCGCTACAGCTTCCCCGGAGCGGACGGGCACATAGTGCTGGACCTCGACCACGGCATCTACAACTACGACGGCAAGACGCTTTGGGCGGAGGTCCGCGTAGTAAGTCCCACGCTCATAACGGGTTACCGCATCACCAACGGCTGGGCCCGCACCAACTGGACCTACTTCGCCATCAGCTTCAGCCAGCCCATCACGGACTACGGCTACAAGGACAAGGCCCCCATCTACTACAAGGGCGGATACAGCAAGTTCCCCCAGTATCATAATTTCCCGGAGATGGCCGGGCGCAAGCTGGCTGCCTGGTTCAAGTTCGACACCGCGGCCAATCCTGAGCTCACCGTCAAGGTGGGCATCTCCGCCACCGGCACTACCGGGGCCCTCAAGAACCTGAAGGCCGAGGCGGAGGGAAAGAGCTTCGCTCAGATACGATCCGAGGCCGAGGCAGCCTGGGAAAAAGAGCTTTCCTGCATAGAAATCGAAGGCAGCGAGGCGGAGAAGAAGATGTTCTACACCTCTCTCTACCACACTATGATAAATCCCTCGGTGTATATGGATGTAGATGGCCTCTACCGCGGCCTGGACCACGAACTCCACAAGGCGGAAGGCTTCACCAACTACACCGTCTTCTCGCTCTGGGACACCTACCGGGCGGAGCACCCCTTCCTGGCGCTGGTCAAGCCCCGTCAGGCGGAGGATATGATAGCCTCGATGCTCAAGCATTACGAGCAGAGCGCCCACGGCATGCTGCCCATCTGGAGCCATATGGCCAACGAGAACTGGTGCATGACCGGGTACCATAGCGTGAGCGTGCTTTCCGACGCAATCGCCAAGGGCCTGAAGATCGATGCCGGCGAGGCCCTGAAGGCAATGGTATCGACCTCCAACGTGCCTTGGTACAGCGGGCTGGGAGAGTATATCAAACTGGGCTACGTGCCCCTCGACCGCACATCTACCGCAGCCAGCAACACCCTGGAATATGCCTACGACGACTGGACCATAGCATCCGCCGCAGAGCGCCTGGGGAATACCGAAGTCGCCAAGAAATACCTGCAGCGCGCAGGGTACTGGAAGAACGTGTTCGACCCGTCGCTGGGCCTCGCGAGGCCGCGCTACACCGACGGCAGCTTCAAGTCCGAATTCGACATCAAGCAGACCGTGGGCCAGGGTTTCATCGAGGGTAACTCCCTCAACTACTCCTTCCACGTTCCCCAGGACGTGCGCGGGCTGATGAAGGCCATGGGCGGGGACAAGCGCTTCGTCGCCAACCTCGACGACCTATTCGGCAGCGATCTCCCCGAGTATTGCTACGCCGACAACGAAGATATTACCGAGGATTGCCTGCTGGGCGGATATGTCCACGGCAACGAACCCAGCCATCATATCCCCTACCTCTATGCCTGGACCTCCCAGCCCTGGAAGACGCAGTATTGGCTGAGGGAGATAATCGACCGCTTCTACAAGCCGGAGATACGCGGCCTGGGCGGCAACGACGACTGCGGGCAGATGAGCGCCTGGTATATTTTCAGCGTGCTGGGATTCTATCCCGTGTGCCCCGGCACCGACCAGTACGTGCTCGGAGCCCCCTATCTCCCCTATGCCAAGTTGCAGCTAGATAATGGCAGGACCTTGGAAATCAAGGCCCCCGGCGTGAGCGACAGCAAGCGCTACGTCAAGTCCGTCAAGCTAAACGGCAAGCCCGTCAATAATATGTATCTTACGCACTCTCAGCTGCTGGAAGGCGGCACCTTGGAGTTCGTGATGGCCTCCAAACCCAACAAGCGCCGTGGCATCGCGGCGGACACCAAACCGTATTCGTTATGAGAAGAGTCCTTTGCACGCTGGCACTGCTCTGCGCAGTGAATGCCCTGGCCCAGGAACGCCTGGTGGATTATGTGAATCCCTTCATCGGCACCGACGGCTTCGGGAACGTCTATCCCGGGGCGCAGATCCCCTTCGGAGGCATACAGATAAGCCCGGATACCGACGATTTCGACTATGACGTGGCCGCCGGCTACAAGTACAAGCGTTCCACCATAATGGGATTCAGCCTTACGCACCTAAGCGGCACCGGCATTCCGGACCTGGGAGATTTCCTCTTCGTGCCCGGCACCGCCAAGGAGTCCCGCTTCAGCCACGAGCGCGAGAGCGCATCTCCCGGATACTACGGCGTGGACCTGCTGGATTACGGGGTGAAGGCCGAGATGACCGCCGCCTGCCGCAGCGGAATCCTGCGTTTCACCTATCCTGCCTGCGATTCATCCTATGTGGTGATAGATCTCGACCATACCCTGCGCTGGAAGTGCGAGTGGTCTTCGGTGCGCCTGCTGGACGAGTACACCATAATCGGCAGCAAGGTAGTTGCCGGCTGGAATCCGGACCGCCGCGTGCATTTCGCAGCGCGCTTCTCCGAGCCCATAAAGGATTTCCTGATCCTTCAGGAAGGCAAGCCGGTAATCTATAACACCAAGCGCTTCCGCAGTTCGCTGGAGGCCTGGGGTCGCGGCCTGAAGGCCTGCGTGAAGTTCCCTACCCGCGAGGGGCAGCAGGTGGTCGTAAAGGTCGCCGTTTCCGCCGTGGGCACCGACGGGGCACTTAAGAATCTATCCGAAATCGAGGGCCTGGGCTTCGAGGAAGTCCGCAGCCGGGCGGAGGAGCTCTGGGAGAAGGAGCTCGGCAAATACGAGCTTGACCCTTCCTGCGACCGCAGCACCAAGGAGACCTTCTACACCAGCGTCTATCGCACCGCCCAGCATCCCTTCGTATTCCAGGACGTGGACGGCCGCTTCCTTGCGCACGACAAGACCATAGGACAGGCCGAGGGATTCACGAACTATACCACCTTCTCGCTCTGGGATACCTACAGGGCCTTCCATCCCCTGCTGAACCTGGTGAACAAGCCCCTGCAGGCGGACATCGCCAACTCCATGCTGGAGCACTACGACAAGAGTGCGGAGCACATGCTTCCCATCTGGAGTTTCTACGGCGGGGAGACCTGGTGCATGATAGGCTATCACGCCTGCTCCGTGCTGGCGGATATGATGATGAAGGGCGTGCCGGGCTTCGACTACGAGCGCGCTTTCCAGGCCATGAAGGCCACCGCCACCAATCCCCACTACGACTGCATCCCCGAATATACCGAGCTCGGATACGTACCCTTCGACAAGGAGAAGGAGTCCGTCTCCAAGACCCTGGAATATGCCTACGACGACTGGTGCATAGCCCAGGCCGCCAAGCTGCTCGGGCACGAAGAGGATTACGAGTTCTTCCTTAAGCGTTCGGGCAACTGGAAGAACCTGGTGGACCCCGAAACGCTCTACACCCGCGGGCGCGATTCCGAGGGCAACTGGCGCACGCCTTTCGCCCCCATAGCCTATCAGGGGCCCGGTTCCGTGAATGGCTGGGGGGATATCACCGAGGGATTCACGATGCAATATACATGGACGGTTCCTCACGCGTTCGACGAGTATATGGCCATAGCCGGGAAGAAGTTCCTGCGCGACCGTCTGGACAGCATCTTCAAGCTCGAGATGAGCGACGACATTCCGGGCGCCCACGATATCTGGGGCCGCATCGGAGGATACTGGCACGGCAACGAGCCCTGCCATCATGTGCTGTATCTGTACAACAAACTTGGTAAGCCGGCCGAGTGCCAGAAGTGGGTGCGCTATGTGGCTGATCACTTCTACGGCAACACTCCCGACGCCCTTAGCGGCAACGACGATTGCGGGCAGATGAGTGCCTGGTATCTGTTCAACTGCCTGGGATTCTATCCCGTATGCCCCGGCAGCAACGAGTACGAGTTGGGTTCACCCTGCGTCCCCGGCGTCAAGCTCCACCTTTCAGATGGCGGTGTGCTGACCGTGCGCACACGCAACTGGAGCCCCTCGAACGTGTACGTGAAGGCTGTCTACCTCAACGGCGTCAAGCTCAAAGGCACCACCATCCGCTACCAAGACATCAAGGACGGCGCGGATTTGCTGTTTGTGATGAGGTAGTTTGTCAGCTGTAATTATTTCGTAACCAGATATCGAGGAACTTGTCCGGAATCAAGAATACTTTTTCGTTCTTGGGTCCCTGGATGTCATAGGTTATCAACTGCATATCCAAGAGCGTCCTCATCGCCTTCTGGACCGAACTTGGGGAAGAAAGGGCGTGCTTCTTAACGAAAGCGCCCGATGTCAGACGGCTGGCCCTGCCAGTTTTTGCAATCGCAATCAGCAACTGCTTGGCAGATATTCCCATACGGGCCAAGGTTTCACCATAGACGTAGGTATTCTCTTCCAGAATGCTTTTGATGGCGGAATCGATCCTATCGCAGGTAACTTCGCTCCCTTCTTCGGAATAAGAGAAAATATCGTGGAATACCTTGTGCATATAGTATGTACAACCGTCCAAAAGGTCATAGCAATAATGAGCGGTTTCAACGGATATCCGTATGCCTGCATCTTTGAAATTCCTGACCACAAAACCGGCATATTTCTCCCTGTCGATCCTTTCCAGATGCAATGGCTTAGCACTATTGTAGAAAGGCCGGGCGTACGAAGAAAACATCTGCTCAAGTATGTGCCGGTTGCTTCCGGAAAAGATGAAGCAACAATTGTTCATGGCCTGGATGTGAGTCCTGAGCAGAGCCTCGACGTTCTTTTCGGGATATGAGGCAATCTGCTGGAATTCATCAATGGCGAATATGCAGCGTTTGTCCGCTTTTTCCAGGTACGAGAATATCTCCTCCAGAGTTAGTTCCGGACTGTATATGTCCCCCAGCTGCAGATTGACCTTCGGAGCACCGGTCACGGGATCGACGCTGAAACCGGCAGCGATGGACTTTATGGTTCCGAGGAATAGGGACAATGCCTTCTTTTCTCCCGGGACAAGCGTTTTGTAAATCTCCCTTCCCAGAGCAAAAACAAGTTCCTTGAGTGTCGAGGTCGAAAAAATATCACTATAGAAAGTATAGTATTTGCCCTTGATCACATCCTGTTCGAAAACGTGACGGATGAGCTGTGTCTTCCCCATCCTTCGGGAAGAAGTAAGCAGGATATGACTACGGTTCTCAAGAGCGACGATTATCTTTTCCGTCTCCTGCTCCCTATCGCAGAAGTACCTCTCAGGTATTAAGCCGGTTATGAAGAAAGGATTGATCATTTGATTTTGTTTTTCGCAAATATATAAGCTTTTACGCAATTATCCAAATTGGATAATCCGTTTTGGATAATTTTGCCGTTATTTGTCAAAAAAGAAGCCGGCCCATATGGGTCGGCTTCTTAATATGAGAACTAGAATCAGTTGCGTACTAGCAGGAATCCAGGATTGTCAGCAGTATTGACGTTGCACTGATGTATTACGTCGTATGATGTGGTGTTGACAGATGCGAAATCCGCTGCGGTAGGTGTGGCCGACTTACAGGCGCAGAATGACATTCCCAGAACGTCCTTTCCGTCCATCTTTCTCCAGTCGGCTTTTCCGTAGTGCATATTGCTCAGGTCATCAACCGTGAACCACAACCATCCATAATTAGTGCCGCCGTTGAACGGGAAAGGACAGAAGTTGTAAGAAGTCCAACCACTGCCAAGTTCGGGCAGCATGACAAGGTAATCGTATCCAGCCTTGCCGGTATTTACCGCCTGTGCCTTGTTTCCATTGAAGAAGATACCGAAACGATAGCTCTTGGCATCATAATCCACCTCCGCATACGCTTCTGCAACATAGGTCTTTACAAGACCGGCGACGGTGAGGTTGTTCGTAATATCCTTTGAGCCGTCATTGGCTGTAGTGCCTTGTGTCGTAGTTCCAATGGTAAGAGGAATAACCTGTGCGTTACTGTTAGCTGTGAAGCCCAGATTCTTGTTTGAGGCAAAGAGCTTGGTAGTAATTGTCCAGGATCCGGCAAAGTCCTTGACCTCAACCTGAGTGACCGTCAGCTTACTGCCGTTAGTGAACTCGATAGTTGCGGTACGAGGTTTACCGGTGGTGTTGGCTTCCCAAGTAACAACCTTATCCTTTGCACTGTAAGTAAGGAAGGCTTCGGTCTTGTCGGTCTCATCGCCAAGGATGGCACGATAACCGGCGACATCCTTCTTCCAGATTTCAACCACTTCCACATGATCGGGCACGCGGACCTTTACGTTAACGACGCAGGTAGCAGTCTTACCTCCATCGACGGTCGTTGCCGTGATGTTTGCCTGACCCTTTGACTTGGCAGTAACCTTGCCTGAGGCATCGACGATGGCAATATCTGGTTTATCAGTAGTCCATGTAACTGCTTGGTTGGACGCAGTCCCAGGTGATACCGTAGCCACAAGTGTGATAGCTTCATCTTCAACCAATTCGACAGAGTCCTTGTTTAAACTAACGGATTCAACAGGCACAGCCGTAACTGTTACAGGGCATTCGGCCGTGAACTTACCGTCGCTGGTAGTAGCAGTAATGGTGGTTGTACCGACGTTCTTTCCCTCAACCAGACCTTGGCTGGTCACGGTGGCGATATTCTTATCCTTGGTTGCCCAAGTGACTGCTTTGCTCGTAGCATTATCCGGTACAAGGACAGCTGTCAACTCAGCAAAAGCATGGTGTTGCAATGTGAGCGAAGCAGGAGAAATGGAGATGCCCTCGGCTTTAACCACGTTGGCAATCTTGTCTTCCTTCTGGCAAGAACTCACGGCAAATAGCACGAATATGGCTGCTATTGCGAATACAAATAATTTTTTCATAATCGTTCTGTGTTTTAGTCGGCCCAATGTGTGTTGGTCTGTCTCTCATCCACAGGAATATCAAGCACCATCTGATCGAGCGAGAGAGTGCCGGTCTTCCAATAGTGATTGGTTGAACTGCTGCGGTCGACGGTAATTCCCCAACGCTTGTTATTGTAGAATTCGCGTCCGCCTTCGAGCCAAAGTTCGACGCGGGTCTGGAACTGAACCATCTGAAGGGCGGTCATTCCGGACATTCCGCTATAGTTTGCGCAAGTCAGAGTGGGCTGTCCAGCCTTAGTGCGAGCCTTGAGCAGAAGATCAAGTGTTGCCTTGGCATCGACATCCTTACCATCCTGCGCCTGAGCCTCCGCGAGCATGAGATAAGCCTCGGATGCACGGAAGATAATGTTATCGCATTCCATGTGGTTGGTGCGCGCGCTACGACCCTTAGCAATTGTTGCAGCCCATTTCAGGTTGGCATACTTAGGAATAGTGCGAGTATAGATCTTCGTGCCCGCATCATCCGTGATGTAGGTATAGGAGCCTTCGTCGGTAGTGAAGCAATCCTTGCGGAAGTCGTTGTTATCAAGCTTCTCATAGAGACGGTTGTCAATACAAGGAGCTTCCTGGCTGTAACCAGCGTAACCGGGCGCAAACACGTTAGCAAAACTGTTCATGTAAGTGTTGGCATTCGAGCCGTTTACAAAGCCCATGATAACCTCGGGGTTGTTCTCAAGAGTCTGGAAGGCATTGTTTTCGGCCTTCAGTTCCTTTGTTCCAGTGCAATATGCATTCAAATCACCAGCCTTTGCTCCGTAATTAGCTTCAGCAATGAGAGTCGGGAAGTGATCCACGATATCCTGAGCTGCGGTTTTGGCTGTTGTCCATTCGCCAGCCTGGAGAGCGGCACGAGCAAGAAGGAACTGCGCTACGCCGAGATCGATATCATTCGTCACAGCGGTGTAACCTTTGTCCGCATCATCCGCTCCGGCTTCGGTAAGGAGCTCAACAGCTTCTTTAAGGTCGGTAAGGATGAAATCGTAGGTTGCAACGGCAGAGGAGATAGGAGCCGGGGTATTCAAACCGGAAGTCTTATAGATAGGCATTCCTTTCCCGTCCTTTCCTCCTTGCATGTATGCAGGTTGGAAACGTTCCATGAGCTGAATATAGGCATATCCACGCAGAGCGAGGGCCTGACCACGGAAACGAGCAATTTTCTTGCTGGTCTTGGCCGCATCAGCGGTCATGAAGCGAAGAACCTTGTTTGCTGCAGTAAGCTGAGCGCCGCCCATGGCGAAGTAAGGCCAGGTGACACGGGACAGTCTGTAAGTAGCTTCTGCATCGATCTTGTATGCAGTGGCGTGTGTAGAGGTGGCGGTAGCTTCGGTTCCGATTAGAGCATCATTGCCGCGCATGCACATCAGGAAATCCTGATCTACCTGGGAGTTCATATTCATATCAGAATAACCACTCCAACTTTGACCGGCAATATTGAAGTTGGTATTAAGCGTGTTACCAACACCGGAAATAATAAGGTCCTTGGCCGCATCGTCGTCACCTTCAAGGATTTCAGTTACTTCCTCATCCGTAAGCTTGTTTGGATTCGTCACATCCAAAGTGTGACAGGAAGTAAAAACAATAGCTGAAAGGGCTAGAATATTGAGAATATATGTTTTCATAACTAGAAGTCAAGATTGATACCGATGGTAAAGGTTCTCATCGCAGGGAAGATGTATTCATCTACGTCGGCATAACCGCCCTGGATGGACATTGCAGGATCAACCGCAGGGGCTGCTGAAAGCAGGAAGAGGTTGTCTGCAGAAGCAAAGACACGCATACCGCTTACTGCCTTGACACCAAGTTTCTGGAAGAAAGCCTTGGGAGCAGTATAGCTGACCGTGATATTCTTCAGACGAAGATAGGATGCGCTGAAAAGTGCCCTATCGGTGAAGCTCCAACTCTGGTTGGCGGTGGAAGTTCCGGAGAACTTAGTGCCATCACCAGCAGGATACCACTGCATAGGGAACTCTGCGCCAGTGTTACCCGGAGTCCAGGTATTACCCTTAACTCTCTTGGAAACATTCATAGAGCTATACCATGCCGAAGTATTCTTGGTAGGGTTATACAGATACTGTGCGTAGTCACGGAGGAAAAACTTACCACCGAGCTGATATGCAAACTGAGCACTGAAACTCCAATTCTTCCATGTCAGACTTGTGCTGAAACCACCGACAAGTTCGGGAAGAGCATCGCCGACTTCCTGTTTGGTAGCCTCTGCGTAGTTGTTGGTCTTGACCTTGTCGCCGACCTTCTTTCCTGCATACCATGCACTGCCACCAGCTGCAACCCTGTCAGCATCTGCATTGAGGTCTTTCTGCTGAATGGTCTTCCAATAGAGAGGCAAGCCATTTTCATCTATGCCGGCATAACTATACATATAGAGGTTATACCAGTCGCGACCTACACCGCGGAGGAAAGAATGCTGTGACTGTCCGCCGACACCACCTGCCGCCAAGGACCAGCTTTCACCACTACCAGCCTCAAATGTGCCCTTAGGAAGTCCTTCAACCTGTGCGGGAACTGCATCAGCAGGCAGACCAGTTAGAATAGTGTTGTAATGGGTGGCGTTAAAGCTAACATTCCACCTGAGATCGGAAGTGCGGATAACATCGGCATTGATATCAATTTCAATACCGCGGTTGGTAAGTTCGGCGCAATTCTGTTTGATGGTCTTCTGTCCGGTTGCAAGATAGGACAGAGGTTTGTTGAAGAAGGAGTTCTCCGTAACCCTGTTGAAGTAGTCTAACGTGATGTCAACCCTGTTGAAGAGTGTGAGATCAAGACCGAGGTCGAAAGTATTTGTGTTCTCCCAGGTAAGCAGGGTGTTCTTCATAGAGTCCATAGCCATCTTGGTCGTTACAGGGGCACCACCAGCTCCTGTAGTCTCAGCATAGGTTGCGCTGTAAGTCCAAGTGTTGTATGTATCATAGCGACCAACGCCGTTCTGATTACCGATAACACCGTAGCTGGCACGGAGTTTTCCGTTTGTCAGCCAGTCGTGAGCATCTTCCAGGAAGGATTCCGAAGAGAAACGCCAGCCCGCTCCTACACTCCAGAAGTTACCCCAGCGGTTTGCTGCACGGAACTTCGAAGATCCATCACGACGGAAGGAGGCGGAAGCATAGTATTTTTGGTCATAGATATAATTGGCACGACCGAGATACGACATCATACGCTCGACACCCAGCTCATAGCCATAAGAAGGAGCAGAACCTGTCCATGCTCCGAAACGTCCTACGAAGTTGCCGGTTTTCAGGAGGCCGGGATAGAGTTCCTTGTAGGTGCCCCAGCCCACGTACTGCATCGTGTAATCATTGTATTCAGTAAGGGCAATGGCATCCACGTGGTGCTTGCCGAAGTCCTGGACATAGCTGATCCTGTTCTGGATATTGTAAATCTGGTACTGGTACAGACGTTTTCCCCAATAGCCCTTTTCACTCACATAGTTGGATCGTCCTGCAGTGCCGTTATGATAACGGGTCATCATATTGTTGATGAGGTCATAGGAGAAGTCGAACCTGTAGGTAAAATGCTGAAGGAATGGAATTTCAGCATATGTACGGGTATTGAGAGTGCTTACAAGATCCTGACGGATATCGTGTTTGAGAGCATACCAGATATCGGTGGCACCATAGTTTGCGCCGGTAGGGCCAAAAGGAGAATAGCAGTCACCAGCATAAACATTGCGTATCTTTTCACCGTTTGCGTCATAAATAAAGTTGCCGTTTTTGTCATGAGCATAGAACGGGAACATATCGTTTGCACCGTTGACGAAACGAGGAATGGAGCCCTGATTGGAACCAGCGTTACGGGCGCCCCATGCTCCACCCATATAGTCAGTCTTCGAGCGGGTGAATGCCACGTTAGCACCGACCTTGAGCCAAGGGAACAACTGAGCGTTGACGTGAGCACGGCCAGTAATACGGTCGAACTTGGAACTAGGGACATAGGAAGGATCGGAGAGATATCCAACGGAGAAGTAGTGATTCTCCTTTTCATTACCACCACTGGCGGTAATATCGTATTGCTGACGGAAACCAACCTTGAAAATTGCATCCGAATAGGTGTCCGTATAGAGAAGTTTAGCTGCAGGATTCAACTTGCCGTCAAGACCTACAAGATACGCACCTTCAGGAATGGTACCGGAAACCGTAGCATCGGAACCGGTATGGGTGATGGAATCAAAATTAAGTCCGGGAACGCTGTAAGCAAGGTAGTTACCAAGAACATTGCGGCCGAAATTGGTATTGCTTCCTATGTAATCGAAAAGATGCTGGCTAGCAAACTTAGCAGCTTCTTCATGGCTGACATTAGGAGTTTCGATGTTGGTGTAGTATTGACCAGTAGTGTTGTCCAATGCAGGTCCTACGGATCCGTTGGCCGAGAAACGATAAGAGTTGTAGATGCCCTGCCACACATACTCATAGAGATCTTTTGCACTGGTAATCTGTCCATTAGCATAAGTACCAGGAGTATTGACACCGAACCTTGTCTGGAAATTGACCTTGGTCTTTCCGGCCTGTCCCGACTTTGTGGTGACGAGCACGACACCATTGGCGCCACGGGAACCGTAGATGGCAGTTGAAGCAGCATCCTTCAGAACGGTCACGGACGCGATATCCTCAGAACTAAGCTGAGAGAGAGGATTCTCATTCTGAGCGGGAATGCCATCGATTACGATAAGTGCATTGGAATTACCTGCTTCTGTCGAACCGAGACCGCGAACGCGGATACCGGCATCGACACCAGGCTGTGCATCGACGATGGAGTAAACCAGACCCGGGATTGCACCTTCGAGAACCTTGGTGGCAGAAGATGTGTTCTGGGCGGCAATAAGCTTGTTGTCAATCTGGGTCAGGGAGCCGGTGAGGTCTTTTCTCTTAGCAGAGCCGTAACCTACGACAACCACGTCATCCAAGAAAAGAGCGTCTTCCTCAAGAACAACATTGTACTGACCGGCTCTGTTGACAGTTACCTGCTGAGTGGCATAGCCGATGCTTGAGAATTCAAGGACAGCACCTGACTTCACGTTGGATAGTTTCCAGTTACCGTCCAAGTCTGTAGTAGTGCCTGCAGTCGTTCCCTTGATGAGAACTCCGACACCTACGACGGGTTCGCCTTTCGAATCGACCACCTTACCGGTGACGATATTCTGGGCGAAGGCTTGCGCTCCTAAAAGAAGGAGGGCAAGCGTTACCATAATGAAACGTTTTACCATAAAGAATAGTTAATAATATAGGTATAGTTTTGTGTTGGTTAGCAAGTGTTATATGCAATATTCGCTAAAAGTTTCAACTAAAACAAGTGTTGGGCGAAAAAATTGCCACGCGCGTGGGGCCGTGTGCGTGCACGGTCACTCCAGAACCCTCAGGGATACGCTTTTAAGCGACTTTCCGTCGGACGACGGGCCGACCATCAGCGTGAATTCCCCGGGTTCTACCTTCCACTCTTCGTCCAATCCCCAGCAGGAGAGCATATCGGGTGTGATCCCGAAGCTGAGTTCCCGGCTCTCCCCTGCCTCCAGCCAGACTTTCTGCACTGCTTTCAGTTCCTTCACCGGCCTGGTTACCGAGCCGTACTCGTCGCGTATGTAGAGTTGCACGGCCTCGGCGCCGTCCATAGGTCCGGCGTTGCGCACTGTCACTTTCAGTGTCACGCTGCCATCGGCATCCATCTCGTCCGCACTCAGCACCGGTTCTCCGTATTCGAAGCTGCTGTAGCTCAGTCCGTATCCGAAGGGATAGAGGGGGCCCTGCTCCGCGAGCGCGAAGTGCCTGGAGTACTGGGAGTGCTTATGGTTGTACACGCACTGTATCTGTCCCGCGTTGCGGGGGATGGTCACGGGGAGTTTTCCTGAGGGGTTGACGAGGCCGAAGAGCACTTCGGCGACTGCGGTTCCGCCCATCTGACCGGGTTCCCAGATATATAGGATTGCGTTCACCGAGGGGCTGGCGGCGGCCCAGGAGAGGCCGAGGGCGCGGCCGCTGGTGACTACCAGTATGGTCGGGCGGCCGGAGGCTGCCACGGCTTCGAGGAGTTCCTGCTGGCGGCCGGGGAGGTCGATGTTGTCGCGGTCGCAGTTTTCGCCGCAGGTGCGGCCGAAGGCGGAGTAGCGTTGGGAGTTGTCGCCAAGTACGAGTATGTTGATGTCGGCCTGGCGGGCTTTCTGCGATGCTTTGCGTATGCCGGCGTCATCTATCGCCGTTACGCGGCCTCGGAAAGACATCGTGTCTATCTTCGCAGCGGGGCAGATTTCCCGTATTCCTTCCAGCACCGTCACCACATCGTCATCCTCCTGCGGCACCACCCAGTCCCCCAGAATCGTCTGACTGTCGCAGCACGGTCCGCACACAAACAGCCTAGGTCGCAGGTACTCCCCCTTCGGGAGTTCGCCCTTCGATAGCGGGAGCACCCCGTCATTTTTCAGGAGGACGAGGCCTTCGCGGGCGGCGGCGAGGGATGTGGCGCGGTGTTCGGGGATTGCCGCAAAACCACGCTGCGAAGGCAGCGGCGGCACCGGATCCTC
>JAEEGK010011620.1_pt1 | contig 20084 bp, 19 predicted proteins | sample 8958771 | NCBI WGS metagenome assembly JAEEGK01 (sample SAMN16246547, study PRJNA631951) | gut metagenome | biome: gut microbiome; feature: rumen; material: SC-attached | host: Bos | place: Iran: Karaj | collected 2018-10
TGGCGCTGCCAAGGCTGTAGGTAAGGTTCTCCCCGAGCTGAACGGCAAACTCACCGGTATGTCCCTGCGTGTTCCCACCTCCGACGTTTCCTTCGTTGACCTGACCTGCGAACTCGCTAAGGAAGCTACCTACGAGGAGATCTGCGCTGCCATGAAGGCCGCCTCCGAGGGTGAGCTCAAGGGTGTTCTCGGTTACACCAACGAGGCTGTTGTTTCCACCGACTTCCGCAACGACTCCCGCACTTCCATCTTCGATGAGAAGGCCGGTATCCAACTCGACAAGACCTTCGTGAAGGTTTGCGCCTGGTACGACAATGAGTGGGGTTACAGCAACAAGGTTTGCGAAATGGCTAAGGTGATCACCAAGTAAGCTATTACGTAACTCTTCTATTAAGGCCGGCTCTTGCGAGTCGGCCTTTTTTGTATATTTTCCATTATGAGAAACTTCCTGCTACTTCTGTTAGCATGCCTGCCGGTGGCAGCGTCTGCACTGGGCCTGGATCATGCTTCAGGCAACCCCGAAGTTCCTGAATCCTTAGCCCCTCTTTGCGGCTAATTCCTGATAATCGGTAAGATCGGCCGTGCAGGGGACGATGGTGATCCATCCCTCCTTGACCAGCAGATGGTCGGCCGATGCGGGGTTGTCGTCGTCGTTGACGAACTCTCCCTTCATGAAGAAAGCCTTCTCCCCGGGCTCCAGCTCTACGCGGCGCTGCTGCCAGAGGAAGACGTCGGTGAGGCCGAGCTCGACGAGGCGTTTCTCGTCCCACTGTTCGAACTCCTTGATCCAGTGCCCCTTACCCTGGCGGGCCCATTTGACGCCCTTGATCATCTCGAGTGGGACATCCGGGAAATTGACGTTGTAATAGAGGCCGTACTTGTCCTCGGGCCAATGCTCCAGCAGGTCCCTGACGATGCCGGGCAGCAGTCGCTCCACCGCCGAGAGGTCCGCGTCGGGCCGATGGGAAGTGATGGAAACGCCGATGGCCTTGATGCCGTTGATGGCCGCCTCCTCCGCCGCTCCCAGCGTAGCGCTGTAGTTGGCGCCCGTCGAAGCATTGCTGCCGTGGTTCACGCCCGACACCACCAGATCCGGATTGCGGGCCTCGTACTTATACTGCAGGCCGAACTTCACGCAGGATGCCGGCGTAGCATCCAGGTAGGACCAGTTGCCCGGTCTTTCTTCCGGCAGCTCTTTGTATGCCAACTGGTTCACGCCCAGCGAAACGGCGATGGACATCGCGCTCTGATGGTATTTGGGTGCGACGACCGTCACGTCTCCGAATTGAGCCATCACGCGTGCCAGCACATGGATGCCGGCCGCCTTGTAACCGTCGTCGTTGGAAAGGAGAATTCTCATAATATACAAAGATACGGAAATTTGCTTTGAATACTTGTTTCTTTAAAGGAATTCCCGTATTTTTGCAATCCTTTCCGGGGTATTAGCTCAGTTGGCTAGAGCGATAGGTTCGCAATCTATAGGTCAGGGGTTCGACTCCCCTATACTCCACAAAAAAAGCTGGCTTTTTGAGCCAGCTTTTTTTGCGGAGTACCGGCCTTCGGCCGCTACCATCTTATGATTGAGGGGGCGTACCCCCTCAATCACCCCTGCCTTAATATCCCGCCTTGTATAGGGTTTAAAGCACAGAAACCGGAATGTAGGGCCGAAAACGTGCTTTAGACGGGTCGTGAAAGGTGGCTAAAGCACAGAAACCTCGTTGTACGGTCGATTCTGTGCTTTAACATAAACGTGCGGACTGAGGTAAAACAGAGATGCCCGGTCGGGGCCGGGCATGACGTTAGGGGTATGATCGATGTTGGATTAGCGGATCTTGGAGTCGCAGTACCAGCAGCGGAGGGTGCCGTTGTCGGTGCGGCGGAACTTGTGGGGGGCGTGCTCGTTGTTGCAGATGCACTTGGCGTTGGTGCAGCGCAGGGTGGGATCGTAAACGGGCTCTTCACCGGCGGGCATGCCGTGGGTGGGATCGTCCTTCCATTCCAGCAGTTTGGTGATGAGGGCCATACGCACGAACTTGCCGTTCTCGACCTGGCGGAAATAGGCGGCGCGGGGATCGTCGTCCACTTCGGTGAGAATCTCGTTCACACGGGGCAGCGGATGCAGCACGGCCATCTTCTCCTTGGCCAGGGCCATCTTGGTGCGGTCCAGGATGAAGCTGTCCTTCACACGGTCGAACTCGTCCTGATCCAGGAAACGCTCCTGCTGAACACGCGTCATGTAGAGCACATCCAGCTCCGGCATCACCTCTTCCATGGTCTGGACCTCCGTGTAGTGGATGCCCAGCTTGTCGCAAACATCCTGCTTGATGTAATCCGGCAGTTTGAGCTCGTCCGGAGCGATGAGCACCACCTTGATATCCTTGAAGCGGGACAGCGCCTTGATGAGGGAGTGCACCGTACGGCCGAACTTGAGGTCGCCGCAGAAACCGATGGTGATACCGTCGATGTGGCCCAGTTCACGCTTGATGGTGAGCAGGTCGGTCAGGGTCTGCGTGGGATGGCTGTGGGAGCCGTCACCCGCATTGATGATGGGCACGCGGGACACCTCGGAAGCATACAGCTGGGCGCCCTCGATGTGGTGACGCATGGCGATCACGTCGGCAAAGCAGCCCACGACACGCACCGTGTCCTGGACCGTCTCGCCCTTGCTGACGGAAGAGCTCTTGGCATCGGAGAAACCCAGGACGTTGCCGCCCAGTTCCATCATGGCCGATGTAAAGCTGAGCCGCGTACGCGTGCTGGGCTCGTAGAAGAGCGTCGAGAGCTTCTTGTACTTCTGGGAATCCTGATACTTCTCGCGGTGAGCGATGATGTCCTCGGCCAGCGTGATAATCTGGTCCAGTTCCTCTTTGGTGAGGTCCATCGGGTCGATAAGGTGCTTCATATGGATAGGGTTATTTGATCCAACTTTCGTCTGAAGGGTTGTCGCGGAAAGCGAGGATGCGCTCCTTCCATTCCGGAGCGATGCGGCCCTCTTCGGCGGCTACTTCCACCAGGACATCCAGGTTGCACAGGGAGTGGTTCTCCGTGTTGGCGGCGGCGATGCGCTCCAGGCCCTTCTTCATGCCATAGGTGAAGATGCTCACGATGCCCAGGACATCGGCCCCGGCCTCGCGGAGGGCTTCCACCACCTCGATGGCGCTGCCGCCCGTAGAGATGAGGTCCTCAATGACCACGACCTTGGTTCCGGGCTCCATCTTGCCCTCGATGCGGTTGGTGCGGCCATGCGTCTTGGCCTCGCCGCGGACGTAACCCATGGGGAGGTCCAGCAGGGTGGCCGTGATGGCGGCGTGGGCGATACCGGCCGTGGAGGTGCCCATGAGCATCTCGGCCTGGGGATAGTACTGCTTGACCAGGGCGGCCAGGCCGTCCTCTACCTGCTTGCGCACGGCAGGGGCCGATAAAGTCAGACGGTTGTCGCAGTAGATAGGGCTCTTGATACCGCTGGCCCAGGTGAAGGGCTGCTCGGGGCGCAGGAAGACCGCGCCGATGGAAAGGAGTGCTTTGGCTATTTTCTGTTCCATAAGGTGAATGATTACATTGTAAACTCTTCCAGGCATCGCTGGTAGGCGGCGACGGGGTCTTCCGCCTGCGTGATGGGACGTCCGACGACGATGAAGTCCGAGCCGATTTCCTTCGCACGGGCCGGGGTGGTGATGCGCACCTGGTCGTCCGAGGCGGCGTCGGCAAAGCGGATGCCCGGGGTGATGGTGAGGAAGTCCTTGCCGCAGGCGGCCTTCACCAGACCGGCCTCCAGGGGAGAGCAGACCACACCGTCCAGGCCGGCCTCCTTGGCGTTGGCGGCATAGTGGGCGATGGTGTCGTTCATCGAGGCACTCACCAGCAGGTCCTTGTGGAGCACCTCCTCGGAGGTGGAAGTGAGCTGGGTCACGGCGATCAGCAGCGGACGGGTGCCGTCCGGGCGGGTGAGACCCTCCAGGGCAGCCTTCATCATGGCCACCGTGCCGGAAGCGTGTACGTTCACCATGTCCACGTCCAGGGCGCTGAGCACCTGCATGGCCTTCTTCACGGTGTTGGGAATGTCGTGCAGCTTGAGGTCCAGGAAGATCTTGTGGCCGCGGGCCTTGATTTCGCGGACCATGTCCGGGCCGGTGCCGTAAAACAGCTCCATGCCGATCTTCACATACGGCTTCCGGCCGCCTTCGAAGCGGTCCAGGAAAGCGAGGGTGGTCTCCCGGTTGGGGAAATCACAGGCTATGATAACGTCTCTGTTCATACAGTTCCAATGATGTCTTTGAGGGATTCGATATGCAGCTGCTCCATGAGGGAGGGCAGTTCGGCGATGATCTCGGGGCAGGCGAGGGGATTGCGCAGGTTCTCGGCCCCGACCTGTACGGCCGTTGCGCCGGCCATCATCATCTCCACCACGTCGCGGGCGCAGGTGACGCCGCCGCAGCCCATGACGGGGATCTTGCAGGCGTGCGAGACCTGATAGACCATGCGCAGGGCGATGGGGAAGATGGCAGCGCCGGAGTAGCCGCCCATCTTGTTGGCCAGGATGGGTTTGCGGCGCTGGAGGTCGATGCGCATGCCCAGGAAGGTGTTCACCAGCGTGAGACCATCGGCCCCGGCGTCTTCGCAGGCGCGGGCGATTTCCACGATGTCCGTCACGTTGGGGCTCAGCTTGATGAAGACGGGCTTGCGGCAGACGGCTTTCACGGCGGCGGTCACCTCGGCGGCAGCCGCGGCGGAAGTGCCGAAAGCCAGTCCGCCGCCATGCACGTTGGGGCAGGATACGTTCACTTCGATGAGGTCGATGCCTTCGCATGCATCGGCCTTGGCGCAGCACTCGCGGTATTCCTCCACGGAGAAGCCGCTGATGTTGGCGATGACGCCCTGCCGATAGATCTTCCGCAGGGCGGGGACCTTCTCGTTCACGAGGACGTCGATGCCGGGATTCTGCAGGCCGACGGAATTGAGCATGCCGCTGTACCCTTCGGCGATGCGAGGGGTGGGATTGCCGTAGCGGGCCTCCCGGGTGGAGCCCTTCAGGGAGATGGCGCCGAGGACATTGAGGTCCATCGTGTCGGCGAGTTCGAGGCCGAAGCCGAAGGTGCCGCTGGCCGGGATGACGGGGTTCTGCAGGCGCAGGCCGCAGAGCTCGACGGAAAGGTCTTTTACCATAGGATGTCCTCCTTCTTGAATACGGGACCGTCTTTGCAGACGCGGGCGGGACCGTTGGCGGTGTGGATGCTGCAGCCGTAGCAGAAGCCGGCGCCGCAGCCCATGCGCTCTTCCAGGGAGGCTTCTCCCAGGCCTTCGAGCATTTCGCAGACGGCCTGCATCATGACCATCGGCCCGCAGGTGTAGTAATAGTCGTAGCGGGGGCGGGTGGCCTTGATGGCGTCGGTGACGAAGCCTTTGAAGCCGGCCGATCCGTCCATGGTGACCAGGGAGATGGAGTCGCAGAGGGCGCGGTACTCCTGCAGCATGACGACATCGGCCTCGGTGTTGAAGCCGAGGATGGCCGTCACGCGCTTGCCCTGCGCTTTCAGGCGCTTGGCCAGCAGGTACAGCGGGGCGACGCCCAGGCCGCCGGCGACGATGAGGGCGTCGTGCTGGCAGGCATCGGCATCAAAGCCTTTGCCCAGGCCCGTGAGGAGGTTGACGGGCGTGCCTGCGGGGAAGGTCGCGAGCTTCCTGGTGCCTTCTCCCACCGTCTTATAGATCAGGGTGAGGCTGTCCTGCGTGGTGTCGCACACCGAAATGGGGCGGCGGAGGTAGAAGCCGGGGATTTCGATCTGGACGAACTCGCCGTCCACGTTGCCCGGTCCGGAGAGCACCAGCCTGTAGGTGTCGGTGGCCACGAGCCGGTTTTCCTTGATAGTATAGACCTGCTTTTCCATTCTATTGAGCCTGATATACTGTTTTTCCGTTTTTCCTGGTTTCGAGCACTTTGCCATATACCTCCCAGCCATCGAAGGGCGTGGAGTGTCCCATGGAGGCGAACTGTGCGCTGTCGATCACAAAGGGCGTGTCCAGGTCCACGAGGACGCGGTCTCCGGGATCCTGGGGCAGGCCGAAGATGCGGCGGGGTGCCACCGAAAGGGCCTCGACGATGCGCTCGAGGGAGACGCGGCCCGTGCGGACCAGCTTCGTATAGAGAACCGGGAAGGCCGTTTCCAGGCCGACGATGCCGTTGGCGCTGCCGGCGAAGCCTTTGCCCTTCTCTTCGGCCGAGTGGGGGGCGTGGTCGGTGGCGATGGCGTCGATGGTGCCGTCGATGAGACCTTCGATGAGGGCCTCGCGGTCATCGGCCGTGCGGATGGGCGGGTTCATCTTGAACCGGCCGTGGTCCTGCACGTCGTCCAGGCACAGCGTGAGGTAATGGGGCGCCGTCTCGCAGGTGACGCGGACCCCGGCAGCCTTGGCGGCCCGGATGAGTTCCACGCTTTTGCGGGACGAGATGTGACATACATGATAGCGGCAGCCCGTTTCCGCAGCCAGCTTCAGGTCTCTTTCGATGGGGCCCCATTCGCTGCGGGGATCGCTGCCGGGAAGGTTGTTGTCCTCGCAGTGGGCGGCCAGGATGACGCCTTCGCGGGCGGCTGCCTTCATGGCCTCACGCATCATCTGCTCACTTTGCACGCCGCTGCCGTCGTCGGAGAAGGCGACACAGCTTCCCTTGAGGGTTTTGAAATCCACCAGCTCGAGTCCCTTGCGCTCCTTGGTGATGGAGCCGTAAGGAAGGACGGTGATGACGGCGTCGCGGTCGATGGCGGCCTGCTCGACGGCCAGGTGTTCCGGGCTGTCCGGGACGGGATCCAGGTTGGGCATGGCGCAGACGGTGGTGTAGCCACCCCGGGCTGCGGCCAGGGATCCGGTGCGGATGGTTTCCTTCCATGTCTGTCCCGGCTCGCGGAAGTGGACATGGAGATCACAGAATGCGGGTAGTTCTACTGCCATACGGACAAAAAAAAGACAACCATCGGGAATGGTTGTCTAACTTTCAATAAATATCAATGACAAGGACGAGAGACCATCGTGACTTCCAGTGCAGGGGCAGGGGATTATGACGGATTTTTTCATGTCGTTCTTGTTTGTGCAAAGGTATGGCTTTTTGTTAAATTATTCAAATAATTTCAAAACTTTTTTACCGGCGGCAGTCGGGGCAGATGCCTTTGACAAGATAGCTGACACTCTCGGCTTCATAGCCCTTGGGCACCTGGACCGGCGGGACGGGCGTGTCGTAGAGGCAGTAGGTGCGGTGGCACTTGATGCAGTAGAAATGCACGTGTACGTCGTCGTCCTCGTCTTCGTCGTGGCTGTGGCACAGCTCGTAGCGGACACCGTCGCCGGCATCTTCCAGCGCGTGCACCAGGTGCGCCTCCTTGAAAGCGGTGAGTGCGCGGAACACGTTGCTCTTGTCGATGGTTTCCAGCCGGGCTTCCAGTTCGGTCATGGACAGCGGACGGCCGGCCGCCTGCAGCGCCTGCGCGATGAGCAGGCGGTTGGCAGTGACTTTTACGCCATGCAGGGCGAAGAGTTCTTCCAAATCGTTCATAATACAAAAAAAGGGAAAGCACCTTGTATCGCACCGCTACAACCACCTACCCTTGCTGCATTCCTGCCCTGGGGGAGTTCGGAGGGAGCTGGTCGTACAAGACTTTCCCACGGCAAAGGTAGTGCTTTTTTTTGATTTTTCAAGGGGGATGCCGGGAGCTGGAAAAGCAAAATTTTGGCTCGAAATTTGGATATTTGTCAGAAACTCACTACTTTAGTGAAATTAATTACCTGAACGCGCTATGAAAAAGACCGCACTTATCGTTGTGATCTTGCTTCTTTGCCATTTGATGGCAGGGATGTCTTATCGTGCGGCCGCGCAGTCCGAAGGTCGTTTCCCCCGTATCAGCATATCTAGCAATCTGGCTTATGATGCCGCGCTTATCCCCAACGCAGGCGTGCAGGCGGGCTTTTCTGACGTGTGGTCCGTGAGCCTGGCCTGGAACGGCTGCTGGTGGGGCGGCGAGGGGCACAGCTGGAAAGTGTACGGCCCCGAGCTCACCGCCCGACGGTACTTCGGCCCGCTCTTCACCGGCCACCACGCCGGCGTCTATACCCAGCTCATCACCTACGACATCCAGCGTCGGGACGGCACGGGCTATCTGGGCGGCGAGCCCGGCGGCAACCTCTTCGACGGCGCCAACTGGGGCATCGGTCTGGAATATGGCTACACTTTCCGCCTTACGGATCGGCTGGATCTGGACCTGAGCATCGGCCTGGGCTATTTCGGCGGGAAGTATTATACCTACGAGTACATGGGCGGGCAGTACATCTGGCAAAGTACGGCGCGCCGCAACTACTGGGGACCCACCCGCCTGGGAATCAGTCTTTATTGGAACCTGCCCCTATGAAACACGTCTGGCTCATAGGGATTCTGCTTGCGCTCACCGGATGCCGCCACAAGGAGCTCTGGATGGGCGGGGAGCATTTTGCCACTATCGAAGTGAAGTTCGACTGGAGCGAAGCCCATACCGTGGCCGAGGAAAGCGACGATCTCGCCATGAGCATGTACCTTTACCCGGAGGGCGGAGGCACGCCGCTTTACTACGAGCTTACCGGCCATGACGGCGGCCATATCCGCGTACCTTTCGGCCGATATACCGCCATCGCCTGGAACCACGAGAACGACGCCATCCTCATGCGCGGACAGGAGAGCGCCGCCACCCTGGAGTTCTACACCCGTCAGCAGCCGCTGCTGGCCAGCATGGGCCTGAACTCTTCGAACGCGCCCCGTCCGATGGCGGCGGAGGAGGAACGCTCGGTGCTGGAACCCGGACCCCTCTGGACGGGCTGCGTGCAGGACCTGGAAGTGTCCATGGACGCGCCGCTGGACTGGGACATCCCCGTGGACGACGCCTACATCAACTTCTCCGTCGAGGTTATGGGGGTGGGCAACATCGTCTTCGTGAGCGAAAGCTCCTTCGCCCTGTCTTCCGTCTGCGCCAGCTTTTTCCCCTTCGACCGGTCTCTGGGAGAGGAAAACGTGACCATCCCATTCAGCGGGCACATCCTGGAAGACCAGGAAGGCCAGTATCTGGAAGGGCACTGCACGCTCTTCGGCCATTGCCCGAAGGACGTGAATGAGCACTGGCTTACCATTTATGCCATCATGGACGACGGCAGCAAGTACTACACCAATGTAGATGTGTCCGAAGAAGTACATCCCGGAGGAACCGGCACCATCGACCCCGGTGGTCCGGGCACCTCGAATCCCAAACCCATAGACCTGAACCTGGACGACATTACCTTCCCCAACCCTTATGAAGGGGATCCATCGGCCTTCACGCATGTGGACGAATGGATCACAGAAAAGATAGATATTATTATGAACTAATTCCTTAAAATTATGAAAAACCCCATTTTTTTAACCCTGGCCGCCTCGACCCTTCTCCTGGGCCTCGCCGCCTGTCAGACCACTGAACTCCTGGACCAGCGCCAGGACGGCAAGATCAACCTGCGCACTTCGGTGAACACCGCTACCAAGGCCGTCGGCCTTTCTACCGACCGGCTCAAGTCCGAAGGCTTCCACCTGGCTGTCTTCGAAGGCAAGATCGCCGATGCCAACGTCGTCAAGTACTTCGAAATGGATATGGGCAGTGACCAGTTCAAGGAGGACGGTTACTACACCCCGTATTTCTGGGAAGACAGAACCCTTCACTTCTATGCCTGGTATCCTAAGAGCATAGATGCCACCGCCGGCTCCGGCTCCATGACCGTCGATGCCGAGAACGGCTATGCCATCACTTATGTCCTGGCCGACGATGTCGCCAAGCAGAAGGACTTCTCCGTGGCTTACAACACCGGCACCAAGGAAGAGAATGGCAGTTCGGGCGTGAACATGAACTTCCGCCACGCACTCGCTCAGGTGGAGGTCGTAGTGAACAACGGCTCCACCCTCCCCGACAACACCGTGATCATCAAGGCTATCAAGGTGGGCAACGCCATCAAGAGAGGTACCTTCACCATGCCCGTCTATCCTACCGATGACGTTGTTTCCGAAGAAAACCGCCTGACCACCATGTGGCGCGACAACGCCAGGACGACCAGCGGGGACAAGAACATCCAGACCTACACCATCTTCCACGAATCTCCCATCACCATCATCAAGGGCCAGCAGCGCTCGGTCATGGGTTCGAACGGCAACTGGATGATGATCCCCCAGGAGAATACCGCCGAGCAGCAGTGGAACCCCGAAGAGGGCGGCGCCGGAGAGAAGATGTATATCGCCCTTCTGGTGAAGCTGATGCAGGGCTCCGCCACGGTTTATCCTTCGGCCAACACTCCTGCCGAGGATACGGTGGGTGACTATGCCTGGACGGCTGTTCCCATCCCGGCCGGTGTTTCCCTCGAATCCGGTAAGAAATACACCCTGACCCTTACCTTCATCATCAACACCGGTAATGCCGGTAACCGTCTCTCCGATGGTAAGGAAGTCCTGTCCCACCCCATCAAGCTGGTGGTTACTACGGATGACTGGGTGGAGGTTGCCAACGAAAGCTCCCTGTAATCATGAGATTATCCCGTGCCATGGCCGGGCTGCTAGTCGTAGCGGCCGTCCTCCTCTCCGGGTGCCAGAAAGGGCATTCGGAGAGGAGTGCCATCGCACTGGATGCCCGGGCCGAGTGGACGGGCCTTACCAAGGCGCCCCTCCTCCGCGGGGCAACGCTCGCGACGGTGGAGATCGGGACATCGGCCTTCCTGTTCGAAGGCGAGTGGACCGACGCGCTTACGCCCAACTATTTCCACAACGTGCCCTTCCGCTATCAGGGGACCTTCTGGATCCCCGACAACAACTACTTCTGGCCGGGAAGCGGCAGCAACCTGCGTCTGTTCTGCTATGCGCCTTACGGTGCGGCCAGCCTTTCGGACCAGGAGGCTGCGGGGGCTCCGTCCCTGCGGTTTACCGTTCCGGCGGACCAGGCCAGCCAGGTGGATCTCCTGGTGGCCGATACCGGTACGATGGACGGCTATGAACGGCAGGCCCTGACCGTGAACCTTTCGCACACGCTGTGCGCCGTGCGCTTCGCCATCAAGGCGGGGTCCCGTTCCGGCCTGCTGAAGGACCTGAAGATCGGCGGGCTGTACGACTCGGCCTCCCGTTCGCTGGCCTGGGGCAGCGGCTGGACGTCCCTCTCGGGGAATGCGTCCTATTCGCTGGATGGCAGTTTCGCCTATACCCGTTCCGACGAAGGCCTGGACCTGTTCGACGCCGGCGAGGGCTGCCTCCTCCTGCTGCCGCAGACGCGCAGCGACGTCTGGATCCGCGCCCTCTATCAGGTGCAGGGTGAGGAAGATGTGAAGGAGATCAAGGCCAGTCCCATTACGGTGAACTGGGAACCGGGTAAGATCTATACTTACACGATGGACGTCCGGGAAACGGTCACCGTCAGCGTTTCGGTGGCGGGGTTCGCGGAAGTGGGCCCGGACGCCGTCTTTGACGTGGGGGTCTTCCCCTTCACGCCCGCCGACCCTTCGGGCGGGGATTATACCGGAGGGAACGGTGACTTTATCGTCACTGGAAAATGAGAAAATGGACCTTCATACTGCTGATGCTGGCCGTCTCCTGTGTCAAGGAACAGGAGGCCGGGCGGGATCTGTCCGTGCGTTTCCAGGCCAGCGCCAGCGCGTTTGAAGGGGATACCAAGGCCATGCCCGTCACCAGCCTGAGCGGAAGTTTCGGCGCGCTGGCCTATAGCCATGCGACTCCCGAAGGGGAGCAGACGCTGTACGGATCGGCCCGGATGAGCGAGAACGGCGGCGTCTGGACGGGTCCGCTGTACTGGCCGGGCGCCGGTCATGAAGGGGGCCAGGCGGGGGATGTGCGCTATGCGAGCTTCTATGCTTACTGGCCCTACTCCCTGTCTTCCCATTGGGATGGGAGCAGGCTCTCCGGCGTGACGGTCGGGGGAGAGGAGGATATGCTGGTGGCGGCTTCCGGCGCGCTGGACGATAATCCATCGGCCCAGTCCGGCAGCGTCCGGCTCCGCTTTGAGCATGCCCTTACGGGGGTGCGGTTCGAGCCGCAGGAAGGCTATTCCATCAGCGAGATCACCCTTTCCGGTATCTACGGACAGGGAGACTATAATTTCCTTGCCGGCGGCTGGGAGAACCAGCGTACGCCGGCTTCCTATACGGGACACGCCTCGGGCGAACCGCTGTTCCTGCTGCCGCAGACTTTGCCCGCAGAAGCGTCTATCACCCTCATGGTGAGCTACCAGGGAATGGATCCGGAGCCGCTTACGCTCACGGACCTCGTGGCCGGGACCACCTGGCACCCCGGTACGCTGGTCACCTACCTGATTTCATCGGGCCATTACACGTATAACGTGGATATCCTTCCTTCCACCGGCGCCGTAACGATGGCCGGCGGGAAGGAGGTCCCGCTCGTCGAACTGGGCACGCCGGCCGGAACGGTCGATGGCGCGTTCCAGATCACCAGTTACCGCGTAAGCGACGAGGGTGCCGGGGCCGATGTTCCCTGGCGTGTCAAGGCGGTCTATTCCGACTCCGACCTGACCCGGTCCGTGGAACTGGAAGACGGTTACTATGACTGGCTGCAGGACTTCGGCGGGGAAGGCGGCGTGGGTAAATCCGTGAGCCTCACCAGCCGTGCCCCGTCCGTGGACCATGTGGAGAACCATGAGGAATCCATCCGCGAGGCGCTTCGGAGCCGGGAACCGGTGGGCTCTTCGTACTCGCCGCTGAACCTGTCGGACCGCTACGACGACGGCAGCTATGCGGAGGGAGGTTACATCCGCGAAACGGCCAACTGCTACATCGTCAACGGCCCGGGATGGTACAAGTTCCCGCTGGTGATGGGGAACGGCATCAAGTGGGGCGGCTATAATATGCAGGCCTTTAATTACTACGGCTATCGGCCTTATCCCGAAAGGACGCTCTCCGTTTTCCTGGATTACCAGGATAATGAAATCTACAGCCCTGTGCTGCAGAATCCCGCCGTGGCCGCCGTCCTCTGGGCCGATTTCCAGAACCCCGTCAGTTCCCTGAGCCTCTACAATGAGTATGGCCTGTGGTGGATCAAGTTCCAGATCACCCAGGAGGACATCGACCAGGGGAACGTGGTGATCGCCGCCATGGAAAATAATTACCGCATCATGTGGAGCTGGCATATCTGGATTACGGATTACATCGCCGGCCAGGGAGACCTGCAGGTGAACAGCCACAGCGGAAAGAATTATACGTTCATGCCCATGAACCTGGGCTGGACCGAGCTGGGATCGGCCGAGATGGCTCAGGAAAGCACGCTGTACGTGCAACTGGAGACGGTGACGGGCGTGGATCTGGGTACGCTCGCCGTGCACAAGGCCGCCGGCGCCATAGACCGCCGCTTCCTGGGACGCGCCCCGACCTACCAGTGGGGGCGCAAGGACCCTATCATCCCGGGTTTCGGCGAAGAAGATTACGATGACATTTCCGGCCTGGTGACGCTGCTTCCGCAGGTCCTCCAGCAGCAGGGACACGACCATGTCATAGCCGGTTGGGTGGAGGACGGCTATTCCCTCCTTACCCTGGGCCAGAGCATCCAGTATCCCTATGTGGTACGCCAGGTCAAGGCGGGCGGCGACTGGTGCTCTGTCTATTGGGTCAACCGCTGGAATGCTACGCAGAACGGTACGGTGGGCCATGGTTTCTACCCCGGAGAAGATTACTCCGTCGTGAAGACCATCTACGACCCGTGCCCGGCCGGTTACCATGTGCCGCAGGCCATGGCTTTCTCCGGCCTCACGCGTTCGGGCAATGAGGAATCCTCCCTGGATCAGCTGAACCTGGATCCCGACGATACCACCTCGCCGGAGTTCCGGGGCTACCGTTTCAAGACGGGCGTCTCTTCGGATATCATCGATTTCCCCATCGCCGGTTATCGGCATTATCGGGGTGAATATCCCGCGCAGTTCATCCGCTCCGGCGGTATGACCTACTACTGGAGCGCCGAGATGTACAACCAGGTGGGCGGCGCCTACTCCCTGTACATGGTGGATACGCGCGACGTGAAAGTATCCCCCCTGAGAACGACGTATGCCGGCCTCGGGGCTTATGTCCGTCCGGTCAAGGAATGAAGATAAGGACTTTCATATGGGCTTTGCTGGCGCTCCTGCCGCTTTCCTGCGTGCGGGAGTCTCTCCGGGAGGATCTTCCGGAGGGAGAGATCGTGTTCTCCGTGGAGGACACGAAGGCCCGGCTCGTGGAAAGCGCCGCCTCTGTGGCGGAGGCCTACGGGCAGTCGGGCATCGGCCTTATCGCATACAGCTATGAGCAGGCCGACGGTATCCGCACGCGCTACCCCTCCGGGACGGCGGCGTACGATTCCTTCGACTACGACGCGCGCAAGGCCTATCGGCTCACCCGCGACGGGAACGGCCTCTGGCATGCGGACGTGCGCAGCCTCCGCTGGACCCGCGAAGTGAACTACCTGGAGTTCTTCGCGTTCGCGCCCTTTGACCTGCCCGTCTCTTCCGGTCCGCGCACCCTGCCGTATATCTCGGGACTGACGGTGGAGGACCCCGCGACGCAGGCCGATATCCTGGTGGCCGATGTCGCCGGCTGCGATGCCATGCCTCCGGTGAATGCGCAGCGGGTGCCGCTGGTGTTCTCGCACGCGCTGGCCGCCCTGGAGATCCGCAACCATACGGGGCACGCTCTCACGCAGGTGCGGCTCGTCGATGTGAAGGACCGCGCCTCGACCTACTCCTTCGCGGAAAAGTCCTGGTCGCTGAGGGCGCATATCACGACGTATTATCTGGCCGATGTCCCTTCCGGGGAGACCTCTGCGAAATACCTCCTGCTGCCGCAGGACCTGTCGGGCGTTTCGCTGTGCTTCACCGCCGACGGCAAGCCTGTGAAGGCGCAGCTTTCGGGCCGATGGGAACCCGGGCAGCTGTTTACCTACACGGTGGATGACCGCGTGTGGGAATATGTGCTGGACATCCCCGTGACGCAGCTGGATCTGGATTTCGGGGCTACCGAGGACGTTATCTCCTTGAACAGTTACAAGACGGATGGATATAATGAGGTGCAGGAGGACTGGACGGTGGATTACTATGCCGACGAAGCCTGCACTTGGCCCGTCGATCGGCCTTCCTGGCTTTCGGTTTCCGGCAATGAAGCGGCCGGGGAGCACGGCACCGCTTCTTCGCTCACCATCACCACGCTGGAGAACAACGAAGGTGCTGCTTCGGAGTGGGTACAGGGCGATGCGGCCATCCATTCCGCGGGGGATAAGTATTATTGGAACCTGTCTGCGCCCGACGGGACGCTGGGCTACACGAAGGAGACGGCCAATTGCTATATCGTGAATGCGCCGGGCATCTATGTGTTCCCGCTGGTGATGGGCAATGCCATCAAGGACAGCAACTGGAACTACGAGGCTTTCTACGGAAAGACCGACTACCGGGGAAATATCGTCCAGTGGGATCCCCGCCTGGGCGGCACGACGCTCAATCCTACGACGTGGTCGAGCGTCGTTTCCGGCACGCCGGGCTGGGCCAAGGTGCTGTGGGAAGATGTGCCCGGCCTCATCCTGGCCGATGAAAACGGCTACCTGCCTGCGCTGATCCAGGGGACCGGCAGCTCGGTGATCGGGGGGATCGATCCGCAGAACAGTTATTCGACTTATCAGCTGGTGTTCCAGGTGCCCAATACGCTGTCGCGGCTTTCCGGTAATGCCGTTATCGGCGTGTATGATACCCAGGGCGTCCTCATGTGGAGCTGGCATATCTGGGTGACGGATTACGTGGCCGGGCAGGGTGACGTGACCTTGAATGGGGTGCGTTTCATGCCCCGGAGCATCGGCGAGGTTCGTTATGTGGCCAGTTATCCCTCGCATACGGTGTATCTGAAGCTCTCATCGGCCGGAAATCCTTCGCTCTCCCATGTGATCAGGCTGGTCAAGGCGGGCGGCGAGGGAACGCAGATGACGCGGGCCTACAATCCTTATTATCAGCACGGCCGCAAGGATCCTTTCATTCCGGCCCTGGGTCTGGACGATGTGCAGGTCTATGGCGAGAACAGCCTCGCTTCCCGTACGGAGGAACACTCGGCTCTCCGTTCCAGCGGCGTCACGGCGCAGCTGGAGGTCTGGGAGGCCATCCAGCATCCGAACTACTTCGGCGCTTCTACGGGCGGCTCGTACGCCTGGTACTGGACGGCGGCGGAGCACGGCTCTTTCTGGAGTACCACCAAGACGATCTACGATCCTTCTCCCGTCGGCTATCGCGTGCCTTCGTCGGCCCAATTGGAGGTGCTTCTTTCGGGGGATTTCGGCGGCATGATAATTCCTTATACCAACCGGCGAACTTCCAATCCGGGCGGCGGCAACTATCCGGGCCTGGTCACGCTGAACAGCGGCGCCTACCATGCGGCCCTGTGGAGCGTCGAGGTGGTGGGTGACAACAACGCCCGTTATCTGCGGGTGCAGGCTAACGGGCTTGCTGTAACTTCTATCCGAGGCAGGGAGGCGCTGTCTGTGCGCCCTGTGGCCGATCAATAGCGGCGGAAGCGCTCGAAGGACTCCGGAACGGGGGAGGAGCAGCGCACCATCTTCCCGGAGAAGGGATTTCTGAACACCAGTGTGGCGGCGTGGAGCGCCAGACGTTTGATGGGGCTGGTCTCGGCTCCGTATTTTTCGTCTCCGGCGATGGGATGGTCCAGGTCGTATGAGGCGTGCACGCGGATCTGGTTCTTGCGGCCGGTCTCCAGCTGGAACTCTACTTCCGTGTAGTGCTTGGAACGGCTCAGGACTTTGTAGTGGGTGATGGCCAGCTGACCGTCCTTGACCTCGTTCTCGTAGGAGTTCATCTTGAGGGACTTGGGGTTCTCTACGAGCCAGCTCTGGATGGCGCCCTGGTCTTTTTCCACGGTTCCTTCCAGCCAGGCTACGTATTTACGTTCTGCCACCAGGTCTTTCCATTTGCTCTGGAGGATGTCCTTGGCGCGTTCGTTCTTGGCGAAGACCAGCACGCCGGAGGTGCCGCGGTCGATGCGGTGGACGATCCAGATCTTGGCGGTGGGACGGTCCGGGCGGACGCCGGCGATGAGGTCCTCCTTGCGCTGCATGCGGGCGTTGACCTTGACGTAGGCGTTGAGGAGGGAGTATAGGGTGTCCTTTTCCTTGCCGGTGGCTACGGTGAGCATGCCGGAAGGCTTGTCCACGACCATGTAGTTCTCGTCTTCGAAGAGGATTTTCACGCCGGCCTTGGTGACGGTGTCCCTGGCGTCCTCGCGGATGGAACGGGCGATGGAGATGCCCTTGGGCAGGATGGTGAGCTTGTCACCGGCCTTCAGGGGCTGGTCGAAGGCGGTCTTGCACTCGCCGTTCACCAGGACCTGGCCTTTGGAGAGCAGGTTCTTGACGCCGGTGCGCGACTGGCCCGGGAAAATCTCGAAGAGGTATTGAAGGAGGGCACCCTCGTGGGCTACCTTGAACTGTTGTCCGGTCATAATTCTTCCAATAAGGGGTGGAGTTCCCTGGGCAGCAGGTTCATGAAGTGGTCCAGCATGCCGTGGGGGATGATAATGGTTTCCAGGGATTCGCAGTCGTCGAAGGCATCCTCGCCGATGGCTTCCAGCGCTTTGTTCAGGCGAACCTGGTAAAGGTTGACGCAGCCCTGAAATGCTTGCGGGCCGATGATGCGCGTCTTGGCCGGGAGGGAGATCTTCTCCAGCTGCCAGCAGTCCATGAAGGCGGACTGGCCGATGCTCAGCAGCCCGGTGGGCAGCTTGATGGAGATGAGTTCCCCGCATTCCGCGAAGGCGGCGGCGCCGATATGGGTGACAGAGTTGGGCAGGTGGATCTTCTCCAGATAGGATGAGCGTTCCTCGAGGGGAATGTCTTCGCCGATCTTTCGGCCTGCCATGTAGTCCTGGAAGGCGAATACGTCGTCGCAGATGACTTCGCAGCCATCTCTTACGGTAATTTCTTCGGGGAAATTCTCTGCGTCTGTGAGGTAGCGGCCGTCGGCGGAATAGGCGACGCGGTTTTCATCGTCCCATTCGTCCCTGTCCAGTTCTGCCTGCGGGAGAACCGTGGGGACTGCCATAATCTCTTCCAATGTCATGGGATCAGAACGATTTTAAGAAGTCAACGTCTTTCTTGAGCATTACCTTGGGTTCCATCTTGGAGACCTTCTGGAACAGCTTGAACTGGTAAGCGGGGGAGAGATAGACGCGGTGCTCGTTCTTGCCTTTGCGCCACCATTTGTAGAAGGCGATAGGGTCTGTGTCGTAGGGGATGCGGGCTTCGATTTCCGAGGTGTAGCCGGGGAAGTCGATGAGCATCTTCAGGCCCGTGATACGGCGATAGTATTCGTAGTCTGCGCGGCGTAGTTTGGATACGAGCGGTGCGAAGACCTCCATCTGGTCCACCTGCAACGCTTTGTCCTTCACGATCATGCGGTGGATGCGTACGGGATCCTCGCGCAGCCACTCCGATAAGGTGAGTGTGACCGGCCCGTTTTCACAGTCCAGCGTCAGCATGTCTGACGAGAAGTAAATCTTTTCGCTATCGAGAGGAAAATTTTCCATATTTTTACGCCTTCACCTGCAAAGATACGAAAAAAATCCGTTTCTAAGCAAACGAATCGTAACTATTGGGGTATGACCTCGAGGAATTGGGGCTCGATATGGGTGGTGGCGATGGCTACGATTCCTTCGATGCCGACGATGAGGCGGCGGTCCCGGCGGATGCGCTTGATGTAGCCCTCGGCCCCTTTGAACGGGCCTTCTGTGACGCGGACTTTGTCTCCGCAGCGGAAGCAGTCGATGTCTTTGTCGGAGAAGAACTCCAGGCCTTCGGATCCGTTCCGGGTGACCAGGCGGAAGGCTTCCATCTCTTTATTGGGGATGACGGCGCAGAAGTATCGGCCATCCTTTTCGTTCCTCTTCTTATATATATAGCCTTTGACGTGGTACTTTTCTTCGCGGAGGTCGTTGTCGATGACTTTGATGTCGTCTTCGGTGGCCTGGACGAAGAGGAGGGAACTGATCATGGGGATGCGCTGGTAGATGACGGGACCTTCCTGGATGTAGCGATTGTCCTCGATGCCGTCCAGCTGGAGGGTGGCGATTCTCTTTCTGGCGCGGACGTGTTCTTCTCCCTTGAGCTGTTTCTTGTCCGTGGCGAGGAAGGTGGGGTGCCCCTGTACGCCCAATGCGGTCTCCATTTCGAAGACTTTATTGTAAAACACCTTTATGGCGTACCAGTTCAGTTGGGGCTCTTCCATTCCGTTTTAGTTTGTGGGGTACAAAGATAGTGTTTTTTTGCTTATTGGCCGGATGCGACTTTTTGGCAGGTTGTAGTGACAATTTGGCATAGTTAACTGTCATAATGTCAATGTTTTAGCTTGTTTTGGGGTTTGGCCCCGGCTTTGCCATTCGTTACGTCGAACGCGGCTTGAAGGCGGCGTTCAGGAATAGAAAGTTTAACGTTTAAAGTATAGGAGGTTTATACTATGTTACCCGCAAGACGAAACAACAATCAGACTTGGATGCCCGACATCTTCAACGATTTCTTCGACAATACCTGGATGGAGCGTCCGAAGGCCACCTGCCCGGCCATCAATGTCTTAGAAAAGCCCGATTCCTATCAGCTGGAGCTGGCCGCTCCCGGTATGACCAAGGCCGACTTCGACATCCATCTGGACGAGGACGGCGACCTGGTGATCAACATGGAGAAGAAGGTCGATGCCAAGAACGAGCAGGAAAAAGGCCACTATGTGCGCCGCGAATTCTCCTACACCAAGTTCCAGCAGACGATGTTGCTGCCCGAAGATACCAATCGCGAAGAAATTTCTGCGAAGGTCGAAAACGGTGTCCTGACAGTTAATTTGCCGAAGGTCAAGAAGGTAGAGGTTGAGAAGGCCCGGAAGCAGATTACGGTCCAATAAAATTTTTGAAAAATTTTCGTGAACCCCCTTGCAGATTCAAAAAAAGTATGTACCTTTGCAATCCCGAAAGGGAAGTTCACTGAAAACTTTGGTGCGGTAGTTCAGTCGGTTTAGAATACCGGCCTGTCACGCCGGGGGTCG